>Ga0233447_1001306_pt1 | contig 21326 bp, 17 predicted proteins | sample SI_124_October20_3_FD_183014 | JGI IMG/M metagenome (GOLD analysis project Ga0233447, IMG submission 183014) | Seawater microbial communities from Saanich Inlet, British Columbia, Canada - SI_124_October2016_135_MG | ecosystem: Environmental > Aquatic > Marine > Inlet | place: Canada: British...
CTATAAAAATTCGGTGTTTGATAAGCACTTCAAATTACATTTTTTGTTTTTTTAGATTTACGATCCGGAAATTTATGATTTTAATTGAAAATATTTCAAATTGTTTATATTAATTGCAAGTTTTAATTATGAGAAAATTTCATCAAAAATTAAAGCGTTACACAAAAATATTCTACTGGATTTTTGTGTTCATGATAACCGCAGTTTTATTGTACCTGATTTTACCGGGCGAACCAAAATTTAAATATGAATATCAAAAAGGGTTTCCCTGGAGGCACGAAAACCTGGTAGCCCCTTTTGACTTTGCCATAATAAAATCGGCTCAGGAAATTGAAGAAGAAACTGCCGCACAATTAAAAGCAATTGTACCCTATTTTATTATTGACACAACATTATTAACCAACAAAATTAAAGAACTAAAAAGTGATTTTGACTTTACTATTGATTCAAGCAACTCGGGGAAATTAGTATTGTTTAATGTTTTAAAAAAAGAATTGGAAACGATTTACACAAAAGGCATTTTACAACGTTCCGTTGAAACTTATGATGTATTGACAGATAAAACTGAAATAAAAAAAAGGGTAGGAACCACAGTCTCGACTATTGGAATTGAAAATATTTATTCTGAAAAAACTGCATACAACAAAGTAAACGGGATATTCCAAATAATCAGGGAAGAATATCCTGATCCAAATCCTTTGTTGTTGGGCATTTCTATTGAAAAATATATTTCATCAAATTTACAGTTCGACGGGGAAACTACAAAAAGGGAAATATCTGAAGCTACAAGAAATATTTCCCCAACCCGTGGAATGACACAAATTGGAGAACGAATAATTCTGGAGGGCGAAATTGTTGACAGCGAAAAATTTCAAGCTTTAGAGTCGTTAAAAGCAAGCTTTGAAAAAGAGCGTGGCAAGGGAATTAACAGCCACATGGTTTCAATTGGCAAAGTTGTCCTTATTTTGACATTGTTGAGCCTGATTTTTATGTTCTTATACATTTACCGACGCGATATACTTAACCAATTTAGCAAACTTTCTTTTTTAATGCTATTTCTGACAGGTATGATTTTTATTTCAATATTAATTAATTCGTTCCCTAACTTACATATTTATCTGGTCCCACTGGCTATTTTCCCCATAATTGTACGTACTTTCTTCGATTCGCGAACGGCTATTTTTCTACTCATTACAAGCACCTTACTCATTGGTTTCTACGCACCCAATAATTACGAATTTATTTTGTTGCAGGTAATTGCAGGAATAGTTGCCGTTTTCAGCCTCAATAAAATGCACAGGAGGTCGCATTTAATAATGGCAACGCTTTGGGTTTTTCTAAGTTACGTTCTTGTTTTTGCAGCTTTAAATTTAATTCACGAAGGTTCTATCCTTTCGTTCGACTATAATATGTTAAAGTGGTTTGCCCTCAGCAGCTTGTTAATTCTTTTGGTTTATCCCTTAGTTTATATTTTTGAAAAGATTTTTGGGTTTATTTCAGATGTTACCTTAATTGAATTGTCGGACAGTAACCAACCCCTTTTACGTAAACTGGCAGAAGAAGCACCCGGTACTTTTCAACACTCGATGCAAATTGCTAATCTTTCGGAAGATGTAATTTTTAAAATTGGAGGAAACCCATTTTTAGTGAGGGCCGGTGCTTTGTACCATGATATTGGAAAAATTGCAAAACCCAACTTTTTTATCGAAAACCAGGCAATGGGAATGAACCCACACGACCAAATGAATTATATTAAAAGTGCCGAAATTATTATTGACCATGTCAGAAACGGGGTTAAAATGGCAAAAAAACATAAATTGCCCGAAGCACTGATCGAATTTATTGCTACCCATCATGGAACAACAAAAGCTAAATATTTTTACTTAAAACAAAAGCAGGAAAATCCAGATATAAAATTAGATGAAAATACTTTTATTTATCCCGGGCCCCTGCCAAAAACAAAAGAGGCTGCTGTGGTTATGTTGGTTGATGGGATTGAAGCTGCTTCGAGAAGTTTAAAAGACAAAACAATTAATAACCTCAGCGTATTAATTAATAAAATGATTGACCAAAAAATTGAAGATAAACAACTGGATCAATCAAATTTAACATTTAGCGATATTAACATTATAAAAGAGACCTTGTTAAATAAATTGCTTAATATTTATCATGTCAGGATTGAGTATCCAAATGATAACAAAAAATAAAAGGTATCATTTTTGTACATGCCAAAAATTGACATTAAAATTGCACAATTACAAATTAGTTTAAAAAGATGATGAAAATGTTGAAAAGAATAATCGCACTGCTGTTTATTTTAGCAGTTTTTATGATGAGTTGCCAGGAAGATCCAATTCCAGAGGTTGTCGTGGAAGAAGAAATTGTCGAACCACCAAAAGAAGAAGCACCGGAATTAACTCAAAAAATAAATAATTTTATAAGTGTGGCCATGGAAGATGTTTACCTGTGGTACAACGAATTACCGGATATTGATACCCGGTATGAATTTGATTCCAAAGAATACTTTGATAAACTTTTATATGTAGAAGACAAGTGGTCGTTTTTAACCGACGATGTTCAGGCATTGGAAAACAGTTTCCAGGGCATTGAAAAATCGTATGGTTGGTCACTTGCATTCGGACGTTTCTCGAATACAAATAACATTTTTGCATTAGTTGAATTTGTTTACCCAAATACCCCGGCTGCAAATGCCGGAATAAAAAGGGGCGATATTATTGTACTTATGAATAACGCCGATTTAACCGACGAGAACTATCGCGAATTATTAAACGGCGAAAATTTAACCATAACACTGGGGGTTTTAACAGATACCGGAATTTCAACGGGTTCAACAGTAAGCATGACCGCCGTTGAATTAAATCTCGATCCTGTGTTAATTACAAAAGTTATAGAACATGAAGGGCATAAAATCGGATATTTGTTTTATGCTCAATTCATTTCCACCTATAACTCTAGTTTAGATGTTGCTTTCCAGTATTTCCTCGAACAGCAAATTACCGATTTGGTAATGGATTTTAGGTATAATCCGGGAGGTTATACTTCTGCCGCCCAGCATTTATGTAGTTCGGTTGCACCAGTAAATGTGGTAAATTCAAACAGCACACTTGTAACATTTCAATGGAACGATAAATATCAGAGATACTGGGAAGATAATAACCGTAGCGACCAGCTTGAAATACCATTAATCAATTCTGTCCCCATAAAAATGGGTTTAGAAAGAATGCACGTTTTAACAGGAGCCGGAACTGCGTCAGCGTCTGAATTAAGTATTACAGGATTAAAACCATACATGAATGTTACAACCGTAGGAGAAACCACTTACGGTAAATACACAGCCTCGATTACTTTAAAACCAGAAGATTTTTATTCAGAAAGCCCAACTTATTATGATGATTTCGACAATTGGGGAATACAGCCCATTGTAATCCGTTACGCAAACTCCCAAGGAGTTACCGATTTTAAAGATGGGTTTTTACCCGACATTGCAGTTGAAGACGATCTATGGGGTGGAATTCCGCTTGGCGACATTACCGAGCCATTATTAAAAGCTGCAATTGAAGATATTACAGGAACTTCAATCTCAGCATTAAAAAAGGCAAAAATTGAAATTCCTTACACAATTTTTGATCGGGGTTTTTCAAAATTCGATGCTAACAAACGCGAAGTTGTAATCGACCATTTGGACAAAACACTTTTAATGAAATAATTTAGCAGCTTTTTATTCCTAACACACAATTAATTATTTCGATTAATAGTTATTAAATCAGGATTTTATAATGTTATGAAAAAACATTATAAAATAGATTCAAACTAAATAACGAAAATTATTTTACCGATCTTAAACCATAGCTTAATTAACACGTCAATACTCAAATCCATACTAAAGAAAACAAAATAAGTACCAACAATGAAAAGAAAAATATTACTAATTTCTTCAATAATTGCCTTAATTGCTATTTCTGCTTTATTTATTTTATCTCGTTCAAAAAGTGACGATTTTGCTTTAACAACTACTGTTAAAAGAGGTCCGCTTGAGATCCTGGTATATTCAAGTGGACAGCTTGAGGCACAAAACTCGGTGAATATAGTTATCCCCGATAAATTGCGAGACCGGAGCCTCCGGATAAATGAAATTAAAATTACTGATTTAATTGAAGAAGGAACCGTAGTAGATTCAGGCGAATACGTTGCTTCGCTCGACCACAAAGTTGTAGAAGATGTGTTAATAAGTGCACAAGAAGATCTGGAAATGAGGTTCAATTATTTTGAAGATGCAAAAATGGATTCAGGGCTGACTTTGAGCAATAATCGCGATTTAATTACAAATGCCAAAGAAGATGTAGAAGAAATGCAAATTGTCCTTGATGAATCGGTGTATGAATCTCCAGCCGTAATTAGAAAAGCCGAAATGGACTTAGACAAAGCCAAACGAAGGCTTAATCAGGAAATTAAAGGGTACGAATTAAAAAAACAACAGGCAAAAACAAGGGTAGAAAGATATAACATTGAAGTAAGGCAACGACAAAGCCGGGTAGATAAATTACTTGAAGCAATTCAATCGCTCGAAATAAAAGCTCCTCAACCGGGAATGATAATTTATGTAAAAGATCGTAGCCGCGAAAAAATAAAAATAGGTTCAACAGTTAGCCCATGGAGCCCGGTAATTGCAACTTTGCCCGACCTTTCAGCAATGCACTCAATTACTTATGTAAACGAAATCGATATTTCAAGGCTAAAAATTGGTCAGAAAGTTACCTTGGGAATCGATGCTTTGCCTGATAAATTATTGGAAGGGGAAGTATTTTCTGTTGCTAACATCGGGCAGCCAATGCCAAAAAGTGATGCTAAAGTATTTGAAGTAAAAATTAAGGTTTTTGGCGAAGTTGCCGATTTAAAACCTGCAATGACTACCAGCAACATTATTAAGACAGGCCAATATTCAAATACATTATTTATTCCTGCCGATGCAGTTTTTGAAAACGACAGTCTGCAGTTTGTACTTTTTGATAATGGAACGCGTGTAGTAAAAAAAATAGTTGATTTAGGCGATAAAAACGAAAACTTTATTATTGTAAATCAAGGTTTAAACGAAGACGAAGTGCTTTTACTTACCCTTCCCGACAACTTCGACAATTTGCCATTCGAAGGGATGGATTTGTATTACAAAATAAAAGAACGCGAAGCCAAAGAAGAAGAGGAGACCAATAAAACGGTTGAACAAAATAAAAATGAAACTGTTCAGCTAAATCCCCTTTCATCAAATAATAAGCGAACACCATAATTGTTAAAAAATGAAAGGTATTTACGAAAGATACAGGTACGATGTTTCAAGTGGGGTTGAAGCAATATTTGCCAACCGCATAAAATCTTTCCTTACGGCATTGGGAATTATTTTTGGTGTTGCAGCAGTAATTAGCATGCTCGCCATTGGAAATGGTGCCGAACAGGAAATCCTGGAACAGATAAAAATGGTTGGTGTTAATAATATTATTATTTCACCAACGCAAAACGCCATTAATCCAGACGAAGATGTACAAACTTCTAACGACGAAACCCAGGTAAGTACAAAAAAATTCTCGCCCGGATTAACCCTGCTTGACGTTGCGGCAATCGAGAAAGTTATTCCAAGCGTTAGCAAAATTAGCCCCGTAATTTCGTTTAATTATTCTGCCATTTTAGATGGAAAAAGTAAACCGGTTGTACTCGAAGGGGTGAACAATAATTATTTCGACCTCTTTAATATCTCCTTACAAAAGGGCCAGATATTCAACCAAAACCACATTGACAATGGATTTCCGGTGTGCATTATCGGCGACAATATCAACACGGTGTTTTTTAATCACGAAGAAGCAGTTGGGAATTATATTAAATGCGGGCAAATTTGGCTTCAGGTTATTGGAGTTGTCGAACGTCGCGATTTTACCGCTTCAGCATCCGACGAGTTGGGGATAAGCAGTACCGATAATAAAATTTTTATCCCGGCTAAAACAATGATAATGCGCTTCAAAAACCGCTCGCTTGTGCGTACCGACGAAATTGAACAACTGGCAGCAAACCGGGGAAGTAATAATGCAATTGAAAACGTAAACCAACTCGACAAAATTGTTGTTCAGGTAAATGAAACCGAATATTTAAGTTCAACTGCGGAAGTAATTAACCGAATGTTACTTCGTCGCCATAACGAAGTTTACGATTTCGAAATTACAATTCCCGAACTTCTTTTAAAACAACAACAACGAACAAAAAATATATTCAACATTGTGTTAGGCGTAATTGCCGGGATTTCGCTTATTGTTGGAGGAATTGGAATTATGAATATTATGCTTGCCTCGGTAATGGAACGCATCCGTGAAATTGGGGTCAGGCAAGCGATTGGAGCTTCGCGAAAAGATATAATCGTACAGTTTCTTTCTGAATCGACTTTAATTAGTGTGTCGGGTGGGATTATAGGAATTATATTAGGAGTGGCTTTATCAAAAATAATAATGATGATGTTCGACATTAAAACAGTAATCTCGGTTTTTTCTATTGTAATTTCATTTGGGGTTTCTGTAATTATTGGGGTAACTTTTGGATACCTGCCTGCCAAACGCGCTTCCGATCAGGATCCGGTAAATTCACTTCGATCTTAATTCAATAAAAAATCATGAAACGAGTATGGCAAATATTGGCACATTGGAGGATGATTCTTCTGCGGGTTCCATGTGTTGCCGTTAAAAACAAACAAGTATAAACACATGAAAATTAAATATATACTACTCTGGCTTTTTGTTCTACCGACAGTCTTTTCTTCGGCACAGGATGAAAAATTACTTACACTCGACAATGTTATTGACATTGCCTCGCAACAATCGTTAGATGCGTTCATCAATCAAAACATGTACTTGTCGAGTTACTGGGAGTACCGTTATTTTAGGGCCGACCGTTTACCAAGTTTGAGTATCGAAGCTACTCCGTTCGATTACAACCGTTCGATGCAGAAAGTTTATAATTACGATGAAAACAGGGATGAATATAAATCGCGCGAAGATTTAGGTTCTGAAATTGGATTACTGTTAAACCAAAATGTAGGTTTAACAGGTGGCCGCATTTTTGCCCGCTCCGAATTAAACTTAACACAAAAACTGGGCTTGGATAAAATATCATCCTACAATTCAACACCTTTTAGTGTTGGTTATGCACAAACAATAAATGGTTACAACAGGCTAAAATGGACAGCCAAAATTGAACCCATAAAATTCGAACGGGCTAAAAAAGATTTTATTCAGTCGAAAGAAGAATTGGCAATAAAAGCTACCCGCCGGTTTTTCGACTTAGTTGATGCACAAATTGAAGTAAACATTGCAAATACAAATATGGCAAACGCCGACACCCTTTATAAAATTGGGAAAGGGCGGTTTCAGGTAGGAACAGTTACACAAGATGAGTTGTTAAACCTGGAACTTAGTTTTATGAATGCAACACTTGCACTTACACGTGCAAACCTTGGACTGGAACGTTCCCGTGCCGATTTAAATTCTTTTTTAAGTTTTGATAAAGAAACTAAAGTCGAGTGTATTGTCCCAACTAATTTACCCGATTTACAAATTGAAGCCGACAAAGCAATACAGGCGGCTTTGCAAAATAATCCCGAAATATTGCAACAACAACAGCGACTTATAGAAGAAGACAGCAAGGTTAAACAAGCAAAATCGGAAAGCGGGGTTAGTGGAGATGTTTATGCTTTATACGGGTTAAACCAAAATGCCGAATCGATAGATCTGGTTTATCAAGATCCACTCGACAGGCAGCGTTTAAGATTAGGCGTAAACATTCCGGTACTCGACTGGGGACGTAGAAAAGGGAGGCTGGCAATGGCTGAATCGAGCCGAGAGGTTGTTCGCATTAGTGTAAACCAGGAACGAATTGACTTTGAACAAAATATTATTATGAACGTAATGGAGTTTAATTTACAAGCCGATCAGGTTTTAAACACGGCAAAAGCAGACACCATTGCACAAATGGGGTACGATGTTACACAACAACGATTTTTAATTGGCAAAGTAGATGTTACTAAATTAAACCTCGCAAGGAATGATCAGGAAAGGGCACGCCGTGCTTACATAGCTGCTTTACGTTCGTACTGGAATTACTATTTTACTATTCGCCAACTTACGCTTTACGATTTCGAAAACACAAATACCTTATCGCAAGATTTTGAACGTCTTATCAATAATAATTAAAAGAAATCCATGGCATTAAAAAAGAAAAGCATTTTAATTATTGCGTTGCTGGCCATTTTAGTTTTAATAATGGCAGTTTGGGGTGGAACAAAAATTACCGATTCGAAATCGTGCATAATCAAAAAGACCAATTTTGAACAAAACATTTCTGCAAAAGGAGAGATTCGGGGCAAAAACTCAGTCTTAATTAAATTGCCCGATGATTTTAAAAGCCGCGATTTACGCATTCGTGAACTCCAAATTAAAGATCTTGTTCAAGAAGGGACACTTGTAAAAAAAGGGGACTGGATAGCAACCCTGGATATAGCAAGCATTACAAATCAAATTCAAGACAACAATAATGACATTGAAGAGGATTTGGCTGATTTTGAGGATGCAAAAATTGATTCTGCAATTGAACTAAATAATTTTCGGGAAGAGATAAAAGAATTTAGATACGACCTTGAATACCAAACCCTAGAATTGGAGCAGGCAAAATTTGAGTCTCTGGCTTACCAACGTAAAGCAAAAGTTGCGTACAATAAAATCATCCGCCAAATGGATGCAAAACTACGTAACTTCGAAAGGAAAAAAATTGAATTAAAAGTCAGGGTACGAAGATCGGAGAGAGAATACATGTATAGATTACGCCGCGATTCACTTTTAAAAAAGGCCATAGAGCAAGCAACAATTACAGCTCCACAAGATGGCCTGGTAATGTATGCCAAAGTCCGGGGTGGCAGAAAAATCCGTGTTGGTGATAATATAAGTCCCTGGAACCCAACAATTGCATCACTTCCCGATATGTCGGTGTTAGTCTCAGAAACATATATTGAAGAAATTGATATTACAAAAATAGCTATAAACGATAATGTTGAAATTGTTGTTGATGCTTTGCCCGATCAGGAGTTTTCGGGTTTTGTTTCTGGCATTGCCAATATTGGGCAAGAACTTTCAGGGTTCGAATCGAAAGTTTTTCAGGTAATTATTGAATTAAATCAAACCAACCCCGAACTAAAGCCGGCAATGACAACGAACAACAACATTATTATAAACAACATTAGCGACGTGCTGACAATACCACGGCAATGCCTTTATTCTGAAAATGGAAATGATTTTGTTTACATCAAAAGATCGGGGAAAATATGGAAAAAAATTGTAAGCCCTGGAATTGAAAATGAAAATGAAATTGTAATTGAATCTGGTTTAGAAGAGAAAGATAGAATATTGTATTCACAACCGGAAAAAGCTGAAATAATCGATTTTTTCGATAAATAATAAAGGCCAACTTTTTTAGCAGCCTCTATAAATTATTAAACCAAAAGAATTATACCAACGTTTGAGAAGCCGGTGGTTAATTCAAATTTAGGGATAATTAATCGCGTGTAACCGAACCAAGACCTTCAATACTTTTAGTAACTTTAGGTTCTCCCCGATATTTCACTTTACCAACTCCTTCAATTTTAGCATTCAAAGTTTCAGTTGCATAAACACTTCCTGTACCCACGCCTTCAATTTTAATAGTTACGTTTTTTGTTTTTAATTCGCTCGCGTCAATGTGTCCGGCTCCTGAAACTTTAACATCCAAATTTTCTGCTACTCCATCGAATTCGAATAAAACACCACCTTCACTAATTACCCGTACATCTTCTGCTTTCAAATCGAGTTCTATTTTAGCGCCACCTTTAACATGCAGGAAAAAATCGTTCAAATCAAGATAGCCCTTGGTTTCTAGCTTCACTCCTCCTTCAATATTTATTTTTTCAATATTTTTAAAAGTAATGTACAAAGTAATACGTTCAAAATCAAAATGCTTTCGGTCAATTTTCAATCGCAACGATTCACTTTCGTTTCTAACTTTCAGATAATCAAATACATCACCGTCAGACGCCTTAACAGTTAGCGAATTTTTATCTCCCTGAATCAGATAAACTTTATAACCACCTTCAAGATATATTTCTGTAAATTCGCCTAAATCATAAGTTTTGGTTTCCCAATCTTCATCTTGACGGAAATTTGCATTTACGGACGTAAAAATCATTGAAAATACTGTGAGAAAATAAATAAGTTTCATAATTCTGTTTTTTTTGATATCGAAAATAATATAGATAATTAAAGTCTGGCTTCTTTATTCGATAAACAACCACTTTTTATAGACGAACATTTGTATTAAATATTTTGTACGAAGGCTTAAAAATTAACGAATGCCAACTTAAGGATTAAGCCGTCGAAGAAAAAGTAAGCCGTAGCTTATCAGGCCATAAATAACTGCCGGGATAAAAATATCCATAAAAATAAAAGTACCCGGATTTAACAACAATTTTACGATATAAATAACTGATAATAAAAGTAATGCTAAAAGAGAATTTACATTTCCCCGGTCAGCTTTTCGAATTAACAATGCAGAAAAGTAAATCCAAAGAACACCTAACACAGCCAACACCCCGCCCTCAATTATTTTCCCGTTATAAAGTTTTAAAAATCCCCAAATGGCAGGAATTAACCCAGAAATTAGCAAACTACGTGAAATACTTTTTCTAATTTTTATTATATTTTTTTCATTTTCAATTGTCGGAAAAAGTAAAAACCTAACTGGCTTAACTTGAAAATCCTTGTCAAATAAATCTTGTTCCGAATGGATCAATTCACGTTTAATGGCCTCTTGAATAGCCATTTCAGCGGCTTCTGGTTGATACAGTTTTCGTTTCCTAAGAATTTTTAAAATCTCTTCATCGCTATATTCCGGGATTAATGTCCTATAATCAGCTTTTATCGAATTTGATTTTTCTACCATTTTAAGATACTTTTATAGCTCGAACAAATATAACTTCAGATTGTAATAAATAATAGAAATTTATAAAAACATAAAAATATTTTAAAATGTACAACTTTGAATACAAAAACCCGGTAAAAATTATTTTTGGGAAAGGAACCATCCCAAATGTGGTAAATGAGATTCCAAAAAATGCAAAAGTATTGCTAACATACGGTGGCGGAAGTATTAAAAAAACTGGTGTTTACGAGCAAGTAACTAAGGTTTTAAATAAAATTGAATTTATTGAATTCGGGGGAATTGAAGCAAACCCGCATTACGAAACCTGTATGAAAGCTGTTGACATTATAAAAAAAGAGAAAATAAATTTTCTCTTGTCTGTTGGTGGTGGTTCAGTTTTAGATGCAACTAAATTTATTGCAGCGGCAACTTTATACAAAAATGGCGATCCATGGGAAATACTTAACAGGCGCAATGAGATTTTTGTTGAAGAAGCAATGCCAATCGGAGCTGTTCTAACATTACCGGCAACAGGATCGGAGATGAACGGAAATTCGGTAATTACCAGAATTTCAAGAATGGAAAAACTGGCTTTTGGTTCGCCAAAAGTAATGCCTAAATTTTCAATTCTCGACCCGGAATGTGTTTTTACTTTACCTGATACGCAAGTGTCTAACGGAGTTGTTGATGCGTTTGTACATGTAGTGGAACAATATCTTACATTTAATGTAAATTCACCTATTCAAGACCGTTTTGCCGAAAGTATTCTAACCACATTAATTGAAGAGGGACCAAAAGTTTTAGCCGACAGAAAAGATTATGAATCGGCAGCCAATTTTATGTGGAGTGCAACCATGGCATTAAACGGACTAATTGGTGCCGGCGTGGCACAAGACTGGGCAACACACTTAATTGGACACGAACTTACTGCCTTGCACGGAATTGACCACGCGCAAACTTTGGCAATTGTACTTCCGGGAATGATGCACGTTAAAAGGCAAAACAAAAAAGATAAAATTTTGCAATACGGCGAGCGGATTTGGGGAATTAAATCAGGAACTGACAATGAAAAAATAGACAAAGCCATTACCAAAACAATCGAATTTTTCGAGTCGGTGGGCATAAAAACTACCCTGCCCGATTACGGTGTACCAGCTGAAACAATCAACATAATTATGGCACGTTTCGAAAAACGCGGAAACAAACTTGGCGAAAATGCCGACATCGATTTTAATGAAGTTGGCGAAATTTTAAGGAACAGGTTGTAAAAAACACTAAGAAACTTTTTTGTTCTTCACCCGGCGACTTTCCGTCACCGGGTGAATATTTAAAATGACATTCCAAAAAATGCTACTTTTGTATGCTTTTCTGCTGAATATACTTTAAAATCAACTCATTATAATTTTCAACCAACACTTTAACAACTTCATTTTTTGAATTAAAAGTAACATTCCCCATTTGTTTTACAGGAAGGATTTTAGGAGAAGTGCCGGTTATAAAAACTGCCGTAAAATTATCTAATTCGCTTAATAAAATAATTTCCTCTTTAACCTGGAAACCAGCTTTTTTTGCTATTTCTATGATTTTCTGTCGGGTAATTCCCTGCAGCACTTTGTTTCCCTGAGGCGTTATTATTTCGTTTCCTTTAATAAAAAAAACATTACTGCGGCTACCTTCGGTTATCCGGTTCTTTTTATCCAACAACAAAACCTCGTAATAACCTTTCTCTTTAATTAATTGGTCAGCCATTTGCCGGACTGTGGTATGCAAGATTTTAACATTCGGATTTTCACGTTCTGCATTTAACAAACCGCATTTTACTCCTGTCTTGTACATTTTTTCGGTAGGATAAGAACTAGCGATAAAAAAAGCTTTTAAATTAGTTTTACATGAAATTAAAATATTGCCATTGTCAACCTCATTTTTTTCAATCAGTTTAAATAAAAAATTTTCGATTTGATATTTTGAAAACCGTATAGATCTCCCGACAATTTTTGCCGAACAATAAAAACGGTCCAAATGATCTTCCAAAAAAAGTGGAACTCCGTCGGATACCCGTAAAACTTCGTAAATACCACCTTTGTTCTCGGATGAAATAAATGCGGTGTTTGCCTTTATTTCATCGTTGAAAACAAAAAATTTATGAAGTGGTAAAAGTGCCATTTTCCATGATTTGTGGTAAATTTATTCATTTGTTTTAAATGAAATAAAAATGAGTGACAAAATTCCGGTACCGATAACATTTAATCCACATAAACATCATTTAGAATTTCTAAAAGAAAAAATAAACAATTGGAAAAGTTTAAACTGGGAAAGTGTAGAAAAAGAAATTCTCTGTATTGGCAATAATTTAGTCGATTTTTATTTGGGATCACTCCAGGTTGAAGAAATTTGCAACGAGTGCATAAATTATTTTCGAAACGAAAAAATTACAGAAAAGGAAAGTTTACTATTTTGGTTAAAGCCGCTGAAACACAAAAAAATTCAATTATCGGACAAATCGTTCTGGTTAATAAAAGAAGGAATTGATGGTGATCGTTTTATTCATATCCACCCGGCAAAATATTCGCCATCTACAATTCGTGTTCGGGCAATAACATTAAAAACTGTTATTGCGCTAAAAGTCCACTCAATTTCAATCGATAACGGAATAAAAGCGAATTTGCAGAATGTAAACCGTGTACGCACAGAATTTCTAAAACTTTCGCCAATAAAATCATTGCAACCCGAAAAAGGGATATTACATCTTTGGGAGCTTTTCGATAAAAATTAACCGTTTGTTCCGTTACCCTTATACTGCAAATTTTCCAAAACCGAATTTTTATAACTTCTGCCAATTGGCAACTCTTTTCCCGGAACTTCAATACTGGTTGAAGTAAAAGCTTCAATCTTGGCTAAAGAAACAATAAATGATTTATGAATCCGTAAAAAACTGCTATCCGGAAGTTTATCTCCCATGTTGGTCATGCTGGTTTTGGTAATTATTTTTTTCTTTTCGGTATAAATCTGAACATATTCACTTAAACCTTCAACATATAAAATTTCGTTTAAATGAACCTTAATAACCTTTTTATTTTCTTTCACGTAAATAAACTCTTCTTCATTTTTATGGCCTGAAGTAACAGGTGAAACATTTTTAATTTCTTCCTGGGCGAGCTGATAATATTTATTTACCGATTTAAGAAACCGCTCGAATGTAATTGGCTTCAACAAATAATCAACTACGTCGAGTTCAAAACCGTCGATGGCATATTCGCGGTAGGCAGTTGTAATAATTACTTTTGGCGGGTGTTTTAGTGTTTTAAGAAATTCGATACCTGTAATTTGTGGCATCTGAATATCCATAAACATTAAATCAACCTGGTGGGTTCGTAGAGCTTGCAGCGCTTTCATTGCGTCGCCGCACTCGGCAACAATTTCGAAGTTTTCCAACTTTTCGATGTGGTTGCGCATTAAATCACGTGCTAAAGGCTCATCATCTACAACGAGGCATTTTGTTTTCATGGCAAAAACGGGTTAGTTTTCTATGTTTTCTCAACTATGGCTATAAAATAAGTAGTAATTAAGTAAATAAATTACAGGGTTTTAGTTAAAAATTTCTAAACTAAATTCCCTAAAGTTTTCATCTAAGTTTTCTATTAATCTATATTTTCCGGGAAAACTATAATTCAAACGCTTTTTTGTTATTTCTGTATTTTCATCATCTATTAAACGAAACTCATTTTCGCTCCAAATCGAAAACGAAAAAAGCAGATATTTTTTTTCCCCTTTAATAATGACGCTGCTTTCAAACGAATCGTTACATCCATACACCATTTTTATTGCATTATTTAAAAAAGGCAGCAACAAAAGCGGCGGGACCACAAACGATTTCAGGTTTCCACTCACAATAAAATTACTTGTCAACCGGTCTCCAATGGCCAGTTTATGTATATCCAGGAATTCTTCAATTAGTTTTACTTCTAATTGCAAAGGAATAAGTTCTTCGCGCCCTTCATATAAAAAACGGTTTAAAAAATTGGAGATTTTAATTATCATTTCGGGAGCTTTATCAGAATCGCTTGTTATTAACTGCTCCAATTCTTCCATCAAAGTTAATATTAACCTCGGCTGAAGTTGATACCTGTAAATTTCCAGCTCTGTCTCCATTTTCGATTGCAACAATTCCTCTTTTCTGTTTTTTGCCGAATACCACGAGCGCCCTGCTTTTATTGCAAGAAAAACCAAAATAATATAGAGGTTGCCTATTCCGCTAATTAGTATGTTTTTAAAATTTAAATAGCCGGGGCTAAAAGATTTATCAACATCGAAAGGCTTAAAGACCAACTCGTTGCTAACCACAAGTTCAAGTGCCGAAAAAACAATCAGGAGTAAAATAAAACCCAACCCAAATAAAAAATAACGATGCCTGAAATAATTTTCGGAAAGCAGCCAGTACGCAATTAAATAGGTGTGGGCAACAAAAATCGGGAGTGTAATTACATAATACAAAAACCACACAAAATACTCTTCAAAACCTTTACCAAGACTCTGGATTATTGTGAACGAGAATATCCACGATAACCAAAAAATAATGTGCAAAAGAATTTCTGCTTTATCGATATTTTTTCCGGCCAATCTCAATTTCAGTTTCTTTTAATTCTAAATTTACCTTAAACGACGTATCCTTATTATCAAGTGTTAATGAATATCCTTTTTTTGAATACAAAATTTCCAGGCGTTTTCTTAAATTTTTTAACCCGTGACCATCATTTTCTTCCAAATCTGAGTTAATATACGATTTTGGTTTGCTGTTTTCGGTTACCAAAACTATTTTTCCCAAATCTGTATTAACTAAAATTTTTATCCAGGGCTTTCCGGCATCGAAACTGCTTCCATGTTTAAAACAATTCTCAACCAAAAAAAACAAAATCATTGGTGGAATTCTTACCGAATTTAAATTGCCATTACTAATGTACTCTACTTTCAGGCGTTTTCCGTACCTTAATTTTTCGAGTTGAATGTAATTTTCAACCAGTGAAACTTCCTGCTGTAACTCAACAAAATCTTTCTGGCTTTCATCAATAATATAATTCAAAACAATTTTTATCCGCGTTATAACTTCTTTTGTTTTTGTAGGGTGAAGCAGCGAAAGTGCATACAAATTATTAATTGTGTTGAAAAGGAAATGAGGATCGAATTGTGATTGTAAAAGTTTACTCTGGGCTTCTTTATTCTGGACTTCCAGTTTTTTACGAAAACTTTCGGCGTACAAATAATCCTTAACGTATTTAGCAATGCAAAAGAATGCAACAATAAAAGTCATGTCTTTTGTATTAACAACTATAAACCGAAGGTTCATAATTCCGCTGCGTTGCATATTTTCGGGCGAAATTGAAGAATAAAATATATGATCGGAAATCACCAGTTTTATTGCCGACAAACCTATCCCTACCAACAAAAACAATAACATAAACCAGATTACCTTCCTTTTTATCAGATACTCGGGAATTAGCAAGAAAATGGTAATGTAGGCGTAGGCAAAGAAAAACAAAGAGTTGATAAAAGTTACCCAAAGTGTATTCAAAAAAGTACCAGAGCTATTTTGTACAAAAAAAATGTAAGTAAAAAGAAATACTATTATCAGGAAAAAAACAAAATGCCTGAAAAAGCGAAACTTAATTCTGTTATCGTAAATTAGTTTATTCATTTTACTTTGTTATCCTCAACCAAACAATAAATTTACTTTTTTCGTCTGTTATATTTAAATTGTATTTGTCATGATAAATTATATCGAGCCTTTTTTTTACATTCATCAATCCAATTCCCCCTTTTGTGTTTTCTTTAATATTTTGATTTTGAGATGGTTTGCTATTTTCACAATTAAAAATAATACTATTTCCAGCAACCTCAAGTTTAATCTTTATAAACGGATTCTCAGAATCATTACTTGTGCCATGTTTAAAACAGTTTTCAATAAAAGCAAATAACAACATTGGGGCAATTTTCATTTTCTCAACCGTACCTATTACTTCAAAATCCAGCTTCAAACGACTTCCGTAACGCATTTTTTCCAAATCAATAAAATTCCCGATTAGTTTAATTTCCTTTTCTAATGTTATTTCCGCTTCGTTGCACTCGTACAGCACCGAACTCAATAATTCTGATATTTTAGCAATTCCTTCAGAAGTTTTCGACGATTTCTCCAACGAAAGTGCGTATAAATTATTCATTGCATTAAACAAAAAATGAGGTTGCAACTGCGATTTTAAAAGGCTTAATTCGGTTTTAAGGTTGCGTTTCTCCATTTCATGTTTTTCCTGTTGTTGATCGAACCATTTTTTTACAATTTTTACGGCAAACGCAATGGCTACCATAAAATTTGTTTCCAACATTAAGTAAAGAAAAGTGACGCCAAACAAGGAATTAAAAGTAACAGGCAATGAATTGAGCATTCGTAAAAAGATACGTTCTCCCAGGGTAACAGCAAAAAGTAATGAGAATTCCAGCAGAACGGTTATCAACAATTTCCGCTTCTTCAAATAAAAAGGTAAAATAGAATAAATAGTTAAATAAGTTGCCAGCATAATAAATGGCAACATACAAAGCGACTCCAGTAAATACCAACTATAGTCGTTTCCGTACTTTCCGTAAATCAATCCAAAAAACAAAACATAAAACAACCAGAATAAAAAATGGGTGAGAATCCTTTTATTTTGCCATTTAAAATTTTTGTGCTGACTCACATTATGATTTTTTTGATTAAAGATATAAACATAAATGTGTTTGAAGAAACGCTTTGCTTAAAATCAAGATCCTAAAACTGGTTAAAAACAATCGTTTGTAGATTGAAATTTATATTTGGTATAAACAAAGCTGTTGTTTATTGAAAAACCCTGTGCAGGTTATCACAGGGTTTAAAATTGAGATTTAGGGTACATGGCTTATCTCACCATGTTATTTTTGTAGCCTTCAATTTTATCCATTAAAAAAGCCCCCACCCTCTGGCGGGGGCCTTTGATTTTCATACTTCTATGAAAAAAATTGCGCTGTTTATGTTTTTAAAAATTAGCCTGGTACTCGTCGTTTACCATACTTGGGAAATAGCATGCAATTAATCCTAAAAGCTCATCGTCTGTTTTTGGGTTTTGGCAAATTACACGCTGAGCATAGTAGCTTACTTTGTTCAACTTGGCCAAATTAGCCTCGGTTGGTAGTTCCTGGTATTGTGGTTCAATCTTTTTTACCCCAAAAACCCCGTTGTCGCATTTGTATTCTATCTCAAACTCATCAGAACGTACAATAAAACTGGTACATTTCTTTTCACAAACAACACCTATTTGAATTGGATGTTTGGTGTTTTCGTAAGTTAAATCGTAGGTTTTAAGTACTTTGTTGTTTACAACCATCGGAGCATCGGAATTTACGATGGTATATCTTCCAAAATCGGTTAAGGAACTGCCGTTCAAAGCTTTTCCATCTTTAATTTTTGCTGAAGCCGCGAGACTTAGCATCGCCACACAAATTGTTAAAATAATTAATCTAGTTTTCATGATATTAAATGTTTATTGTTTCACTGGTTCAAATATATGTAAGCAATTGAATCGTAGATTTTTAATTCAATAAGCAACCTGCTTTCCCATATAAAGGGTACATATTATACTGCAAAGTAATTTCAAAGTCGTTTGTAGGTATTTTGTTGCATTTTGCAGTTTCAATTTGAATTTTACTGAATTTAAAGTAAAGTCAACGACAAATTCCCACTTTTTGTGAGAACTTTAATATTGGTTTTTAACTTATAATTTCAGAACTAAATGTTTTTGATTTTTATATTTTTGCCATTCGTTTTAATTTTACAAAAATTTTGATTTATGAATATTTTACGATTTAATTTATTTCTTGCGGCTATTGTATTATTACTCACATCTTGTAAGCAAAAAGAGGAAAAGAATTATATCCAATTTGTTGACCCATTGATAGGTACAGCACCGGCCTCTACTTTAGCCGCGAAACAAAATCCTGGCGATCATGTAGATAATGGTCAAACCATTCCCGCTGTAACAGCACCTTTTGGAATGACACAGTGGACCCCACAAACTTATACAAGCGAGAAAAAATGTTTAGCTCCTTTCTACTACGGAACAAAAAATTTACAAGGATTCAGGGCAACTCACTGGACGAGTGGTTCGTGTGTTCAGGATTACGGTAGTTTTACCGTATTTCCAACATCGGTAACTAACAATTTTAGCCATTTGCCAAAACAAAGGGAAACCATGTATTTGTATAATAGTGGCAATGCATCGCCTGCCTACAGCTCGGTTCACTTTCCCAGGTACAATATTATTACCGAGATAACTGCAACAAAACGAGCCGGTTTTTTTCGGTTCTCCTGGCTACTGCCCGAAAATCCAACCATAATTATCGACGTTAACAGCGACGAAGGTGAGGGTTTTATAAAAATTGATATTGAAAACCAGGAAATCGTTGGGTACAATCCGGTACACCGAATTTACAATGGAGTAGGCAAGCCAGCAGGATTTAATGGTTATTTTGTGGCTAAATTCGATAAAGAAATTGTTAAACATGGAACTTATGCCGGCACGGAATATATCCATGGCACTACCGAACAAAGTAACAAAGAACAAATTGGGGCTTACGCTACTTTCGATTTGGGTGATGCAGGAATATTAAAATTAAAAATGGGGACTTCGTTTACCAGCATCGAAAATGCCAGAAAAAATCTGGAAGTTGAAATTCCCGATTGGGATTTTGAAAAAACCAAAATGGAATTGGAAGATACCTGGAATTCACAATTAGCAAAAATTGATATTGAAGGTGGAACCAACGATGAACTTACCAAGTTTTATACTGCATTGTATCACAGTTTAATTCACCCTCGTTTGTACAGCGATGTTAACGGAGATTATCCTGGTTTTAACGGAGATTCAACAATTCACAAAGCAAACGGTTTTGAATATTATGGAGATTTTTCGAACTGGGATATTTACCGGGCACAAATGCCCTTACTCAGTTTAATTGCTCCTGACGAATATTTAAACATGGTTAAATCGCTTATTGTAAAGGCAGAGCAAGGGGATTGGCTACCTATTTTCCCAATGTGGAACAGCTATACTTCGGCAATGATTGGCGACCACAGCAGTTCAATAATTGCTGACGCTTTTATGAAGGGTTTCGATTTTGATATTGAAAAAGCATATTATTACATGCGGAAAAACGCCTTCGAAAGCCCAAAAAATATCGAAGATTATATAGATGGAAAAGGCAGGCGTGCAATCGAATCTTATCTCGAGTTCGGGTACATCCCCTTAGAAGATGAAGTACCTGAGGCATTTCATAAACAAGAACAGGTTTCGCGTACCCTTGAATATGCATACAACGATTGGGCAGTGGCGCAAGTAGCGGAAAAACTAGGCAAAACAGAAGATTTCAATGAACTTTCGGCAAGGGCATTAAATTATACAAATGTTTTTAACCCGGAAAAAGGTTGGGTTTGTGGCAGGTTTGGCGATGGAACTTTTACCGATGAATTCGAAGCAACCAAAAATATGCCCTACATTACCGAGGGGACACCGAAACACTACACTTGGTATGTTCCGCACGATGTGGAAGGTTTGATAGAACAAATAGGTGGAAAAGAAAAATTTCGCCATGAATTAAACCTGTTTATCGACAATAAAGAATACTGGCATGGAAACGAACCAAGCCATCAAATTCCTTATCTATTTAATTATGTAGGTGACTGGGAAAAGACACAGGAAACTGTTAAGAATCTTTTAAATACCGAATATGGTGTTGGTCCCGGTGGATTATCGGGAAACGACGATGCCGGGCAAATGTCGGCATGGTATGTTTTTGGTGCTATGGGTTTTTACCCGGTTTGCCCGGGAAGTAACGAATATCAGCTTTCCTCACCAATATTCAAAAAAGTAACTTTGAATTTAGATAAAAAATATTACCCCGGTGAAAAATTTATAATTGATACCCAAACTAATAGTAACAAAAAGCCATTTTCGGCAGTAAAATTAAATGGAAAAATAATTGAACCGGTGATTTCTCACGGCGATATTCAAAAAAGGGGCAAGCTTAAATTTTTACAGGAAGAGTAATTCTGTTTTTTAACTTTAAATGAACTACCCCGCCGCAAGTGGACAGGGGGTATCATGATGGATTAATAATTTTATTTTTCGCCGCAAGCGACGGGGAATTTAACCCAGAGAAATTAAAATGAAAGAAAAATGGATTGAAAGCAAAAATATATTTATGCACCTTTTCGAAAGAAGCGCCACCTTTGAACTTTTATAAATTATTATTTAAGAGTTACTTAAGGGCAT
>Ga0233447_1001310_pt1 | contig 21197 bp, 9 predicted proteins | sample SI_124_October20_3_FD_183014 | JGI IMG/M metagenome (GOLD analysis project Ga0233447, IMG submission 183014) | Seawater microbial communities from Saanich Inlet, British Columbia, Canada - SI_124_October2016_135_MG | ecosystem: Environmental > Aquatic > Marine > Inlet | place: Canada: British...
CTCCTTTGGGTTTTTAGTAGAGTCAAAAGGGATAGCCTACTTCAAAACTATAAAACACGTCTATGACGTGTTTTTTTGTGCCTGTTTTAGCTTTGAACTATTTTATTTTTACCGGACAGGAGTGATATCTTCTACATCTGATACTGTTACTGCCAGGTCTTCACTAGCAGCAAAAAGAGATGTTGTTTTTTCTGTTAATAGCGCACCTAAACGGCTAATTGGAGGACCCTGAAAAACAGCAACTGCTTTTCGTAATTCTACTAACTCTCTTTTATGCAAACTACTCATATCTCTAAAAGAGTCTCTTGAAAGAACAGATCCTTCGATTGTGAGTGCATTGGCATCAGCTTGTACGCTTTTAGCTGCGCGAATTTCTATTTGTTTTGCTAAAACTCTTAAAATTACTCGCCTATCTTGGATGTGTTTATCTAAACTCGCACTTTTTGTTGATTCGCCTGCAGATTGATAAGCGCGACTTAACTGCATATATTGACTGAGCTCTTCTTTTGCTCGTGCTGCAAAAATAGTAAGTTGTGAGTTGGAAACATCATCAAAACTGCTTGGATATGGACTATACAGCGAATCTAATTGCGAAACCTTGAGTTGGAGCGCATTAATAGCTTCAATTGTAGCCATAACAGCTGGATTAGCTACAACTATACTCTCTAGTTCTTGCATTATAGTATTTCCAGCAGCGTTCTTTTTAGATAGCAAAAATTTTATTCGAGCTACTAAATTAGTTCTTTCGGTTTTTATTTGATTTAAAGTCGTACCTGCAGTATCAGAAGCAGGATCAAAGCCAGCTATTAGATCTTCTATTGAACGTAATGCTCCGCTTAGTTCATCTACCATTGCTGTATAGCTGGCTGGCATACCAGCAGCAGCAAAAATGGTTTGTAAAACAGCCTTAATAGGCACACTATCTATATCTAACTTTTCAATAAGACTGTCTAACCCTGATGCAAAGCCTATTTGATCTAAAATCGCCTTTGAGACAGCAGCTGTTCTACTACCGTCTATATGATGACCTGAACTTAGTAATGGCTTGACAGCTACTTGTATTTCCCTAGCTTTTCTTATTAACTGGGATAAACCATGTGCTAAAGTGCCAACTGCTTGGCTGCTATCTGGAGCTATGCCTTCTAGCTTTGCAGCTACTAATATTTCCCTTACAGACTGCAAAGCCCTTTGAATCTCTGATTGGACAGCCATGACGTTACCGGCATTTATATGTTGGGCATGACCAAGTTGTAACCTAGCTATATATTCATCCAAAGATCCTGTTACCACAGCTACTCTATCTGGTAGCATGGCTGCTGGTTTTGGGCTTAGCCTTGGTCTTAAGTCTTTTACCCTGTCAGCAATATCAGTCATCTCACCTGAAAGCGCTTCTAGGCTACCAATCATACCAGCAGCTTCTGGGTCGCCACGACGTTCCATATCTTCTAAACATAAAATAATTTCTCTTTGTGCTGTCTCTAAAGCTTTTCTTTTTTGGTTGGCTTCTGCTAGTTTTAAAGATAATCTTTCACGTTCTTCTTGAGAAAGATCTTGGCTATATCCGCCAGTTATACCGAGCACCTCATCCTTAACAGATTGCAAAGATCCTTGAAAGTGACCAAACATTTCCCGCGCCGTTGCTTCTAACTCTATTCTTACACCTGGCTCAACCACACGACGTAGACCATCAAAATTAAAATCTCCAATTATAGTTGGGACATCTCTAAATACTGCTGTTTCTTTTAAAACCATTAGCTCGCTATCGATGCTAACTGCCTCACTGCCTAACACAGCTAATCGTTCCATAGCAACTATAAGTGCATTTGCTTTTCCAGCTAGTTCTTCTGGGGAATTTGCTACAATAGCCTTGTAACTATCAACGATTTCTGTTTGTTCTTGGACTAGTGCTGCTAGATGATACTTATGTCCCTGCAACTTCATAAAGCCTATTGTTTGGGCTAGTGCTGTTTTTATGTTTTGCTCGGCTGTTGGTTCTTCGTCTCCAATAGGCACAACCCACTCTAAACCAATACTTGCTGCTTCCAAATCTGCTATAACTTTTGCTATTTTTTCATTATAACTTTGTAATTTAGCAGAAGTTCTTTCTGTTGGATCTAATGCAGCAATTTCTTGCATTAAACTGCGTTGTGTTAATAAAGCTTTTTCCATTGCTAGGCTAGCGACTACTTGGCTAAGCTCTTGATAAGTCTCGCTATCTTTTACTTGCATTTCTAACATGGCCATGGTTTGGGCTAGTAAACGCTGTACTATGCGCTGCCTGTCTGCTAAATCTATGCCATTAACTACAAGTGGTAGTTGGTGAGTTTGTTGGAACATTTCTAGCCACAAAGATGAACCTCGGTCTATAGCTACTAAAGCTTTTACATTGCTCTTCCATCGGTCGCTAAAACTATCTTTAACAGGGGTATAATGCTCAGGAGCAACTTCCTCAAATTTATTTTCTACTACGTCGCTACAATAAACAAACAAACCTGGGCCTGCTAAAGCGCTTGCTGTTATTGTTGCTAAATCAGTTGTTACTAACTCTTTTGCAGCTGCTTCTGTTGCTAGTTCTAGCTGTGCTTGGCGGGTTAGGGTTGTGTTAATATTGAATAAACCTACAAATCTAGAATCCCCATCAAATTCCCCATTAACACCCATATTCTCTGGCGTTAACCGTACAAGCCAAGTCTCTATTTCTGTTTCAAGAACACTAGTATCTTTACCTTTGGCTGCTTTTAGGGCTGCTAGATCTCTTTTTCGGGCTGCTATTTCTAGGGTTATTCTTCTTTGTTTCACATCATCATCAGCTGGAATAACTGGCTTGTACATGTCCTCTCTTTGACACGCCTCTAAAATACGATCAACATACGGAGCTTTTAATCTAGCATATCTACCTGAAGACACTGTTGAACCATGTAATCCATCAAATGTCCGTTCATCTAGTAAATTATCTAAATTTTCAGATGTAACAACCTCGGCCTCAAGAACTGTTAGCCAAGCCTTTAGATCTTGGCGGTTTCTTATTGCTGTTGACAGCGCGCCTATGCCCTCTATTTCAGTTTGGCCAGCTTCTTCAGCAGCTGCTATTTTGTTGTTAAGGTCTGTTAGCTTTGCTCTTACTTCAGATATCTCATGTCTTAGGATTTGTTGTTTTTGTAAAATCTGTCTATTACCAGATGTAATAAGACCAAACGCATCAACATCATCAATAAGAGTAACCTGCACATCACCACTAGTACACGCGCTTAAACGTGCTGTAGCATCTTGGGCTGCAAATACAAATTCTTGTCTAGACTCGGTAAGTTGCACTGCTACCTCTGCCTTAAATACACTAGGACTTATCCCATGAACTTCTGCATCTCCATCTGGTAATAAACCATGATACTTTTCAAGTATTTCCATATATTCTCTACGTGCTTCTGCAATACGTTCGTGAGCATAGGCTATGACTGGAAATTTACGGTAGGCTTCTGCTGTGTCCAGTCCTTCTGCTTGGGCGTAGTATGGTTGTAGTTTTGCCTGTAGTATTTGGATTTGATTATTAAGAGCTGTTCTTCTGGCTTCTAGTTTTATTTTTAATTGATGAGCTGTTTTTCCTGATGTTGTAGCTGCATCATCTCCATCTGCAGCAGCTGCTGAGTTTGGTTGTTTAAATTCTGTACCCCCTTGCTCTTCTAGACTTGCTTTTGCTGCAGCCCAATCACTATCTTCATGAATTGCTCTTTGGAAATCATCTACTGAGTCCAGAACTTTATGTGAAAAATGTTCTGTACTTGCGCTTTTTAAACGCCATTCATTAAGCAGAGCTTTTATTCTTTTTGCTTTTTCTAGTGTTGTGCCACCTCTAACACCTAGTTTTTTGGCTAATGCTGTGATAGCTGCATCATTAGCCGCTACTGTTGCTGCCAATACAGGTGAACCAGCTAAACTTTCAAAATTAGCTGTAAACTCAGCAATCATAGCTTGTCTTTTAGTAGATATGTCTCTACCAAGTACTAATATCCCATCTTTTTGAGCTTGTGGGATGCTAAGGGCTTGTAGGCTATCCATGCATATTTGCCATGTTTGGAATAGTTGGTCCAGGGCTTCTATTTCTGCTAGTTCGCCGCTTTGCTCTGTTATTAGTTTGTCGTATCTTTGGGTCATCTCAGCAGCAAGACCCTGATAGGTATCGCCAATCATGTTGACTAGCTTAGAGCCAATTGTTTCTACCTGGTCTTGGACTGGTGGTAAATGAAGTGCCTGAAAAACAATAGCTTCAAGACCCTCTGGCTCTATTGATAGAAAACCTAAAGCTGTTTTATTTGTATTTAGGCCTGGCTCTATGGTGTCTCTGACAAAAGCTTCAATGCTAAACCCTGAGTCTGGGTCAGTAAGCAAGTCATCAAAAGCTGCCATATCACCGTTTGCTGCACGCCAAGCTTCGCTACGTAGCTGGGTGAGCTGGGCTGACCATTGATCTAGTAACCTATCCAAAGCTGCAGCACGACTGCCAGAAAGGAAGGCTGGGTCTAGACCAAGTTTGGTTTTGGCCCATTCTGCAAGATGTACACGACTGCTTGAAACTGTATGTGTGCTATAGCTACCAAAAAGGACTCTTTGGTCATGCATTATAGATGATAAAGCTGAAAGTTGGCTCGGAGCAGAACCGGACCCTGCACCAGCAAATGTTTCTAGCTGTGTAAGCTGGGCTGCTGCTGCACCTAATAGATCGGCACGACCTTTAAATAGCTCAGTCAACATCGGGCTTGTTGTTGCTGCTGCTCGTAATAGCTCTAGGTTAGCCACTGCTTTTCTGGTTTCTTTTGCTACTTGAGTAAGCTCGCTTTTTCGAACTGTTAGCCTGGCATGGGCTGTAACCTCTATATCAGCTACATATTCACCAACTTCTGATGCTGTAGCCGCAGCAACTGCTTTTTCTCGTATGACACTGATCTGTGTCTTTAGGGGTGCTATCATTAAATCCTGAAGGTCTCTAGCGCTATCAAATGAATATCCTTCAGCCTGCGCAGGTAAATGTCTATTAAATAATTGATGTAAAGCAACTAGTTGTCTAGATAAATCTGTTCCTGCAAGACCACTCAAATCAAAACCAGCTGCAATTAGAACTGGCCTTAAATTTTGAAGTTGCGTTCGAAGAGCTGCAGCTTCTGGTTTACTTAATGCACTAGTACTTTCTTTGATCCTTGCTTGTAATTCGGCATCTGTTAGGGTTTTATCTGTAGGAAGAAAACGACTTGATGGTAGTGTGATAGGATCAGGGATTTTTACAGTTAGAAAAGCCGTGTCACCACGTCTTCTTGTTACCAAATCTTGACCAAATCCTAGCAATCTTCCTCCCAAACCTTGACCAAGGTATTCATGATATCGCCAACTTCCTGCCAAATCTTGACCAAGATATCTAAAATATCGCCCAGTTTTTGGTCTCTCAAAAGTTACTGGTTCACCAGCCATTAATTTTTCTTTAAAGCCTGGAGGAATAAAAGCAACACCCGCTCTTGCTGCAGCTCTTTGCAACATATTTTCAGCTATTTCTGCTCTCATATCTTCTGGCAAATCACGAAAAACTATACCATCTGGCATAGCGCTAGACGCATCTGCTCGCATTAAATCAGGGTTTTGTATTTTACGTCTAAGTTCGATTTGGGTTTTGAGCCTTGTCATTTTGGCAGCTAATTTCTCTGCCATATCTCTTGGGTCACTGTCTGATATATCATAATCGGCGTCTTCTAATTCAAGGCCACTCCCTTCAATTAAGACTCTTATTAGCTTCCTTACAGCTAAGCAAAATTGTCTTCTCTCTTCTGGGCTAAAACTAGCCACCTTAGTATCAAAAGCAGACCTTAGTTCATAAACATTGTCATCATTTAATTCAAAGTCTGATACAAGACTCTCAAAAGCGTCTTGTAAATCTTGGGGCAAGGTAGCCAATGCCTCTTCTGTCACATCACCTGGAGTAATAAACATAATTGCTACACGACGTGACTCTAGCTGCTTTTGAACTGTGGTTAGCTCGTGTGCCAATTCATCCAATCCTTGACCATTAGCCTGCCTATAATCTATATCTCGAGGTTTCAGGCTTTGGAGACAGTCCATCATTTCCGTTGCAGCTTGTGGCTGAGCATTACGACCTGCTGTTGAGGATCTCAGTTTTTGGGTTAACATTGCAGTAAGCATTGGGTCTTCAAGTGTTCTTTTACCTGAATATTCTTGCCAATGACGCAAATCTGCACCTTCAGGAACGGTCAGTGTTGCCGACCCTGTATGAGAACCCTGATACTCTGCACTTAGCGCTGCTAGCTGCTCAGAAACAATGCCATCTGCAATTTTTTTAGCCATTTCTTTTCTATGACTATCGGTACGGCCAATACCCCTACCTTCTAAAAAGCCTATTATTCTTTGTTCTTGTAGTGCTGCCAGTGTCTTGGCTGCTGCGTCTTGGGGTTTGACACTGCAGTTTAGTACAGCGTCTGCGCGTAGGTCTGGTGCCACGCGAGCAGTAGTGAAAATACCAGTTGTTTCTAAGAAGCTTATTATTAAAGCCAGGTCATCTTTATCTACGAAATCATAGCCACCATCAGCCTTTAATGTAAGAAAACCTCTATCAACAAGACTACGGCGACCTGCTTCTGGGATAGCTGCCAACACACTATCTTTCAGAGAATTTGCAGGAGGTTCATTAGTTAGCAAAGCTTTTGCAAATTTTGCTTTTAAAGCAGCCTCACCAAGACCTGGATTAAGGATTAGGTGACCTCTTGCAGATCTACTAGCTAAAAACCCCTCCGCAACCAAAGCCTGTCTTACTGCCTTTAGTGGTGGTAAATTTGATTTATCAGAGCATCTGTGTGGGACAATAATGCCAAGTTTTACCAATAAACCATATTCAGCCATGGTTGGGTTTAGGTGGTTAGAATCAACCTCATAACTGGTTGATGAGCTAGCAGCTGCTAGCTTAAGATATTGGGTGGGGGGAGTGTGCAGCTGTTTTATTAAGGTTACTACTGATTGCTCTATTAATTGGGTGCCATCAACCAGCCCTAAATCACGCAACATCTTCAGCTCTGCTGCTGATACATTAGCTGTGACATGTCCTGTAGCATCTATATAGCCTAGCGTTTGTAACGGCTTTGCTATTTTGGTAAGAGGGCTTTGTCCTTCGTCACTAAAATGACGGACTTCCTGGCCTAATACACCAACCTGCTGAAGAAAAGCTAGGATTTGTGGGGTTGTTGCTGTATCTGTAAACTTTTTAGGATCCCCTGAAATCAAACCTAATGATTCACCAAGTGTTTTTTGTTCTGCCGTTAAAAACCTTGTTTCGTCTCCTGTATCTGGATCTTTAAGTGCCTCCCTCAATAATTGTGCTGGGGTTGTAGTTACAAGGGTTGTAGAGCCTTTATCACCTTGTCCTAGGGTAGCGGTTAAACTAACTCTATATTCTCTTACAGCATTAAAAAGGGCGGTGGCCATAGCAGCTGGCACAGAACCATATTCATCTTCTCCACCATCTCCAATTACTGTAATTACTGTAATTACTGTAATTACTGGATCTTGCTCTCCCAAAAGCTGAATAAACCTAGCAGCATTCATACCTTCAGCTTCTTGAACTTCTTTGCTGTTGGCTAGTGCCAGAGCTCTTTCAATAACTGCAAGGCGTTTTTGGCTGGCGAGTGCCGCATCTTGGATTGCTCCGTATAAAGCATTAGCCTCAGCAGGTTGATCTGTAACACCCACTATTCCTCTTAAATCTCTTCCATCTGTATGCGCAATTACAACAGGGCTTTCCATTGCCTTAACTATTGCTGCATTAATAGCGTCAGGTTTTCCAGTATGCTCTGTTTTTGCTGTGGCTATGGCTTCCATTAATTTCAAAATATCAACGCTAAAATCTGCTGGATAAATATAGTCACCGTCACCGGCAGCTATCTTTGCTTGAAGCACAACAGCTAAGCCAGTCTCTGCCATATAAAATGACTCCCTAAATTCGGCTGCGGATCTTATTGCCTCTAAGGTTTGGTCGTCAAGACCTTCTAAAACCGCACCACTAGCCTGTGCCATTCTCCTAAAACCATCAGCATCTTTCATGACTGCAAAATCTTTGCGATCACCATCTTCATTTTTTGGCTTTAAAGCAAATTCTAAAGCGCTACGAAAAGCATCTTTATTTCTACATTCAGGATATTCAGCCTCTAGACCCTCTTCATCTGTTCTTGCACCAGTATCAGCGCTCATGGCTACAATAATTGCGTCTCTTTCTGGTTTATTAATACCAAAGCTAGCTATTTTTGTTCTTAGGCCAGCATCTACCGCAGCTCTTTTTACGAAGCCTTCTGATTCGTCGTCTTTTGCAGTCATTCCCGCACGTACTGCAGCTGCTACTGCTAGGTCGCGAGGTTGCGTTGCGTAGGTTAGGGTTTTTTGGAGGGTTGGTGCTTGGTCGTGGAGAAAAGTTTTTGCTATAGCTATTTCAGCGCTGGCTCCACCAACTGGCACATCAGCACCAGAGTGTGATAATGCGTTTAGGCGTTGGGCTGTTAGTCCATCATCCATTATTAATTTAGCTATTTTTGCCGCTTGTAAAAGGGCATCAGCTGCCTCTTCTGAAACACCGGGTGCGCCACCAGTTGCTGCTCTTAGCGCGTTTACAACTGCGGGTAGAGCTCCAATATCATTTTTTACACAATTCAAAATAGCTTTATACTTAGCAACAAAAATTTTAGCTTTTTGTTCTGCTGGCGAAGCTATAGGGTCTAAAAAACCTTCTTCTATAATTATTTCAGCATTTCTCTGACTATAAGCAGAACCCATAATCCTTTTCAAACCAGCATGCATAGCCGCATTTACAGGGTCAGCAACCCCAACACTTAATTGACTTAAAAGCTCTGCAAAACAAGCTTCTTCAGCCGGGGTTTGGCTATGGAAACTAGCGGAGAATGCTTTATGAAAGGCTTTTTGTATTACACTTGTCTGATATTTGGTCTTGGCAACAGCAACATCACCATGTTCTTCTGCGCCTGCAATTGCAGCTTCTTTTGCTTCTTCGGTTGGGTCATAACTTGCCAAGCTTTCTACGCAAACAGATCTTGTTAATTTAGCTACATCTGTAGCACCGGCCCTAGGCTCTGAAAAAATTTGTTCATAAGCTGCACGAAAAGCGCCTGCTACATTGCCTGTACTTAAGCTTTTTAGGACTGCTACTCTTACTGGCAAATCTGCACCTGCACCTGCACCTGCAGCTGCTAATAACATAGCTTCAGAGCCGCTACCTCGTACTTTGCCGGTTATTAAGGCTTGGATTAATAGTTCTTCGTCAGCTGATGGATGCCTTCCAAAAGAAGCTCCAATACTTGATTCCATTGAAGCTAGAAAAGCGTCCCACTGTTTTTGATAATGTGTATGTGGACCTGTTAAGCTTTGGGGTCTAACCATAGCCCTTAGGTCAGCTATTGATAGAACATGACCGTCTCTTGCTGAATAACCATCAAACCTATCACCATCCATATGTTCGGAACGTAGAACATGCTCTCGTATTTCAGGTCTTAGCCATGTAGTTCTTAGGGCAGCGCCATCTTCATCTGCTGTGATTAGGCCTGCTTCTGCCAAACGAGTTCTTGCTTCTGTCCAGGCAGTAGCTTCTGGAGTACCAGCTGTTGGGCTTGTACCCAATGTTACTGAATGTACTCCGGCAGCTGCGCTAAGCTCGCTATATGGAGTAGCTGCTAAATGCTCGGCCAAGTCCTCTACATGCCCAGTAAGGACACCACCAAGCTCTGAGTCTCTTTTACCTAAAGCTCTTAGAGCAGCGTCTGCCATGCAGCGTTCTGCTGCAACTGCTGTGCCTGGCCCAGTATAGCGTCTTAGCATGATCATGGAACGCGCAGAACGGCTTTCCATACGGGCTTGCCAATCTGTGAATGAAGGGAAAGTATCCCCTTTTTCCATTGATACATACTTGCTTACTGATCTTGTTACATCAAAAGCTTGCGAATTAAGTTGGTGTAGTTTAACTTTTAAAGTTTTAACTTCTGTTTTCATATCTGTAACTGCGGCTTCGAATCTCTTCCAATCATCTTTAGGTATGTTGTGTGGCCTAACGCTAACTACTGAATTTAAAAAAAGTTCCAGTCGTTCTAAAGACTCAAAAGCAGGTGCCATATTAGTTTGAAAAATAGCACTTGAATCTAGGCTTTCTAATACCCCTGATAGTGTTGAACTTACATAATCAAAACTAGACTCTACTTTTTCGAAGACATGAACTAAATCTGCTCTTGACTCTGCTATGATAACATCAAGTTTTTCTCTTAAAACAAATTCTCTTCCAGAGCCTCTTTGAAGGCTTGTTATAGCTTTGCTAAATTCTGTTTTTGTTTTTTGAAGTTGTGTATAAGCCTCTTTAGCTATTTTAGTTTCAGGGTCTGTTGGTGGTGCTGCAGCTTCAGCTGCGCTTTTGCCTTTGCCTATTACAACATCATAGTAATGATGGGTAACTTGCCCTGTTGCTTGACTCTCTAATGCCTGGTCTGCTGCTAGCAATCTGACTAATGTTCTTGGCAAAATATCGTCACGCATTAATTCTAGTATTTTTTGGCTACTTTTAGTTATTCTACCTTCAGCTCGGTCAGTACTAGATAATCTATACCATCTCGATTCTTTAACTTCACCTAACCTACTTTGTAGTTCTTGTAGTTCTAGTCGCAACGCCTTAACTTGTTCCCTTACTTCGCGTGGTGGGTGTGTTGGTGTTTTAAGCTCTTCTAGAAGGTCGCAAAAACGCTCTTCAAGGTTTGCTAGCTCAGCACTTTCTGTGTATAACTGACCAGAGTTTGCTTTTAATACACCTGCTGCCTCATCTGCCTCATCTTGCCATCGTGTTAAAATTTGGCCTGCTGTGGACTGTGCCAATTCTGCTGGCTCTGGCAAAGTACCCTTTGGCATATCAGTACCCTTTGATATACCCAAAGGAGTTTTTCGCATAGCTGAGATCCGTCTTTCTAACGGCCTTGTTAGCCTCAACACTGTGGCAGGGACTGTTTGGAAGCCTTTCATTAAGGTTGGCTCAAATGAAGATATTCTAGATTCGTTAAACTCAATTGCTTGCTCAAGTGCCCGTGCTGCACCAGCGCCATGTTTTTCAAAACAGCTAACTACTTGTGGGCTTATACCTCTACTATCAACAGCAGGGTCAAAATCAGGGGCAAAAAAACCAGTCGCTGTATCAACAGCTTTAACCATAGCAGAAAAGTCTACGGGTTCAGCACTTTCTAGAACACTCTCATAAATACCGCCAGCAGGGCTATAAACATCAGCCACAATAGCAGCCTCTATTACATATTTAGTTCTAAATCCGTCTCTTTCGCTAGGCTCTAAACTTGGGATAAATGATTGGGCTGTATTAGCCACAACTTTTAATAAGCTGCCAGCAAATAAACCTGTTTCTTCAAGATCCAATACAGCTTGTAACTTGGCTTCATAGCTAGCAATAATGGCTGGACCCTTTGGATCACTGCCTGCTATATCTTGTTGAACCAATGCTTCAAACTTACGCTCAAAGACATTAGCAAATGCACGAGACAACCTATCAGAATTCTTGCCCAGAGCTGACTTTATATTATTTAGCAATTTAATCGCTGCCTTGGTTTCATCTTCATCCGAACCTGCCATGATTGGTTTAAATAATGTTTCGCAAATCGGCTCTAGTTGAGCTAGGGTTAGTTGAGACAAAGGGCTTCCTTCGCCTTGTAGTTCTTTTATTGAGAATAGAGTTTTAAAAAAATCAACCCTTTCATCTTCAGGAACAAAACTTAAGAGCGCTTTAAAAGCTTCTGAAGTATCAATACCATCTTGAAATGCACGTAGTCGTGCTGCAGGGCCGTCTTCACCGCCATATACTGGTTCATGACCACTAGCAACAGATGCTTGGTGTGTTTTAACTAAATCATGGACATACGAGGCCATTAGCCAGTGCTTACCTTGTACCTGCGCATGCATTAACCGGCTGGTTGTGCCTGCCGATTTATGAGCGCCTTCAACTATTGTCCAAAGGGTACGTAGCGCAGATGTTTGGGGATGAGGAAGCTCTGAAAGTCTCTTTGAATAAGCAACAATCTCTCTATGGCTACCAGTTAAGGCTACTTCTGTTAATCTTTGAGTACCACGGTCTCCAGGAGTTAAGGCCTTTACCAACTCTCTTTCAATTTCTGAAATAGTTTGATGATTCTCGTCTCTATTCGGGTCACCTCTACGTTCATCTGGAACATCTACAGGTTGTCGTTTTGCTGACACAATAATTGCTGACTCAGCACTAACAAGACCTCCTTTTAATCTGGCACGAGCACCTCGCCTTAGATCTGGCCGTCGTGCTCTTCTTATTGAATCTCCTGTCATATAATCACCTCTTAGGTCTGATTTTTTGAGCTTTTACCTATTTTTGCTCATTATAAAAAGGGGGCACTCTACGGTTTTGATCCGTATAGTACGCCCCCTTAGCTCTTTAAATTCCTATATATATTGTAGATTATTTTTTTAATAATCTTAAATAATTTCGATACATACTTTTAGATTCGCCCAAGATATCTATATATTTATCGTAAATACAATCTTTTTTTTTGTATCGATAGTTCTTAATATAACCAGTGACCTTTGTAGCAACTCAAGTAGAAAGCCATAAAAAGTTGTTGGTTATAGTTGATTCGCCCTTAGGTTTTACCCCTTTTTAAGTATTGTTATGCCCATATTACTTTTTTTTAAACATTGGTTGTTTGGGATTTTGGGTATATATCTTACTAAGCAGATCAATGTTGCTTTTTTTTAGTAGTTCTTTTGTAGCTTGGTCGGTAAACTCTAAAACCTCATTTTAGAGAACTTTCTTCTTTTTTATTGTTTCAAGAAAACCAAAAGGGAGAGTCCCTTTAGGTCTTCTTGACTTTCCTTATCCCTCTGCGCGCCAATTCGTCTTGTATACCGAGGATCGCTTACCTCAAAAATATGCTCGCTCGTTCGCTTCGGAGTGTACCCTGCCTCAGTTGTTTGGTACCTGGGTTTTATTTTCTAGGTCATCCTGAACAGGTAGAAATGATAGTGCAAAAAAAACCTCATTTTCGTGCTGCTCTGCAATAACGTACACACACTGCTCTGAGATGTTCTAGGCACAAGTGCTCTGCAACAACGTACGCACAGACCTCTGAGATGTTTCTAATAGGGATTTATAAGATAAATAAGTTGCTTTATTTTTTTTATTATTTTTAGGTTTTTTTGGTTGTACATTATTTGTAGGTAAGGAACAGTTTCCCCTGTTTTTAGTTTGATGGTTTTTTTTCCTACCCCATGTTCTGCAGAAATTGTGCCTTTTAGCTTTACTGCTAGTTTGGCTAGGTTTAGGTAGCTTTGCATTGCTTTTTGTTTTTGGGTGTTGTTTTCTGGTAAGAAATTTAGATGGAGATGGCTGTCTCCTATATGTCCAAATAATACGTAGTTTAGGCCTGTATTTTTAGCTTCTTCTAAATAGGCGTTATACATTATTCTAAAGTTCTTGCGGGGCACTGCCATGTCTGTACCTATTTTGCCTGCTCTTGTTTTTACGTATTCATTGATAGATTCTGGTAAACTGTGCCTAAAAAGGCGGATCTCCTCTCTCTTTTCTGGTGGGATATCCCAAATATCTATGGCTTTATAAGAGTCTAGGGTCTCTGCAATATTTAGGATGGTTTCTTCGGTTGGGCCTGCTATTTCAAATAAGATTGCAGCCATTGCATTTGTGGGTATTCGCTGATGAGTTTTCTTCATGAATTTTAAGGAATGTTCATCAAAGAACTCTAATGACAATACTGGCTCTTTTTGAGGGTTTGTTTTTATATGATCAACAAAATCTAATGCATTTATTACAGCATCAAAAAAAGCAACAATTGTTGAGCTGTTATTTATTCTTTTTATAAGGCCTACTTCTATTTCTGAGAAAGCACCTAAAACACCTTCGCTACCAATAAAGATATCTATTAGCCGCATATCTTTTTTTAGGAATAAACCAGCTGCATTTTTTGTGTTTGGCATTTTCTGGTTCATTTCAAACTCGGTTGCTAGTTCCTGGATTTTATTTGCGTTTTTTATTTTACTGTCTTTTAAGAGCTCATTAGCATTAATGTTAATAATAGAACCGTCCATTAAAACGACCTGCAAACCATGAACCCAAGCCCTGGTTGAGCCATAGAAATATGAACGAGCCCCCGATGCGTTGGTGGCAACTGTCCCTCCAATAACAGCAGAAAGCTCGGTAGGGTCTGGGGGATACACTAAACCAACCCGCTCTAGTAGCAAATCGAGAACTGATAATGGAATAGCTGGCGGTAAAATAGCTAGTTGGGATTCTTTATTAACTAGGATTTGGTAGCCTTGTTCACTTAACGCACAAAAGCCACTATCTTTAAGCTTTGGGGTAAGCGCAACAACCATCATTTTTTCTAGTGAGATAACCACGCCACCATTTAATGGAACCCTGGAACCAGTAATACTTGTGCCACCACCAGAAATTGAAACTAAAACATCGTTCTTGTCAGACCATTGCAAAACAGAGGCTAGCTCAGCCACATTTTCTGGTAAGAACAAGGCACTTGCATGACCATGAAATATATTTGACTCGTCAGTAAGATAGTTTCTTATTATTTCTTGGTCTTCTATTTTTTTTATAGTCATTTCACAAAAAATAATAGCATAACTGCTAGACATCACGCCTGTATTTTTTATGATGAAAAATCTATATTAGCTGCACCGTTTTTCAGATTTTAACTCGAAAATAAAGAAGACTACAAAAATAGTAATATTACATATATATTTAAAAGGGCAGCACAAATTAGTACTGCCCTTTTAAGTTAAAAATAAAAACTAGAGGAGCAATATAAATTGAAATTAGCATTAGGATCAGATCACGGTGGATTGGAACTAAAAAATATAATAAAAGAGTATATCCATAAAACCAGACCAGAAATACAACTCAATGATTTAGGAACATACAATAACGATTCTGTTGATTATCCAGATTATGGCAAAAAAGTGGCAAAGTCTATTTTAGATGGCGAAAATGAGGTTGGTATCATTTGTTGCGGAACTGGGATAGGTATCAGCATGGCTGCCAATAGATATAAAGGAATCCGAGCTGCTCTTGTTTTTAATGAGTTTACTGCACAAATGGCAAAAGAACATAATAATGCCAATATCATTAGCATGGGCGGCAGAACTACAGAACCAGAGCTAGCTAAAAAACTTGTGGATATTTGGCTGGATAAAGAGTTTGAGGGTGGTAGACACCAAAACCGGTTAGATAAGATAGAGAGTTAGTCGTCTATTATCTGATTCAAATATTTTTTCACTGCTAGCTCCCAATGGTTTGGGCTGAAAGATGTACTTTCAATAAACTTACTTTTCGAAAGTTTTGAATTCGACGGTCTTTTTGCCGGGCGTGGAAACTTGTCACTGGAAACTGGGTTTAATTGGCACTTAATATCCAAATATTCTAAAAAGTATTTAGCAAAATCATACCAACTAGCATAACCTTCGTTTGAAAGGTGATAAATACCAGGCTCTCCCAAATCTTCCAAGAAAGTTGCAACAGCGTTAGAAATATCCACTGTCCAAGATGGGGAACCAAACTGGTCATTCACTATATCTAATTGATCGCGAGTCTTAGCTAAATCAATGATTGTGGTAACAAAATTTTTGCCATTTTCACCATATAACCATTGCAACCTAAATATATAGTACTTCTCACAATTGGCAGCTATATGTTTTTCGCCCTCTAATTTTGAGAACCCATAATAATTTATTGGGTTGATTGGGTCTAACTCAACATACAAGCCATCTTTGGTACCATCAAAAACATAGTCAGTTGAAAAGTGGATTAAGGGGATATTAATTTCCTGACAATAAACAGCCAAGTTTTTAGGGCCTTCTGCATTCACTTTTAGGGCTAGCTCTTTATTGGTCTCGCAATCATCCACCAACGTATATGCTGCACAGTTAATAATAACTTTTAAATCGACTATCTTTTCTAAGTTGTTTTTTATGCTTTCTGGATTGGTGATATCTAAAGTATCTATATCATATTCATATATAGAATGACCAAAATCGGTTAAAACTTTAACCAAATCTGTACCTAACATACCTTTTGAACCAATTATGGATATATTCATAGTTATTAATAATAAAGCATAGTAGAACAAACTTCTACTTTATTAACAAAACGCTATTTGATACCAAGTAAATTCAAAGTTAAACTTTGAATTTGTCTTATAAAATCGATATATACCCAAACCAAAATGAAAATAGGATTCAAATTTTAAAGCGTCGTGTATATATATACATAAGTTTTAAAATTTGTGTTCTAGTTTCTATTTTGGTTTGGGTATATCCAAGCTGGCAGCGCTTTAAAGAGTCAACAACTTAGAAGCTTATATGATTTCATTGAAGAACATAACTGTGCTATTGGGATAATAGTTAATAATGGCACTGAAATATTTAGAGTAAACAAAAAGATTATTCAGATTCCAGGTTGCTATTTATAAAAGACCCATAGATTAAGCATAGATCAAACCTCTACTTTGCTCTATAATTTATACCTTATGTCACATACAACTTTTTATAGAAAATATCGTTCACAAACCTTTGACGACCTTGTTGGTCAAAAACATATTATCCAAACTCTAAAAAATGCCATTAAAAATGATAGGTTATCGCATGCTTATATTTATTCTGGGCCAAGAGGAACGGGCAAAACATCTACAGCTAGAATATTAGCAAAAGCTCTCAACTGTAGGGAAGGTAAATCAACAACACCTTGCTTGAAATGTGACCTTTGCGAAAAGATAACTATGGGATCAGCTGTTGATGTTATAGAGATCGATGCTGCGTCAAATACAGGGGTAGATAATATCAGGGTTCTAAACGAACAAATTGGGTTTAAACCTGTTGAATGTTTATATAAAATGTACATAATAGACGAGGCTCATATGCTAAGCACTGGCGCTTTCAATGCATTATTGAAAACCTTAGAAGAACCGCCAGAAAATACAGTATTTATACTAGCAACGACAGAACCACATAAAATACCGATCACTATTCATTCTAGATGCCAACATCTAAGCTTTGGAAAACTAGCTAGCCTTGAAATCATGGAGCAAATCAAAAAAATAGCTGTGGCTGAAAAACTTAATATCTCTGAAAAGAGCATGACAACCATAGCAAAAAACTCTTCAGGATGTATGAGAGATGCTGTTTCACTTTTGGACCAAATATATTCTTTTGAAGGAAACAACATTACACAAGAAGGCATTCTTTTTGTTTTAGGAACTGCTAATTTTGACTGTACTATAGATCTTTTTAAGGCGTTTTTTGGTAATGACAAAAAACAGACCCTAGAAAAGCTGAATCAACTTTTTCTGAGTGGCATAAATATCATGCAATTTGCAGCTGATGTAACAGATGTATTAAAACAGATTTTACTTTATAAAATGGGTCTGAAAGAGCACTTGGATCTAGACGACTCCAGAGAGCTACAAATAGCAGAGCTTGCCAAGCTAAACTCTCAAGATAGAATCCAGGATTTATTGGAAAACTTCTCTAAAACAGAGCTCGAGTTAAGAAGCTTTCCTAATCCAGAACTATTATTACAAATAAGATTTTTGAGCTTAATGAAAAGAGAATCTGCAATAGAACAAACATCAGTCGCGACACAAACAATTGTTCAACCACCAACACCGATACCCACACCTGTGCTTGAAAAGCCTGCCACACTTAAAAGACCAGAGCCCGCCCCTACTCCACAACCAATAAAGACAACACCAAAAACACCACCAATACCAACTACACCTGCATCTGATTCGGGTGATAAGTCAATTAAAGTTAGCTGGCGTGAATTTCTTCATAAATTAAAAGAAAAGAACGGGGGTTTGCATTTGATTTTGAAATTAGCAACACTCCTTTCTGTTACAAATAGCTCAGCAACTATCAGCTTACAAGGTAATTTCAAATTTCATCATGAGAAATTGGCAGAGCCTACCACTAAAGAACTAATTAATAACCTGCTAACGGAAGTTTTTGGCAGAAAAATGATAATCATTGTAAATGATACAACCTCTGCTAGGGATAATGATGACAGCGACACTGACACCGACAACTATGAGCGCCAAGATGATGTAGGTAGCCTTGCAAACAACAAACAAAAAATTAACCAAATAATAGATATATTTGAAGGTAAATTAGTTTAATAAAAAAAAATCAGGAGGAAAATAAATGTTTGATGGTTTAAAAGATATGGGCAAGTTAATGAAACAAGCAAAAGAAATGAAATCTAAAATGAAGGATGTGCAAGCTCAGCTAAAAAATACGCAAGTTACTGGCACTGCCCTAAATGACAAGATTAAAGTAGTCCTAACTGGGGATATGGATTGCGTTGCTGTAAACATAGATCCAACATTATTTGATGCTAATCAAGGAAGTTCACTTGAAAATGGCCTTAAAAAGGCATTTAGTGAAGCCCTGAAAAATGCTAAAACCACGGCTTCTTCACAGCTATCGGCTATTTCTGGAGGCCTTAATTTACCAGGTCTTTAATTATTAATGAACAACCAAAACCCAATTCAAGATTTAGTCGAGCAGCTATCAAAACTACCAGGAATTGGTGCTAGGTCAGCACAAAGGTTAGCTTTCTTTTTTCTTTCTTTACAAAAAAAAGAGGTTAACCTTTTTGCAAAAACAATGGTTGAAACCAGACAAAATATCAAATATTGTAAACGCTGCTTCAATATCTCTTTTGATGATCTTTGCTTTATTTGTAGCAACCCAAAACGAGATCAAAAAAAACTGTGCATTGTTGCCGAGCCAAGAGATATTTTCGCATTTGAAAGATCTGGTGAATTTAAAGGTATCTATCATGTTTTGGGTGGACTAATATCACCACTTGATGGGATTCATCCAGAAGTATTACGGATAAACGAGCTTTTAAAGCGGCTACAAGAAGAATCTGTTTCTGAAGTTATTTTAGCACTCAACCCAAATATCGAGGGGGATACTACCATCCTTTATCTTAAGAAGATCTTAGAGCCTTATAATATGGTTGTTTCTAAGCTAGCTTATGGCCTACCAATGGGTGCGGATATTGATTACACAGATGAGATAACGCTTAAGAAAGCGTTGGTTGGTAGGACTTCGGTTTAGCATATATTGTCCTTGCAAACTGCTTTTTAGTCGGTTTTTGATAGCTTTTAAGTAAACTTCAAAGTCACAATATAAATGATTTTCTTCTTTATCTTTGTTCATATTGTATTGCATACCCTAACTTCTTCTTAAAACATTTCCTCACCCCTGCTTGCGCGACTATTCACGGCATAGTTTGGAAAAACGCCAAACCCTGCTGCTCTGCAACAACCCACGCACAGTGCTCTGAGATGTTCTACTCAGTACGGACTATGGATTAAAGTTATAGTATACTATTTTTTTAAACAACTTTTTTCTTTAAGGAGCTTTTTAGATGAATGTTAATTTTGTTGATAGAGCTGATGATTTAGAACTATTACTTGAGCTGCTACCTCCCAAAATCCAAAGCTATTTGAAAAAGTCTAACAGATTAGCAGAACTTAATGAAATTGTTTTGGATTTGGGGCGAATACCAGAAGTGCGATTTGATGGAACTGTTGAAAAGATAAAAAGTCATGGTGAAATAACTTTAGCTGATCTTGAAAAAATTATTAATAAAACTGGTGAATTTAATACTGACAATAGAGCTGGCATAGAAAGAACATTACATAGGGTTTCTGCCATCAGAAACCGGCTAGGAAAAGTTATTGGGCTTACTTGCAGAATTGGCAGAGCAATTTTCGGGACCACAGAGATTGTTAAGGATCTTATTGAAAGTGGGCAAAATATTCTTTTTTTAGGGCCGCCAGGCATTGGAAAAACCACAAAACTTAGAGAAGCCGCACGGGTTTTATCTGCTGAAAATAGAGTAGTGATCGTTGATACTTCTAACGAAATTGCTGGTGACGGGGACATACCCCACCCTGGCATTGGCGAAGCCAGACGTATGCAAGTACCATCACCAGACAAACAACATGCTGTGATGATAGAAGCTGTTGAGAATCATATGCCAGAAGTGATAATCGTAGATGAAATCGGCACAGAAGAAGAAGCAAAAGCTGCCAGAACTATAGCTGAAAGAGGTGTTCAGCTAGTAGCCACTGCACATGGACATACACTGGAAAACCTATTAAAGAACCCAACACTTTCAGACTTACTAGGTGGTATCCAAAGCGTTATTTTGGGTGATGAAGAAGCCAAATATAGGGGTACTCAAAAAACTGTACTAGAACGAAAAGCGCCCCCTACTTTTGATGTTTTAATTGAAATTAGAGAAAGAGATACCTTTGCTATTTATAAAGATGTTAAAAAAGCTGTTGATGAATATCTTAGGCAAGAGCTACCAACTCCTGTTATTAGAAAACGAAGCAGCAAAGATGTTGGTACTGTTGTAAATAATAATCAAATATCAGATGAAGAAAAAGATATTAACGAAGATTGTTTTGAGTACTGCACAAATGATCTACCCCAAAAACTCATATATATATATCCATACGGCATAAATACAGATAAAATTTATGCTGCAATTAGAATTTTGCAGGTACCAGCAAATATTGCTGCAAATATTAGTGAAGCTGACCTCGTCTTAACAGTGCGTTCACAAATTAAATCGAAATCGAAAATCAACCAACTAATGACTGGCAGGCAAACACCACTTCACGTACTAAAACGAAACTCCACCTCACAAATTGAGAATTTTCTACGCTATTACTTTGATATCCCTGAAGAAGAGGCCGATAAAGAAAGAGAAGCTATTACGGAAATTAAGACTATTTGCACCAAAGTGGTAGCTACAGGCAAAACAATGGATGCTGCGCCCAGGACTGCTTATACCCGGCGATTGCAACATCAAGAAGTTGAGATTTTGGGTTTGAATTCTATTAGTACGGGAACAGAGCCTAAGCGTAGGGTTAGGGTTTATCCAAAACAAATTTAAAATTTACAAAATATCACTACTGTCCGGTAAAAAATCAACATAAAGAAAGCTGTAAAAAATCGTTAGATTTTGGAACTTTATCGTGGCGAAGCCCTAATAAATCAATAAGATGCTGCCTAAAAAACAAAGTTTCGTGAAA
>Ga0233447_1001312_pt1 | contig 21187 bp, 26 predicted proteins | sample SI_124_October20_3_FD_183014 | JGI IMG/M metagenome (GOLD analysis project Ga0233447, IMG submission 183014) | Seawater microbial communities from Saanich Inlet, British Columbia, Canada - SI_124_October2016_135_MG | ecosystem: Environmental > Aquatic > Marine > Inlet | place: Canada: British...
TTTTTAGAGAGTGTTTCAAATTTAGATCCTCTATCTATTCTTGGCCAAGTATTTGCTAGTCGTGTAAGAGATCACTTTAGAGCTATAGGAGCTCCTGTTACCAATTCTTAAATTGGAATGTGTATACATAGAGCTCTCTTTTATATTAAAGGTAAAATAAGGGAAATTGTGACATAATTTAATTTTTATTTCAATCTAATTAGCTTTGTTTTGTATTGTTATTGATTTTAGTAATTATAATTAATTAAAATAAAATTATTGTTTCTTTGAAGTGAAGGATTTCTGTTAATTCCATCTGATGTTGTGTGTAACTTAAAAAAATAAGTCTATTAGTGTTTTTCAATCATTTTATTAAAGCCTATTATCTAAATTTTTTCTAAAAAATTTGATAGAAAAATTTAGTTTCATGTACCTTCTATGTTGTTATAAAAACACGTAGGAAAATATGAAAAAAATTGCAATTTTCGGAACTCACGGTTCTGCTAAAACTACTTTGGTTTATAAACTTGCTGCTTTTTATAAGATGGGAAATAAAAACGTAACGGTTATTCATGAAGCAGCCAGACAAAGCCCTTTTCCTATTAATTTAGATGTGGTTTATCAAACAACTTTATTTGTTGTGACAAGTCAAATAAAAAAAGAACTGCAAGCAGAAGCAGAAGGTTTCGAGATTTCTATTTCTGACAGAACTCCTTCTGATGCTTTTATCTATTTAAATCATCTTAAAAGAGATAATAGTTTTACACGTTCTTTAGAAATATTTTGTTTAGAATGGATGAAAAAATATGATGTGTTAATCTATTTAGAGCCAAGTGAGGGGTTTCTTATTAAAGAAGATGGCATTAGAGCTGTTGGAATAGAATATCAAAATAAAATTCGTGATGATTTTCGTGTTTTATTAAAAGAAATCAGAAAAAATAAAAATATTAATTTCATAGAAGCAAATGCGGCTCAATTGTTTGATGAAGAAGAGAGTCAAATTTTAATGAATAAAATCAATAGGAGTCTTTATGTCCAGTCTAGAGAAGTTAATTTGGTGTAATACTATTGTAGCAATAGTAGGTACTTATTTGAATGCTAAACAAAAACGTTTTGGATTTGTTATTTGGATGATTACAAATGCTGTTTTTGTAGGTTATAACGTGTTTATGAACTCATATGCACAAGCAACACTATTTTTTGTTTATTTTGGGTTAGCTTTATTTGGATGGATTAATTGGGGGAAATCAGCTCCTAAAGAAAAACAAGAAGCTTAAATCTAAAATAGATTTTTAGTTTTCTTAAATAAAGCTTTTTTGGTACTTTGCTTGAAGAGGATATGCATATGTTTAGTTATGTTGTACTAGATTCTCTTATAGCAATTGTATTTCTATCTGCTGTTCATTTATGGGCAGTAAAAGATAGTATTGATATATGGAGAAAAAAACTTTTTTCTCTAGCTAGTGGGATTTCTGTAGCTTATGTTTTTATAGATTTATTGCCTAAATTAAGTAGGGGACAGAGTATTTGGACCAGATATAATCCTAATTTTCCCTTTTTAGAAAAACATGTTTATTTCTTCGCTCTTTTAGGCGTTCTTTTCTTTTTTGGAATAGAGCGAGTTGAACTGAAAAATAAAGCAAAATCATTTTGGGTAAGCGCTCTAGCTTATATCACTTTTAATATTTTGATAGGATATGCTTTATCAAATCCTTCAGATCCTGAAATTCAACCTTTCATTCTGTTTACGATAGCGATTGCTTTGCATCAATGGGTTAGAGACCATATTTTATGTTTAAAAGATAAAAAGATATTTAAAAAGAAGCTTCGTTATATTTTAGTTTTAGCATTATTTATAGGTTGGGGATTAGGATTTTTAGTTGATATAAGTCCTGCTGCTATTGCATTGATTGTTGCTTTTATTGGCGGTGGGATGATGATTAATGTTTTTCATTATGAAGTGCCTTCTAAATCAGCTCATTATCTTCCTTTTGTTTTGGGGAGTTTGATATATGCTATTTTATTGTTGTTTTTAGGAAATTAATAGTTGATCTGTTTTGTGTATTTGTAACTTAGTTAAATTGCAAATAATCCCATAAATCAATTCCTGCTTTATATAACAAATCACTTGTTGTATTTATGGGAAGTCCTAAAAGATTGTAATAACAGCCTTCAATTTTTTTTAAAATAATACGGCCACTTTTGGAAATAGCATATCCTCCTGCTACTCCTTTTAAGTAAAAGATTTGATGGTATTTTTCTACTTGATCTGGCGTTATTTTATGAAATAACACTGTTGTTTTTTCTGCTTTACAGAATATTTTATCTTTCGTTTTTACACAAACACCAGTGAAAGCGTCGATGTAAGAAGAGGAATATTCTAATAATATTTGTTTTGCTTCTTCTTCAGTAGAAGGTTTTGTAAATAGTTTAGATCCTTTTGATAATACGGTATCTGCAGTTAATATTATATTGTTAGGATATTGAGAGTATAAATGATCTGCTTTTTATTTGGCTAAGCTACAACAATATGCTTCAGGATTGCCTTTATAAAGGATTGAATCTTCTGCAAAATTAGATGTTTTTATATCAAAGGGAATAGAAAAAAAACTTAAAATTTCCTTTCTTCTAGGAGATTTTGATCCTAATATAAGCATTTTTTTTAGTTTAATTTTTAATTAACTTTAATCTATTTGTGTAGAATTCTACAAGGTTTTAAGATGACTTGCTAATTATAAAGCTTTGGATTATTTATGAAATTTAAAATAGAGGGAAAAATATTTAAAAAGTTCCCTTCTTTAAATATAGGCGTGCTTGTATGTAAGAACATTAATAATCAAGGTGAAAGCACAGAAATACTTGATTTACTTGCTGATCAATCTAATCAAATACTTAAAGAACATTCAGTTGAAACATTAAAAGAAAATTCAAAAATTCAGGTGTGGAAAGATGCTTATAGAAGCTTTGGTGCTAAAAAATACAATTGCTCTATTGAGAATTTATATCGAATGATTCTTGATGGTGTAAAGCTTAAACATATTAATAAAATAGTTGATATATATAACTACATTTCTCTGAAATATCAAGTCCCTGTTGGGGGTGATGATTTAGATAAAGTTGAAGGGGATATTACATTACGTTTTGCTTTAGGTGATGAAGTTTTTATTAGGCTTAATTCTGATGTAATAGATCATCCAAAAGAAGGTGAGATAATATATGCTGATGATAAAGAAGTTCTATGTCGTAGATGGAATTGGAGAGAGTGTAATAAATCAAAAATGACAGAGGATTCAAAAAATATCATGTTGGTCGTAGAAGGACTATCTCCTATAAACCTAGAAGATATTCAAGTAATACTAGAACACTTAAGTAAGTTAATTAAAAAGTTTTGCGGGGGAGAAGTTAAGTCCTATTTTTTAAATTTACTCAATAAGGAGATTGAGATTTAATAATATTTATCAAGGAGATTTGTTATGGCTGTTACAAGTGACATGACGAGAACTTATTGTGTTCAGGTTACTAATAAATTTCAAGGGTCTATTATCGCTGTTTTAACCGATTCTAAAGTTATAAAAAAGCATTCTTTTAAATTAGAAGACTTAGATAGTTCTATTATGTTTGCTTATCTTATTAGACCTTTTAAATTTACCTCTCTTTTGAACAGGTTAGTCGTGCCTAAAAGCAGTTCTTTTCTTTGTTATTTAGATGATAATAATTTGTCTTCATCTGAAACTTATATGAGATTTGCGACAGATGAAGAGATTGGAAAGATTAGAGATGCCATTTTAACAGGAGAAGCAAGATTTGAAAGTATTTGTTTTTCTAATTGTTTAAACAGCATTTTAGGTGTCGAGAATTAGAATTTTATATTGATTTTTAGTTATAAAAGAAAAGAGGCTTATATGACAGTGGATTCAGTGTTAATGAAACAGGTTATTTCTATAAATCAAATTAGAGATTGGCGTGAATTTGTGGCAATTGAAACATCTTCTGAAGATATAAAAGTTCCTCACCCTTTTCAGTTAGACAGTTCTGTTATGTTTTCTATTTTAGAAGATAAAGGAGATTATATTGTTTTGGATAGAATTGTTACAAATAGAGAGGGGATGAAAAAATGTGTTTTGAATGATAATATTTTATTCATTTCTGAAATTTATATGAGACCTGCTACATGTGAAGAATTTGAACAGATTAGAACTGCGATGTTTACAGAGAAGGCTTGTTTTGAATATCCTTTGCCATGTCGATTTTAGGTGAAAATAGAATCTCAAGACTAGCTTTATGAATCTTTTTTTAGATTTCCATATTATGGTAGATAGCATCTACATCATCAATATTTTCTAAAAAATCAATCAATTTTTGATTAGCCTCTTGATCTTCTTTAGAACATTGAACTGATGTTTTAGGGATCATTTCTAAAGAGGAATCTTCACAGTTTATTTTATTTTCTATAAGGGCTTCTTTGATTTTAAAAAGATCATCTACAGCAGTGACTATTATATAATAATCCTCATCTGTATCAAAATCTTCAGCGCCAGCTTCCGAAGCTATTAAAAAAAGCTCATCTTCTATAGCATCTTTTTTATTTATCTGAATAATTCCTTTTCGATCAAAATTAAAAGCAACAGAACCCGGAGTTGCTACTGATCCTCCACATTTGTTGGTAGCTATTCTAATATCAGAAGAAATTCTGTTTTTGTTATCTGTCATTATATCAGCTATTATGCCTACACCGCCATGTCCATATAGCTCATATGTCATCTCTGTGAAGTTTTCTTGGTTAGTAGAAGATGCTTTTTTGATGTTTCTTTCAAGAATGTCATTAGGCATATTTGCTGTTTTAGCTTTTTGAATAACTAATTTGAGTTTACTATTGTTCTTAGGATCAGGACCGTTTTGTTTAACTGCATTAATAATTTCTTTAGCTATTCTTGAAAATTCTTTACCTTTTTTCTTGTCAGCTCTTTCTTTTTTGTGTTTTATGTTAGCCCATTTACTATGTCCTGCCATAAGATTTCCTTTTAGTTTTTAAAAAATTATTTAATTGGGTTTTTTCCCAGCTTTTTGTTAAAGCAAAATAGGGATATAACTTTTCTTTTTCTTTGAATTCTTTGGTATGATAACAAGTTCTGCCTTTACTATCAATTTTAGGAGAGCATATATAATGTAGTATTTCATGATATATAACAGAAGATACAACGTAAGGAGGTATATTAGGGTCGTCTAATATTCTATTTATTTTTATCAGTTTTAATCTAGAGTCATAGTTACCTAAAGTTATTGTTGTTAGTTTTTTGTATTTTGGAGGGGTAAACCATGTAATAGAAAGATTTAATTTATTGGAAAAATATCTTTCATTAATACGTATGTAAATATCTTGAAGATTATAGAAATTACCTTCTGCTATTAGTTTTTTTTTCTTGATTTTACTCGAAACGTCAGACGTTATAAAAAAATCATTTGCGAATATTTTTATTAATCTTAACGATTCAAGATCAGTTTCTAAGGCATACTTTACAATGGCTTGCAATATATTTTCAGGCGCTGTTAAAAAAAGCTTATGCAAAAAAAGTTTTAAGCTTTTTCTTTTTTTTTCGATTTTCAATAAAGTAGAAGCATAATCTTTTATTACTAATTCAATCTTTTTTTTAGATAACGTAGCGATGATTTTTTCTATTTGAGAGCAGGTCATAACTTTTTTTGCATTAAATGGTTGTCTAGGTATTCGTCACCGTCTTTTATGAAACGTTTGTGTACTCCATATTGTACAAATCCGAGTTTTTCATATAACGCTTTAGCGGGGTTGCCTTGGTAAACTTCTAGATGTAAATATTCTAATTTGAACTTATTTTTCCCTTCGTTTATAGCATGTTTTATTAACTTAGAGCCAATTCCTTTGCCTCTAAATTTAGAAGTAACGATTATTGGGAAAAGACATTGATGAGATAATTTTTGAAAAGGTTGCAGATATAAGTTAATAAATCCGCAAGGAACATTTTTATAAGTTGCTGTCCATGCAGCGTTGTACCTTGCGTAGAAAAGACAGTTTCTTGCGGCATCTTCTACTTCTGCTCTGTATTTCATAGGAAACCATTTTAAGGTTCCAGGTTCTAAAAACCATTGAACTAAAAAAGTTATGTCGCCTGGTTTACTATTTCTTATTTTTATATCGTCCACTTTGACCTCAAAAATATTTAGCGAATAATGATCTATTGATATATATATTATCTTCTTTTACATAATTCTCTTGATAAGCAAGCTTTTCAAAATTAAGCTCTTCTAAAAGATGAATAATAGGGTTGTCCCCAAAAAACTCTCCATGGATACTTTCTAAGTTTAAATAGTTTTTAGATAGATTTAACAAGTTTTTTAATAAGGCTCTGCCGAGACCTTTTCGTCTAAAATCTTTGTCAATTACTATATGAAAAAGACCACAATGAGCCATTTTTTTATAAGGTGATATTATTAAAGAAGCTACGCCTCTTGGTATTCCATTTATAGTTAGAGTTATACAAGCTTTTTGTTTTGCACAATTAATCCAGCTATTGGCTACCATTTCTATTTCTTTTTCAGAAGACATTTCATAGTATTTTAAATCTTCTGGATTAGAGAGCATTTGCTTTAAAAAAGGTTTATCTTCAACTGTAGTATATCGTATATCGTGTTCTAACATAATTTACCCAAACTCTTTAAGATAAGCGTTGATAAAATCATCAATATCTCCGTCCATAACAGCTTGGATGTCTCCTTTTTCAAATTTAGTCCTTGTATCTTTTACAAGTGTATAGGGCTGGAAGGTATAACTGCGAATTTGACTTCCCCAAGCTATTTCTTTTTTATCTCCACTTATTTCATTTAATTTTTTTTGCCTTTGCATAATTTCCATTTCATATAGTTTGGAACGGATCATTTGCATACATGTTTCTTTATTTTGAACTTGACTTCTTTCTTTTTGACAAGAAACAATAATATTGGTAGGTACGTGAGTAATTCTAACAGCAGAATCTGTAGTATTTACATGTTGTCCGCCCGCTCCAGAAGATCTGAAAGTATCTATTTTTAAATCATCAGGAGAAATGTCTATTGAGATGGCTTCATCAATGATAGGTGATACATCTACAGAAGCAAAGCTGGTATGTCTTCTTGCATTAGAATCAAAAGGAGATATCCTAACTAATCTATGAACCCCTTTTTCTGATTTAGCGTAGCCATAAGAAAAATTCCCTTCTATTTTTAATGTGATACTTTTTATACCGGCTACTTCTCCATCTACTTTGTCTATAACATCTGTTTTCCAGCCTCTTTTACTTGCCCACCTTTGATACATTCTATTTAACATAGCAACCCAATCACAAGATTCTGTCCCTCCAGCACCGGCATTAATGCTTAAATAACAAGAATTAGAATCTAATTCTCCAGATAACATTTTTCTAACTTCTAGATCTGAGAGTTTTTGTTCTATAGAATCTAACTCATTATATAATTCTTGTATGAAATTTTCATCATCAGTTTCAAGCGCTTCTGGAAAGATTTCTTTTAAATTACTAAATGAATTTTTGATTTCATTATATGGCTCCAGCCATGCTTTATAAGAATTAGCTTTTTTTATTAATGATTGAGCTTCTTTTTGATCTGTCCAAAAATCAGACTCTTCCATTTTTTTTAGAAGTATGTCTAGTTGTTCTTTTTTCGTGGAAAGGTCAAAGATACCTCCACATATGTAGAAGCCTATTATCGATATTTTCAAGCCTTTGTTCTAATTCAGCATTCATAAATCACCTTAAATAAAACTGTTATTATCCATCATAGATACTTTCATAGATAAAAGTCAAAAGTGAAAAATAACAAAAATTAAACTTGCATTGTAAAATATTTTATGAAATCTTTACTTTCGCTTTACAACAATCTAAAGGCGGTTATAATATTTCCGTTTTAAAAACAAAATTACTTATCTAGGGAGGTTTAAATGTCTTTTACAGAAGCATGCGGCGCAGTAGGTCGTCAACTTAGTTCTGTAGGATCCGGAGCTTATGAAGGAGCAAAAAAAGTAGTGCTAACGGCTGGCTCTACAACACTAAAAGTTATTATGTTTATGAAAGAAATGCTTGGTAAATTATTTGAAGCTGCAATCGTATATGGAGGAAAAGCATTATCTACAACTTGGCATTATACAAGAGCTGCTACAACAACAGCTGGGAGTTATACTTGGGTTGCTATTAGCAAAGCAGGAGAATATTCAAAAACAGCAGGTTCTTTTCTTTTAAGAACAGCAAAACAAGGCGCTATTGTAGCAAAAGAAAATAAACTTGTTGCTGGATCTGTGGTAGTAGGAACCGCTGTAGTTGCTGCATTGGCATGGGCTCTTGGCGCTGCATCAGCAAAAGGTGCAACTGAGCAACAACCTGTTGATGATGTAATTGAAGATGCAACAGCAACTCCTTCTGTTTAGAAATTAATATTAGAAATGTCTTTCTAAAAAATAAGCAGTGGTAATACTTGCCACTGCTTATTTTTTTGTCTATGTAGAAGCTTATATAAATTGAATAATATATTTTTTCTGTCATAGACAAATTTAAAATATATTAAAATTTTTATGACGATTTATTTTGACTATTAATTCTCTATAGAGCTAAAAGATTCTTTTAGGCTTAACAAAAAACTTACTTTATCAAAGGAGACAATTATGGCAAAAAAAAGTGAACCAAAAGCAAAAAAGCGTGAACCAAATGCAAAATTCATGAAACCAATGAAGTTAACACCAGAACTTACTGAGGTTGTAGGAAAAGGACCTATGCCAAGAACTGAAGTAACTAAAAAACTTTGGGTTTATATCAAAAAGCATAAATTACAAGATGCTGAAAATAGAAGAAACATAAATCCTGATGAAAAACTAGCTAAAGTTTTTGGAAAAAAAACATCTATCAATATGTTTGAAATGACAAAACTTGTTAACAAACATCTATCTTAAAAATTAAGCGACATACCAAGTGTGTCGCTTTTTTCAACTATTCTTGTTAGAAAATTCATTATTGTCTATTAAAGTATCATAAGTGATTTCTTTGTAAGAATTACCTTCTTCTATTTGACCTTTAAAAATGATAGCTAATCTTTTTTTGTTATTTTTTGATAAAATAGTGTTACTGAAAGTTAAAAAATCTTCATAAGACAAACTTTTTAAAGTACTGATTTGTTCTTTAATATAAGAGAAATTCTCATTTTCATGAAAGGCTAGGTTGTCTAGTTTTTGAATAAGAGAAATTAAATTTATATCAGGGAATTCAAGTTCTTTTATTAAACTGTTTTTTACATTAGAAAATCTTTCTTCTGAAACATTGTTAGATAAATTGTTTTGATAATCTTCGATGAAATTTTCAAATCTAAGAATAAGGTCTTCACCATTATGAGTATTCGATTGCACTAGAAATAATTGAAATAAATGTTTTTCAATATCTTTATCGGTGCTCATCACGATATAACCAGTTTTTTGTTTTGATCTTAGTTCTGTAAAAAAAGCTTCTTTGAGGGTAGAGGATAGGATTTGTAGCAAACATTTTGCTTTTAAAGAATAGGGAAGTGTTTCAATTCCTAAAACTACACCGGTTCCTTTTGCTGACACTTGTTTAGTGATTTTATATGGACCATTTTTAGATGATAGGTTTATTGCTTCAAGTTTTTTCTGATCTTTTTTGAAAAAAGGAAGACCTCCTAGTACATCTTGAGTGTCGAGCCAAACCGATTCAGCATCTTGTATAGTTAAATTACCTCCTAGGAAAGCTTCTACATAAGTTTGATGAAAAAGTTCTTTATTGAATCTTTCGAAGTTTGCGTAAGTTATATCTTTTAACTCTTCAAGTTTTTGTTTAGGAGTAAAATAAGGTTTAGTAATTGCATGATATGTGTAGTCTATAGCTTGGAAACAGGGAAGATCTTTACTTGTATTGTCATAGTTTTTTGAAAGAATGTTTTTATGTAAGTTAAATGTTGTTTCACAAGGAGAAAACGATTTGATTTTTTTGTATATTTCCTGCAAAAGAAGCTGAGCTTTTTCACTATAACCTATGATGTGTAATTCAATGCTATAAGGGTAAATAGAAAAATCTGCATGTAAGCCTGCATATCTAGCAGTTGTTAATAGCGGTTCTAAGTGATCTTGCAGAGTTTTTATATATAGCTCTTTTAAAACAGTAGAATTTTGTGTGCCATCAAAAGATGGTGTTTTTATATTTATTATATGAACAATTTCAGGAATATCGTATTTAGTAGTGGGATAAAAGAAAGTTGTTCCATTTTCGCTGTTTACTATCTTTTTAGGTGAAATATCATCTTTTGTTTGTAAAATTAGTTTAAGGTCAGATGGAATAAATGGATTTGGAGACGGAATTGTTATATTGGTATTAGCCCGAGCTTCATTCCATGATATTAATAAAGATTCCGGTATTTTAATTTTTTTGTATTCTACTCCCATCCATTTTTCTTTTTTATCGGGAGTTATACCTATTTTATGAGGGTCTACAAGAAGATAGTAGCAACATGATTGTGGAGTTAATGCAGATAAAACATCATTGATGGTTTTAGGGGCATATTCTGAAGCAAAAACAGTATGCAAAGGAAATGTGTTTAGATTTTCATCAGTTAGCTTTGAAGCTAACTGCTCTACATAATTAAAAGGATTGACACGCGGTTGATATATATAATTTAACTTGGCCATGGTATTTTTTTCATAAAAAATATAAGAAGGAATATTGGAATTTTTTATATTTTTTAATGATTCGAATATGATTTGAATCAAGTAGTTTATTTCGTTTAATCCTTTGTCTGTTAAATCTATATCAATAGAAAACAGCGCGTGTAAATTACTGATTTCTTCTGCTTCAACGTGCAGGTTTTCTATGAAACCTTCTTTTTTTAAGTAAGTTTTTAAAGAATTCTCTTGGGCTTGATTAAGTGTATAAGCGATAAGCTGAGTCGATTTTGTTAGGTCTTGTGTGTATTTTGAAGGAAGCTCCCATTCAAGATATAGTTTTTGCAGGTTTTTTATAGGCTTTATATAAGTGAAATGACCTTTTTGATTTTCTGAGAAAAGTTTTTCACTTATGTTTAATTCATCTAATGCATGGTTAGGAACATCTTTAAATTTATTAACAATTTCATCAATTAAATTTTGTAGAGGTAAATTAGAATATACTACAAGCGTCATAAGGTTAGAGCTATAGTTCTTTTCATACCATTGTTTCATTATTTCGTGAGGGACTTCACTAAGGGTGTTAGCATTTCCTGTAGAAAAAAGAGCGTTGGGATGATTAGGATTACCAATTTCTTTTGAAGTTTGATAAAGTCTCCAATAATCATTTTCAATATTTTTAGCATGTTCTTGATCGATAACATATAACTCTTTGTTTATTTCACTAGTATCAAAAGTAGGATCTATAAAAAAATGAGCAAATCTGTCTAACATGGTACTAAAAACATCATTGTTTATAGAAAAAGTGTAAACTGTTTTATGAGGAGCTGTAAAAGCATTAGCGCTTCCTGCGTTATCAAAAATAAAACGAAAATACTCGGATGGATCAGGATATGCTTTTGTTCCTTTAAATAACATGTGTTCTAAAAAATGAGCCATGCCTGGATATTCTTTAGGGTCATTCCATGAACCTACTTTTACACTTAAAGAAGCTGCAGATTTTTCAGCTTTAGAATCTGAAATAATATAAACATTTAGGCCGTTATTTAATCTGATTTTGATCGTTTCTCTTTCAGTTATTGGTTTGGGTAGATTTGCTTGATCTTCTATTACTTGATACTGTTTTTCATTAGAATAAGAAATAGTAAATGTCAAAATAAAAAGTAACTTGATAAAGCTCTTCATGTGTTTTTACTCCTTATGGATTTTATTGTATTCGTGTACAACTTCTTTCCAGATAAATTCAGCTGTTTTTATTCTTTTTTGTTTTTTTTCTTCGTCAGAAAATTTATTCATGTCGAGCTTTTTTCCAAAAGCTAAATAAGCAGGATATTTTTTTGTTTTCCTTTTTTCTCCGATTTCTTTTTCTACAATTTCTGGAGGAGGAAGAATATGATAAGTATATAAAGCTAATGGATAAAAATGGGTAGGTGTCTTAGCTTTTTTCGACATTAGGTTCATCATTTCAATGCTCTGTGAGTCGAATAAAGCAGGAGAGACTTTTCCTTGACTACTCAGCCTGTCTCGGCCTCCACTAGGAGCTATGTATATGATTTTACGTCCTTCCTGGAGTAAAGAACTCATAACATTCATTGTTTTACGATTATGAAGAAGTTTTTGCTGTTTTAAAGAAGGGATGTTATTGATGTGTTTCTTTGAATAAATGCAGAGTAAATTACATCCCATGCTAAAAGGTATAGCTAAAGGATCTGTTATTACTCTTTCTCCTGCAACAAATATCATTTCCTCGATGATAGATCTAAAATCTTTATCTAAAAGAATTTTAATGGCTTGTGGATCTAGTTCTGTTTGATGATTAGCTAGAAGAATAACATTTTCATTATTTGAAAGTTGCTCTTGTATTTTTTTTAAATTTTCCGTGCCGAAGATTTTGGAGTGTTTTATATCGATTAATGGTCTAACAAAATCATTGCCAAATTTTTCATAGTTAATAGGCGATACTATTTTTTTGTGATAAAGTTCAAATTGATAAGGTTCTTCTAACTGTTTTTTTGTTTCGTTTAAGAATGTAAGAAAAATATTGTCACAGTTGTTTTTGTTAAAAATATCTTCGCCTACAGCATTTTTGTAGTCCTGGTAAAATTCTAAAATAATATCGTGATATTTTTTAGATAAAACATTTTCTTTTTCTAACTGTTTTAATTGAGTTAAAAAATTATGTATCAATTTTTTGTCCATTATTTAATGAGTAAAATTCATATTCATTTAAATGTAGAGTATCCTTATTAGAAACTTCTAACCTTCCATTTGCTTTATTAGACATTTTTTGAAAAAAATCAATATCATTTTTTTGTAAATGATCATAAATAACAGGATGAACGACGAGATGTAGATCTAATTCATTCTTTGAAAAGAATAATTTTTTTAAAGTTCTTTCTATTTCAACAGATACGCTTTCAGCGTTCTTTATTTTTCCATTTCCATGACAATAAGGACATGACATAAACATAGTTTGGAATAAAGACTCTCTACTCCTTTGTCTTGTCATTTCAACAAGACCAAAGTCACTCATTCCTAAAATAGTACATTTTGCAAAGTCTTCTTTCATGCATTCTTTAAGTTTTTCTAATATTCTTCTTTGATTTTTTCTAAGACGCATATCGATGAAATCGCATATTACCAGTCCTCCAACGTTTCGAAGTCTAAGTTGACGTGCAATTTCTTCTGCAGCTTCTAGGTTGATTCTTACTAAAGATTCTTCAACGTTTGATTTGTTATCAGAAGGAGTGTTGCTTCTTCCTGAATTAACATCGATAGTATACATAGCTTCAGTTTTATCAAAAAATAGATAACCACCGCTTCCTAGCCACACTTTTCTTCTCAAAGCTTTATCGATTTCTTTTTCGACATTAAAACGTTCGAACATAGGAGTTTTATCTCTGTATAGTTCTATTTTTAAAGGATGTTCTTCTTTGTATTTTTCGTATATTTTTTTACATTTCTGATATGTTATATAGTCATCTACAAGTATTTGATCATATTTTTTGTTAACAGCAGTTAAAACAGCTTTTTTGATTAGATCAGATTCTTGATAGATACATTCAGGACCTTCAGCTAAATGAAATTTATCAACAATAGTTTGCCATGAACGTAATAGTTCGGTAGCTTCATTTATTAATATTTCCGGTGTTACATTAATCGAAGATGTTCGACAAATAAGCCCCATATCTTGAGGCATTTCAAAAGCCTTGATAATTTTTTTTAAACGATCTCTTTGGGCTCTATCTTCGATTTTTCTAGACACTCCTCTATGAGGAGTATTAGGTAATAATACTAAGTAACGTCCTGCTATGGAAATGTTAGAGGTTAAACGTGCTCCTTTATTACCAATAGGTTCTTTTACTACTTGTACTAAAACAGGCTGATCAATTTTTAGTATTTGGTTTATGTCTTTTTCACTTTTTCCTTTTTGGGGTATTTTTCGAGGTTCAAAACCAAGTTCAAAATCCATGTCGAACATTTCTTCAAATTTTTTTTTGTTTTCTAAAATGTCACTTATATGGATGAATCCATTTTCATTTTCATTGATATCGATAAAAGCGGATTGAATATTATGTAAAATATTTGTTACACGACCTCTATAGACATTACCTGTAATTTGTCTGGATTTTTTCCTTTCAATTATTAAATCTTGTAATTGTCCAACTTTGAGATATGCATAGCGTATCTCTTTAGATTCAACATTCAGAAGAATTTTTTGCATATCGTCTCCAATTCTTTAAACAACTTTCGCTAAAAGATAAATAATAGAAGAATTTTTGATCTTTTTCCAGAAAAAAGAAAAATTGTTAAATAGTAAGATTTTTTGTTAAGACTTTAATAAAATCTTTATTTATAAGGTCAATAGCTCCATTGATAGCTTTGATTATGGCTTTAGAATTTGAGTAGCTATGACATTTTACAACTATGCCGTCAAAGCCACATAAAATAGCTCCCGGATAGGACTCGTAGTGAAGTCTTTTTTTGAGGTCTTCAAAAGCTACAATAGAATTAACATTAGATGATTCTGATATTTTATCTAACATGAAACTAGCTAAGCCTTCAGCTGTTTTCAGAAAAATATTTCCTGTGAATCCATCTGTTACAAGAATATTGACATCTCCGTTAAAAACTTCTTTTCCTTCAATATTGCCTAAAAAAGAGAAATTTTTATTTTTTTTAGCAAGTTCGTTTAGTTGTTGATAAGCTTTTCTAAGTTCTATTGTTCCCTTTTTTTCTTCAGATCCAATATTAAGAAGAGCTACTATTGGCTTGTCAATATAGCGAATTTTCTGAAAGGCTATGCCTATTTTGGCAAAATTAGTAAGATGAGAAGCTTTGCAATTAATATTAGCTCCAACATCAATGATCACAAGAGGACTTTTCTTAGTAGGTACTAATGCTAAAAGGGCTGCTTTTGAGATGCTAGGAAGCATCGGCAGCATCATTTTAGCAGAAGCCATTAAAGCACCTGTATTTCCTGCAGATACTAAAGCATCAATCTTCTTTTCTTTTAACAGCTTCATACCTATTGAAATAGAGGAATTTTTTTTTCTTCTAATAGCAAAAAGGGGATTGTCTTCTATTGAAATAGTATCTTTAACTAAAGAAAAAGACATATTGTTAGAAGGTGAATTTTTTAAAAAATAATTATAGGTGTCTTCTGTTCCTAAAAAAACAAAATCACTATCTTCGCGATTAGCTGTATGTTTTAGAAGATCGTTTAAAAGATCTATCGGGGAATTGTCATTTCCCAATAGATCTATTCCTATAACTGGTTTATTCTGCTGCTGATTGCTCATGATACACTACAGCTCTATCCGCATAATAACCGCATGATGGACAAATTCTGTGAGGTAATGTTGGATTCATACAGTTTTTACAAGAATTGATTGTCTTTGGTTTTTTTGCCATATGAGATCGTCTTTTATTTTTTCTAGCATTAGAAGTTCTGTTTCTTGGTACTGCCATGGCTTTAGTTGCTCCTTTTAAAGTTTAGTAAATGGATAATAGTCTTCATTAGTAGGTTTTTTTAAATATTTAGAAATAATTTTTCTTTGAGGACAATTTCCATCATTACATTCTACATAAGATGGTATTTCTAATAAAATAGTTTCTCTTAAAATTTTTTTATAGTCGAACGAATTATTTTTTATATCAGAAAGAGGTTCTGCATGATAAAAATTTTTTATAGCAATAGTAATGGCTGTTAATTCATTGCAAACTTTACATCTTATCTGAGGTTCAGTTTCAACATTCAAATTAATGATTAAATGATCGTTTGTAAGATAATATTTACCTTTGATTTGAATGTTTTTTTTGAAAATTAAATCTTTTTCTTCTATTTCCATAAAAGAAGGGGATATGGAAGCATCTATTGTTTTAGTGTTACCATCTTTTAGATCTTGAAGGTTTATTTTAAAAAAATCATTCATGTCTTTTATAAATTCCTAATTGTTGGCTTCTATGCTAAAAGTTTTATTAATTTTTTTGCAGCATTTTTACTAGGATTTAAGGAAAAAAGATTGTTTTTTAAAATATTTAAATCTTTTTGACAGTTTTCTAAATTTTTTTTATTTAATAAAAAATTATTTATATTAGAAGTTAAAGAATCTAATGATAGATTAGGACCATATAGTTCCGGAAATATCAATTTATTTTCAATGATGTTGACTATACAGTAATATTTTAAATTGATCTTTAATATTTTTTGAACGATGAAAAGATCCAATGTATTAATAAAATAAGTAACTATTGTCGGTACGTTATGTAAAGCCAATTCTAAATTGATAGTACCTGATGTTGCTATTGCTAAGGTTGTATTTTTCATTAAATCGTAGTTGTCTTTGCTTTTTACAATAATAAAGTTATCAATGCCCATAGATGTTAATTGTTTATTAAAGAAACTGTTATATTTGGGATGATAAGATGAAATGGCGATCTTGCAATTTGTTTGCATAGAATTTTTAACAGATTGAAGTTGCAAGGGTAAGTTTCTTTTTATTTCCTGTTCTCTACTCCCTGGAAAAATGCTGATATATTGTTCTTTAAAAAGCTCTTTATTGTAACTATAAGAATTGATGTTTTCGAAGGTTGGATTTCCTATGTATTTAGCTTTTACTTTTGTGTTTTTGAAAATTTCTTTTTCAAATGGAAAAATTGTAAGAAGAAGATCGACATATTTTTCCATTAGTTTAATTCTCTTTTTTCCATGTGCCCATACAGATGGGCATATGTAATGAACTATTTTTCCTTGAAATCCTTTTTTCTTTAAAGATCTTTCTAAGCGAAGATTAAAACCTGGGTAATCGATAAATACGGCTATTTTAGGCTTTGTTTTAAGAATATATTTTTTTAAATAGAAGAATTTTTTCATCAAAGAAAAAAAAGAAAATAATATATCAATAAGACCCATTACTTGAAAATCTTCAGTTTTCATAATAACTTCGATATTTTCTTTTCTCATGCTAGGGCCGGCGACGGCAGAAATCGTTAGACTGGGGATCTTTTCTTTTAAATGTTTAATTAAAGAAGCTCCATGGATATCTCCACTGGCTTCTCCTGCAAAAATAAAGAAATCTACACTCATTTTTTATGTCTGTTATGCGCATTTATATATATTTCGTGCCAAGTAGTATAGCTTTTTAAAAGTTTTGGATCTACTTGTGATCTTATGCCAAAGAATTTTATTGCAAAATCGATATATGGGTCTTTAGACATATGCTTTTTAGAATGGTTTTTTTTGAGAATAGGTGTAAAGCGAAATTGGTTAACTAATATTGAAATCATTATTACTTTTGTTTTTCTAGGGAGATGGAATAGAGGTAGAAATATATTATTGATAAGTTGTTTTGTTTTTTCGGCTACAAAACCTAAATGTACATTTTGGTCATGGGATATTGTTTTTAATTCTCTTTCCAATATAGGAAACAGAATACAGGAAAGCAGTAAAGATCTGTCTAAGAAATTGAAACGGTTTTTAATGTTGTAATCGTCAGCTTTATCGAGCAATGTATATATTTTTTGCTTGTAAGGATAATCATTTATAATAGGTAGAAGAATCTGTATAAAATTATATTTTACTAGCAAATGAAAAAAATTAGAAGCAAAGCCTGATTCTAACATTTTTAAAAGCTCTTCTAAAATTCTAGCTGGAGAGCTCTTTGTTATTTCTTCTTTGCAGGTTTTTAGAGCGTTTAAAGTTTCTTTTTCTATATTTAAGTCAAAGCGTGCTTTGAATTTTAGAAGACGTATCATTCGAACAGGATCTTGAATAAATCTTATTTTGCTGGTTCCTATACTTCTTAGTACTTGGTTTTTTGCATCTTCAAAGCCATTGACATAATCGATGATCGCTTGTTCTTCTGGATCGTAAAATAGGCCGTTGATAGTAAAATCCCTTCTTAAAGCATCTTGTTCTGCATCGCCCCAATCATTGTCATTGGTTATTAATTCTTCAGTTGAAGTGTCTCCTGATCTAAAAGTTGAAACCTCAATAATTTTTTTTCCAAAGCGAACATGTGCTAAACGAAAACGCTTCCCAATTAATAACGAATTTTTAAAAATTCTTCTTATTTCCTCTGGCTTTGCTGATGTGGACACATCAAAGTCTTTAGGGATTTGTCTTAATAAAAGATCTCTAACGCTGCCACCTACTAAATATGCAATAAAACCATTTTGTCTTAATTTTTTAATTACATAATAGGCTTGCGTGTCAATTTTTTTTATTAGGATCTTATGATCGTTAAAATAATATATATTAGGCTGCACTTTCAGAACTTTTTTTATTCAAATATACCCTTAACTGTACATCCTAAGAAAAATAAATGATAAAGTCAAGATCATGGGTTGTTTTATTAAAAGTAGTTTTGTTATAGTAATTTGTTTTATTAAATTTATAAAAAAAATGAAATCCGTTAGTTCTTTTTCTCATGTGATTGGAGGAGCTTTGATAGTAGCTGGAACTTCTATTGGAGCTGGAATGTTGGCTTTGCCTGTTGTAACGTCTATAACAGGGTTCTATCCTTCTATTTTTGTTTATTTGATCTGTTGGCTTGTTATGACATCTACTGGGCTGTTGTATTTAGAAGTTGCTGTTAGAATACCTGCTGATGCTAACATAATTTCAATGGCTAGTATTTTTTTGGGTAAGAAATGGAAAGCTGTTACTTGGATACTGTATTTATTTCTTTTCTATTGTTTATCCGTGTCTTATATCTCTGGAGGGGGAGAAATTATTTTAAATGTTCTTGGTCTCAATATTCCTCAATGGTTAATGACTAGTATTTTTGTACTATTCTTTGGAAGTGTTGTTTATTTGGGAACTAACATGGTCGATCGCATTAACTTTTTATTAATGGTAGGTCTTTGTGTAACTTTCTTGTTTTTTGTAGTTATGGGAATAAAACAGGTTAACGTATCTTTGCTTAATTATGCCAAACCTTCTAAAGCTATATGGTCTTTGCCGGTTGTGTTGCTATCTTTTGGATATCAAGGAGTAGTTCCTAGCTTAACCTATTATTTGAAGAAAAATATAAAGCAAACTCGGCTAGCAATTATTGTAGGTACTACTTTTGTTTTGTTAGTGTATTTACTTTGGGAGTTTTTAATATTAGGTGTTGTTCCAATAGAAGGTAAATACGGTCTTGCTAATGCAAAAACAGCAGTAGCACCACTTCGTTATTATTTGAACGTAAATACTGTTCATATGATAGGAGATTTTTTTGGTTTTTTTGCTATTACGACCTCTTTTTTAGGGATATCGTTGGGGCTTTTTGATTTCTTTTCAGATGGACTGAAGCTTAAGAAAAAAGGAAAAAACAAGTTATTTATTTTTGCTTTTACTTTTTTACCGCCCCTATTAGTAACATTGATTTATCCTGATGTTTTTATCGAAGCTTTACAGTATGCAGCTGTTTACGGGGGAATTGTCCTGTTAATATTTTTACCAACTCTGTTGGCTTGGAGAGAAAGGTATGTTGTTAAATCGATTTCTCATAAAAAAATTCTTCCTGGTGGAAAAAGTGTATTAATTTTTCTTTTTTGTTTTTCTGTTTTAGAGTTTTGTTTTGAAGTAGGTAAAACAATATTTTCTATTTTTTCTTGAAATATTTTTTTCTTTAAATCAATACTTTCTTTGTGTTAATCAGAATAATATATAAAAGAGTTTGTTATGAAAAAATTGGTGTTAATAACATGCATCTTATCTATTGGGATATTTGTGTTACTTTCTTTTTTCTTAAAAAACATAGTCTCTTCTTCTGCTTTTAAAGATCAAATTGTCTTAGGTAATAAAAACTCTACTGTTGAAGTTCTTGTTTTTTCTGATTTTCACTGTGGTTATTGCAGAGAATTTGCTATTGATATTTTTCCTGTAGTGCAAGATAAATATATTCGAAAAGGGAAGATAAAATATGTATTTGTTCCTTTAAATTTTGTGAATGAAAAAACAAAAGAGGCTAATGCTCTATTATGTGTTAATAACTATGTTCCAACGGTTACAAATAATTTTTTAAAACATTTATACTTTAAAAATGTGTCTTTAGATTCTTGCATAGAAATGATGTTAATAAGTAAAGCTGATAAGAGTAAAATTAAACAATGCAGTTACAATAATCTTTATAAAAAGACATTGCAAAACAATTTAAAAGCAGCCAGAAAAATGATGAAAGGTAATTTTTCTGTTCCAGCTGTATTTGTTAACAATAAAAGAATAGAAGTAAACGAAAAAGATATTATTCATGCTATTGCCGGAGAATTATGAATATTAAAATTTTAAAAAAATATGGTCTTTATCTTAGTTGGTTGATAGCTCTTGTGTCAACTTTAGGAAGTATATTTTTTAGTGATGTTTTAAATTATGTCCCGTGTAATTTATGTTGGTATCAACGTATTTTTATGTTTCCTTTATCAATCCTTTTAGGGATAGCTGCTTATAAAAATGAAAAGTCTATTATTTCATATGTAAGACCTTTGCTTTTAATTGGAATGGTCGTAGCTTTTTATCAGTTTATAAGTGAGGTGTTTCCATCTGTAGCTTTAGAAGTTTTTTGTGGAGAAGGTAAGGAATGTGTAGAAGGAAAGGTTGTTGTTTTGGGTTTTATTTCTCTTGCTTTTTTAGGTTTTATGTCTTTTTTATCAATTTTTTGTTTTTTAGATTTAGTTTTAGACTTTTTTTTCTTAAAACAAGTAGGTAGATTTTTCCTTATATTATTTTTTAAATTAAGACATATTCTTCATAAATATATTACTTTAAAGAATTGATTAATAACATTATGCGAATAGAATTGCTTTGTTATAAAACTTGATAATATATCTATTAATTAAAATTTTTATTTGATTATATATTAATTTTTTTACAAAATAGTAATTAAGGGATAAGAAAACAAGGAGTTTATAACATCGGACTGTTTAGAACTGGTCTAATTTTCAATAATAGTTTATAATATTCTCTTTTTTCAAAGGAGAACGTTATGCAACAAGTAGAGATGATCTGTTTAGAAGATTTAGTATCTAAAAACCACAATT
>Ga0233447_1001320_pt1 | contig 21038 bp, 9 predicted proteins | sample SI_124_October20_3_FD_183014 | JGI IMG/M metagenome (GOLD analysis project Ga0233447, IMG submission 183014) | Seawater microbial communities from Saanich Inlet, British Columbia, Canada - SI_124_October2016_135_MG | ecosystem: Environmental > Aquatic > Marine > Inlet | place: Canada: British...
CCTAAAGGATGTATTGAAAAAGACTTAAAAGCAGTTATAGAAGGGATCGTAAAAAAGTTTCCTGTTGAAACGTGGGAAGTGCCAGCTACGTTCCCATTTGTATATGCAGAGTATCTAAAATCTCTTAATGTTGATTTTACCTGTATAAACGAAGAGTACTTTCCACAACGCAGCAGAAAAACTCCAAATGAACTAAGCTGCATATTTGATGCCGTAAAATTGACAGAAAAAGCAATGTTGCGAGCTGAGACAATTATACGAGAAGCTGATATCCAAGACGGTGGAAAATTATTCTGGCAGGAATGTGAACTAACGTCTGAAATCATAAAAAGAGAAATAAACATTGAAGCCATACGCGGCGATGCTATAGCATTGTCTACAATCGTGGCATGTGGAAAACATAGTTCTGAACCTCATAACACTGGTTCCGGTGTAATTATGGCTGGCCAACCTATTGTGGTTGACATATTTCCTAGGGTTGAATCTAATGGGTATTGGGGGGATATGACTCGTACATTTGTGAAAGGGAAGGCTGAAAAGATAGTTAGAGAGGCATACAAAGCTGTTAAAGGTGCAAGAGATTTTGCAAAAGGTCAAATTAAAGAAAGTGTTATACCATCCGTGCTATGTAAAGATGTTGTAAAATATTTGGAAAAAAGTGGCTTCAAAACTGGCAAATCGAATGGTTTGTACTTTGGTTTTTTTCATGGTTTAGGCCATGGTTTAGGGCTTGAGATTCATGAAAAGCCTTTAGTTAATTCATGTGTTGATGAACCGTTAAAGGTTAATGAAGTAATTACTGTAGAACCAGGCGTGTATTATCCTGAATGGGGTGGCGTGAGACTTGAGGATGTTGTCGTGATTAAAGAAAACGGTATTGAATGTTTTACCGAATATCCAGATTGTTTAGAAATTGAGTGATTTGGGTTGGAGATTTAGATGGAGGCAAATTTTATGTGTGTATATAGGAAGCTAAAGGTCATATTTGGGCTGATAGTTATTCTGGAAGGAATGTTTATTATTTTGAGCATTGGCGGTATTATGCAACCATGCCTCTATGGTAAATCTGAACATCATTCTCACGTTTTTGAAGTTATGAGAAAAATGACACCTGATGGAAAGTATATGGTAGAAATTTCTACGCAGGAACTGGATGCAAGTAAGTTTGACGAGAAGCTCACCACTCTTATTGATGCACATAAAATTTATGGTAGAGTGGGCATGTACAATAAATCCTCCACACTTGTTTGGGGTAAATACACTGATCATCCTTTTAAACATCCTTCTCCTTCCAACGCCATAGATTTTACCGTGTTCAAACTCAAACAAACCAAGTCTAACGAGTATACCATTATTTTAATGTATATTGGTTATTCTGATTCAGAATCTGTGAATTATGAAATTGGGACATTTACTCCTGTGAAAAATTCTAAAACACCACCTACTATAAAATGGAAATCGGAATCACACTATTTGTATGATGAGTATGGAGATTGGATGCACGCAAATAGTGTGCAAATATGTAGTTCTAATGATGGCAGTAGGATTTTGGTAATGCTAAGACGCAGCTCCGAAGTATATGCATATCAGTTTAAATTTTGCGCTGAGAAGGATCAACCAATGCAAATAGAAGGAGATGAACTATTGCTTCTTGATTCTTCCACTGCTAACATGCAAATAAGCAAGTTGGCAGATGACTTAAGTGTGATTATTGCAATATACACTGGTCACACCGATCCAAACAATAATGCTTACTTTAAGGTGGGTTTTTTAGGTCCAGCAGATTCATTTGCGAACTATACTTTGAGGCCTAAATGTATATTTATTTTGGGGCATAGACCTGAGTCCTTTATGGATTTCAATAACTTAATCATTTCCTATTCTAAGGGTGCGAAGGATAATACTACTAATATAGTGATTCGTCCATTGTTTGGAGAAAGACCTATAATGTATGGAGTTCTAAATGCTGATATGACAATTACCTGGTATCAAAAGCCTGATATGTTTTTACCTATGCACTTTAATTATTCGTCAATGGTATTTTAAAGAGTTAAAACTTGAGGTAGACAAAGATGTTCCATAATGGAGGTTGATTATTTGCCTCTTCTGCTTTTTCTGTAAAAAGCTTATAAAAGTTTGGTTGTTTTTATATTTGGAAGGTCAAAAAAAATAACTTGACTTTGGAACGGTTCTGCGGCACCAGCATAAGGGGTGATTTTACAGAAAACGTAGGAGCTCCGATTATTCCGTTGTCTCTTATAAAATAAGTCTTATTTTTACAATATAAAATTTATGGAGGAACATTTATGAAAATCGGCAAATTTGTTATTCTATTATTGGTATTGATTTTTTCAATGTCAGGATATTCAAGTCAGACAATTTTAGACTCACCTTTAGCAGGTTCCTGGTATCCTTCTAGTTCCGTTGTTTTAAAAACCCAAATAGATAAATATCTTGATAATGTAAAAGAGAAGAAATTAGAGAATGTAATAGCTTTAATATTACCTCACGCCGGTTATGTGTACTCTGGACAAACAGCAGCCTACGGGGTAAAGGAAATTCTAGGGAAGAAATATTCCAGAGTAGTAATACTAGGACCATCACATCAGCACCACATGAAAAACATGGTATGTGTGCCCCAAAATATTAAGGCGTTTAAAACTCCTCTTGGCACAGTTCCTTTGGATGAAAAGTTTATTGACAAGTTAAAGAAATATCCTGAGGTTAAAGCAAATGATCCTATTCAAGTGCATGAGCACAGTGTTCAGATAGAACTACCTTTACTGCAATATGCTCTTAAGGAGTTTAACCTTGTACCGATTGTTGTTGGGCAACTTGACATCAATACCGTTCAAAAAATTGGTGATATATTGAGTTCGTTGATAGACGATAAAACTCTTGTAATAGCCAGTTCTGATTTCACACATTATGGACAGCGATTTCAGTATACCCCATTTTCTCTTAACTTTCAAACTCAAGATAAGATCAAACGACTAGATATGGGCGCTGTCAAAGAGATTGAAGATTTAAACGTAAATGGGTTCAATAGTTATATTAATAAAACCGGAATTACTGTGTGCGGCAGCAATCCAATATTAATACTTTTAGCAATGCTTCCGACACACACACAGGTCAAGTTGCTTCATTACGATACTTCAGGGATGCAGACTGGTGATTTTAGTAATTCTGTTAGTTACGTATCTATGGGGTTCACAGGAAAATGGGACACTAAAAACCATAACGTTAAGAAAATCAATGAGACATTAACACAAAGTGACAAGGATGCTCTGCTCAAGCTCGCGAGAAAAACACTTGTCTACTATTTAAAAAATAATACAATGCCTACACCAAAAGAGGTCGGCATTAAAATCACTCCTAATATGTGTCGGGAAATGGGAGTTTTTGTTACACTTCATAAAGATGGAAGATTGCGTGGATGTATAGGGGAAATTTTACCAACCCGACCGTTGTATATTGCTGTAATGAATCAGACAATAAATGCAGCTCTGCATGATCGCAGGTTTCATCAAATACAAATAGAAGAACTACCAAGTGTGGAACTTGAAATATCGGCTTTAACACCACCAAAACCTGTTTCTTCTTATAAGGACATTGTTATAGGGAGAGATGGTATGATTATATCAAAAAACGGATATTCAGCTGTTTTTTTGCCACAGGTTGCACCAGAACAGGGATGGGATCTTGCACAGACTTTAACACATTTATCACAAAAAGCAGGTTTATCTTCAGGCGCCTGGAAAAAAGACAGTGCGAAATTTACAGTATTTCAAGCAATTGTATTTAATGAAAAAAGTAAATAGTTACTCCTGCTTATCCATTAATAGTTTTTAATTATTCACTATTTATACTCAAGCCGTCTCATTTTTTGATTTTTTAATTTTAAAAACATATTGCTTTTTGTATTACAATCTTCTATAGTTTTTGAGTTCGCTTGAGTATGTATGTTATTTTTCAAAAATCAGAGATTTTTAACGAACTTTCATCTTTACTAGTTGCCAATTTTCAAATTATTGGGAATTGAGAACTTGCTAATAATATACTTGCCGCCTGCATGACAAAATAATAGAATAATTTAACACTTAGAAGGCAGTGCAAAATTTCGAATAACCGATCGTGGCAAGTATATTATGACTCATACATCAAAATTTGAAAAGGTTTCGAAACACTTTTCAATTCTCTGTATAGGCTTCTTCGGACTATTAGCCCAAGCCCTCCTTTTTAGATTTTTTTTAAGTGTATTTGATGGTAATGAATTGTCGATAGGCTTATTCTTTTTTTCCTGGCTTATTTGGGTATGCATTGGAGCCTGGTTAGCAAAAAGGCAGTTTATTTCAAAGCTGGCAAAATATTTTTATATCCTAATAATACTTTATTTACCCCTGTATTTATTACAGCAATATTTGTTTACTAACGCACAGACACTTCTTGGAGGTACTTCTTTTGAATTAGTTTCGTTAAACTTGCTCATTCCATTCGTATTATTCTGTAATGCTCCTGTAAGTTTCATGACGGGTTTCCTTTTTGTTCTTGGAACAGAATGGATAAAGGAAAGCTCTGTGCCTGTAGTACAAATATATATTTACGAATCGTTAGGCAGTTTTATCGGAGCGTTAGCCGTAACTTTATTACTCTTTGCCGGATATACAGAAGAACCGATTTTTCTTGTAGCTACTTTTATAGTGTTATTGTCTGTCTTACCTCATGTCTTTTTTAAATCCGGGTTCATTAACAGGTTCTCCAGACCAATAATATTAGTCTTAATGGCCTTTGCTGTGCTTATGTTATTTACAGGTTATTCTCAAAAATGGAACAACTACAACAACCGCATTGAATGGAGAAATTATCTTAATCAGGGAAAATATGAAGGTTCTTTTTTTACACCCCAAGCAAAATATCTTTATGGAACATATAGAGGTGAATTTGTTGTCACTGCATGGAATTCGACTTACGAATCACTACCAAATACTGAAGTATCTTCCAGGATTGTAGGAGAATATCTTTCACAAAATCCAAAAGCTGAAAAGGTCTTGGTAATCGGTCCAGGATCTTTTTCAATATGCAGAACTTTTAATAAATTTTCCCAGATTAAAGAAGTTGTATGGCTCGATACAGATTCCGATTACTCTAAATATCTTCTGAAGATAATGCCGGAAGAATTTCGAGTAAATACTTTTGATATCAAGACATCAAAATACGATATCAGAAAATATATACAAAAAACCAATTCAAAATTTGATCTAATTGTACTTAACTTGCCTAATCCATCAACACTGCTTCTTAACAGATATTTTACGCTTGAATTTTTTCAACAATTAAAAAGAATCACAACGCAGAATGGTGTTATCGGGATAAATTTCCCTGCGGGCGCAAATTATATGGGCACGGAACTTTCATTTATGGGAGGCTCTCTTCTATTCACTTTGCGTCAAGTTTATGATCATATTGTTTTAAAACCAGGCGATGTAAGCTGTTTCTTTGCTGCTACACACAAAGATATTGTATCAGATATTGGGACTGTTCTCGAAAAGCGACTGAACGGAATTAAAGGTATCAGAAATATTTTCAATCCCGAAAATATTAGATCCGTTTTTGAAACTAATCGTATCGCTTTTCAAATTAAAAGATACAATAAGGTTATTGAACAATATCCATCAGAAATGTTTCTAAATACTGACAAAAATCCTAAATCGTTTTTGTTTACCTTGCTATTCACAATAAAGAAACTTGGGGGAACAGGTTTTTCGATATCAAAGCTAAACATGCTACTTCAAGTAGTGTTTCCTGTGATGATTCTTATCCTTTTTATTTATTTTCTCTTAAGATGCTTCTATTATAGACGTGCCTATTCTTATTGCAAAAGACGCTATGTTCATGTTGAATCTGATACTTCCGATCCAATTTCGAAAAATGAATCGGGTCAAGTATATTATTACGGAAGAAAAAACTTGATACAGACAAAATATATTACTGAACAAAGTAATACTGATCTTTATTTTGCTGTTTTTGCAACTGCTATTCTAGGTTTGGGAATTAATTTAATACTTATTTTTCTGTTTCAAATTTATCTTGGTTCTGTTTTTATCTATTTCGGTTTGATTACAGCCTTATTTATGTTTGGACTTTTTGTAGGAGGGTTAGCTGTAGAAAAGCTTTTCAATATTTCACTGCATCTCTCTGGCAATAAGAATAGGCTTGCTCACATAAAAGAACCAATCGATTCCTTGAAATTGAATCGGAAATGTTCGCCCTCATCAGAACATAGTGCCTCTAGCAATAAAAGTAGGCTTGCCTACATTTCAGTTTTATATTTGTTTTATATTCTTCTCATTTATCTTTATCCGCCTGAATTTTCTAAAGTCTATTTTTCGATTTTATTTTTATGTGCAGGTTTATTTTGCGGTCCATATTTTGCATTAGCTGCATTTAGTTTAAAAAAACAAGGTGTGGACGAAATTCATGCAAGTTCCAGGCTAGAAATAATTGACAACTTAGGCGGTGCTGTCGGGAGTGTATTATGCTCAATTGTTTTGCTTCCGATCTTAGGCATCAATAAAACATTGATTGTAATGTTTTTTATTTTGGGTGTCATATTTTTACATTCTTTATTTTTAAAAGGAAGGATACACACAAAAACACCTAAATTTGTTAATTTAGCGAGAACGATTGGGTTTTTTATGCTTGGAATTGCTCTTATCTTTATAATTGCTTTGGCTCTATTCAGAAACAAGGAAATAACAAGCAAATCAGCTTCAACAACGTGGGCATTGAACAATCAGCAAATACTTGACTTGGCTGTAAAAGGCTACAAACTTGTTTCAAAAATAAAAGAAACAAACGGAATTTCATATGCCTACTATATTGTTAAAGATAAAAATCAAATTGTTGGCTATATTTTTAGGACAAAAGACTATTCGAAAGATATTCAGGGATATGCTGGTCCTATTCATATGTTAAGTTATGTAAAAGCGGATGGAAAAATACAAAACTTTACCATTCTTGACTCAAATGAAACACCAACTTACCTAAATGAATTATTAAAATCAAAAGATATCTTTCTTGGTCAGAATGTTTTCGTTAACCCAGAAAAGTATCAGATTAACGCAGTTACTGGTGCTACAATAACCTCATCATCAATATCTAAAATTTTACTTGACGCAGGAAGCAAGTTCTCAGAAAAGATTCTAGGAGATAAGGAACAAATAGGATTTAAAGCAGCCAAAGATATAAAAATGAGTATAGACAAGTCCATGCTATTGCCTTTGTGTATATTGATACTTTTTTCTTTAGCTGCAATTATATTAAGATACAAACAATCCTACTCTAAAACGCTTCGCTTTTGTTTTTTAACAACAATGTTAGTCGTATTAGGGATTGGGTTTAATCTACAGTATTCAACTGCCCAGATATTTTCCCTTGTTGCATTCAGACTTTATCTGACATATTTCAATACTTTTCTATTTCTATGTCTTATTATACCGATATTGATTGTTATATTTGGAAATATATACTGCGGTTATCTTTGTCCATTTGGCGCGTTTCAAGAACTACTACATAATATTGTTAACCTCGTACTTAACAAGTTGGGTATTTTAAGCAAAAAAGCAAGCATAAACAGAACAGCGTGGAGATTTGGTAGTTCGCTGAAATATATAATCTTGTTTTTTCTTGTAATATTGTTTGTATTAACACTGGATAAAAACATAGCTAAAGGAACAGACATTCTTCCATATATATTTGGTTTTATCTATCCTTCAAAAAAAGCTATAGTATTTATAATCGCTTTAATTATTATTTCCCTGATTTACAAGAGATTTTGGTGTCGCGTACTATGCCCTTCCGGTGCATTTCTATCTTTATTTAACGCGATTAGAATAACGATAGGCATGCCTATCGTTGTTCCTAAACATAAAATACAAATATCAAAATGTGACTTAGGCATATCCACCCAAAAAGATATTGATTGTATATGCTGCGACAATTGTCATAAAACAAAGTCAACAGATGAAAATAATGTATCCAGAAAAAAATCAACACTCTCAGTCTATAATTATCTTTTTTTGGTTTTGGCTATTATAACTTTTCTCTGCATGATGTTACAAATATATCAGAACTATAATAAACCAAAAGTATCTGGCATAGAAAGCAACTTAAAACCTTTTGCACAGGAACAACATGTTCTTGAAACTAAAAAAATGGCGAAACCAATTAAATTTTCAAAAAAAGCACCGGCCATAAAATCTATAGGGTCCCCTAGAAACATAGATATACAGAAATATAAAAGCTATATAAACGAAGGGCACTTGTCAGACAAAGAAGCTATGTATTATATGCGTTATGATAATGTTTTGTCTTACTGAGGCTTTGGCGTTTTGACCTTTCATGTAATGTTCAGGCTAACCTTTATGTGTATCGCGTCCACCAACTGGGTCCTCATCTTTGCAGAAGTCTTGCTGCCTGTCCAACGAGTTTTTGCTTATAACTTGGTCTTGGGTAGCTTGTAATGCTGATAGGGCACCAATCAATTTCTTTGCCCTAACTATTTTTGCTCTTTTTGTTAATTCCCATTGATTCAACATTTTAAGTTTTTCCTTCCGAGGTTAACCGGGGTATATATATTGAGTAAATTGTGTTCTTAATTTCGATTTTATCCTATAATACCAGATAAACAATAGACAAATATTAATTTTATTGGAAATTAAGTGTTGGATGTTGAATGTTTTTTGTGTAATTTAAAAGTACAGGACTTTGCTCTTTAACTTATTGATATAGAAAAAGATTACATTGAACTTGAAAAGATTAGATTATGGCATTTATACCTTATGTTAACAATAGGCTTGAGCTGTTGGCAGATGATTTTTGTGAAGTGTTACAAAGCAGTCCTAATGAGAGTGCTTTTGAAAAAGATTGCATAATAGTTCAAACCCGTGGAATGGAACAGTGGTTGAAATACCGAATAGCAGAAACTAACGGTATAGCTTCGCTGCTTGAATTTCCTTTTCCTGAAGTCTTCTTGGAGAAATTTTTTCCTCAACAGAATCAAGAGGAATCAGGCAGTAGTTATTCTACAGCAGAGACCAAATTTAGTCGTGAAGTACTAACTTGGGCTGTAATGAGAGAATTGCCACAGCTTATTGCTGCAGATAAAGAATCAGGACGTAATCTTTTTATCAGCCTCAGAAAATATTTGTCTTCAGATGAAAAAACCTATTCTGAAAAATATGATATTAAATTGTTACAACTTTCAGAAAAGATAGCAGAATTATTTTACAAGTATCTAGCTTATAGACCGGACTGTCTTTTATATTGGGAAGGTAACAGTGAACTTAGATTTAATGTTCCTAAAGAGTTTCAGGAAAACTCTTGGCAGAAAAAGCTCTGGATTAAAGTATCAGGCCGTCTTGGTGCTAACTATTTAGCACGACGTGTGTATGAAAGTGTTAACAACTGTAGATTGTCAACTACGACAGCAAATAGCCCCATAAAAAGAGTGTTCATCTTTGGTATTACCACAATGCCACCATTCTATCTTGAAATTTTTATTGAACTATCAAAGTACATTGATGTCCATTTCTTTTACCGAAATATCTGTCGCGATAACTGGGAACATAATTATTCAGAAAAAGAGCTGTTTAAATATTTCAGTGACTCTAAAGGTAATCTTGAAATGCCTGATACAGGGAATGAGCTTTTAGGTTCACTGGCACATAGAGAACGAGAGTTTTTCAGTTTATTGGTTTCAAAAGGGTTTGTAGATCATGAAAACAATAATGAGGATTCAAGTCTGCAGAAAAACATCACGCTACTATCTTCTATACGAGACGATATTTTGAATATGACGGAACCGAAATCGACAAAGTCTGTTTGTAATGATGATGATAGCATTCAGTTTCATTCATTTCACAGTCCAATGCGTGAAATTGAGTCACTGCACAATTATTTGCTGAAAGTTATGGATGAATCCAATGGTAGCATCAAACCTAAGGATATTATCGTAATAACACCGGATATTCAAAAATACGCACCTTTTATTGAAGCTGTCTTTGAATCTAAAGAACATGATAAAAATTATATTTATTCAACAATATCGGACAGAAATATCAGGGAGACTAACATTGAAGCAGAGGCGTATTTGAGTTTGCTAGAACTCGTTAATAGTCGCTTTAAAGTTACTGATGTACTAGCTTTACTTTTGACCAAAACAGTATTAAATAGCTTTGGGCTTAAAGAAGAAGACATGGAGTTAATTCATAAATGGCTTAAAGAATGTGCAGTTAACTGGGGTATTGATGCAAAGAATCGACAGGACATGTTACATTCAGAAAATACGTTTTATGAGAATTCATGGAAGGCTGGTTTAGATAGAATGATACTTGGTTATGCCATGACTTCTGCAGATAGAGATATAGGAGAAGTGCTTTATCGTGATTTTAATAATGCTGAAATTTTGCCTTACGAAGAAGTAGAAGGAACTAAGAGTGCCGTGCTAGGTAAATTTATACATTTTATGGAAGAGCTATTTGAACTGAATAAAACTTTTTCTTCAGAAATGACACCCGAAGAATGGCGAGATAAATTATCCAAAACGATAGATATATTTTTTTCAGGTGGGACTGATATTACAGACAGTATTGATATCCTATACCACTCAGTTAACTCCATGTTCAATGACATTAGTTCAGCTGAATTCAATAATAAAATTGGTATTGATGTTGTCTACTCATATTTAGGAAAACATTTGCAAGAAAAATTCACGTTTCATCCGTTTTTAAGGGGAGGGGTATCATTCTGTAGGTTTACACCTATGAGAAGCATTCCGGCTAAGGTTATTTGTATGATTGGCATGAATGATGATGCTTTTCCTAGGAAAGAAAGCAAAGTTGGATTTGATTTGATGAGGTGCCATAAAAGGAGATGTGATCCTTCGGAAAAGAATGAAGATCGTTATATGTTCCTTGAAGCCCTTGTCTCGGCTTCAGATAAACTTTATGTCAGTTATATTGGACGTTCTATTACGGACAATTCGGAACAACCGTCTTCAGTAGTTGTATCTGAATTAAAAGAGTACATTGACAGAAACTATAGGCTTGCACATGTGCAAAAACAGAACAATCTTTCGAAATTGGGTCGGAAATCTTTACCACAATCAGAACATAGCATCTTTTGCAATAAGGATGGACTTGTCTATTTGTCTATAGAGCATCCTTTACATGGGTTCAGCTCAAAATATTTTACGACAACATCTAATACAGATAAACACTCGCATCTCTTTAATTATTCAAAGGAAGACTGCAATATTGCTCGGCTACTAAATACATCTGCTACTGAAAAGAAACAGCACCTGCTTGATTTTGGAGAAAAGCTTCCAGAAATAGAAGATAAAGCAATAACCATTGAAAATTTTGTTGAGTTTTTTCAAAATCCTTCGAGATGGTTGTTACGTAATAGACTTGATACTAATTTGGATATTTATTTAAAAGAAGAACTTAACGACAAAGAAATAATTGAGTTGGACAATCTTGAAACATACAACCTTAATCAAGAGCTACTTTCTTTCGTTGACTTCGACTCAGATTTAATTGAAGAAGATATACTAAATTTATTGAAAGCTGAAGGGCATGTTTCTCCTGGTAAATGGGGTGAAACTGAAGCTGTTAAACGTATTCGAGAAGTTGTAAAGTTTAAAGATGGTCTGAAGGGGTATGTTGGAGATAAAAAATCAACCGTTAATTCAGAAAATATTTGTAATATACACAAAGAATTTGTTTTATATCCAGGATTTTCAAATCTTTATAAAAAAGGACAGGTGTTTTACAGGTTTGGACGTGAGCGTGCGGTTGATTTAATTAAGACATGGATATATCATGTTGCCTTATGTATACTTGAAAAACACACTACTTGCCTAATTACCTGGGATAAGAAAAACGCTATTCATAATGTTACAACATTTGAAATTCTAGAAAATAAGAATGCACGGCGTATTATGAAAGATCTTTTTAGGCTTTATGATTCTGGTACTAACACTCCTTTGCCCTTTTTTCCAGAAAGTTCTCTGGCATACGTGAATAGGTTCTTGAAAAAAGGCAACTCTGTCGCAGCACATTCCGCGGCATTGAAAAAATGGAAGCCAGATGACTTTTATTCCGGAAAAAGTGAATGTGAAGATTACTATTTTAGGGCTTGTTTTGGGGAAGTGCTACCAAGTTCGGAATATATTGAAGAACCAGCACTGTTGTTTTATAAACCTTTGCTAAAATCCTTTGGTGGAGGTTCTTCCGTATGAAACATATTATACCTTTCGATATTGTTAAAACTCCTATTAATAATGGGCAATTCTTAATAGAAGCCAGTGCTGGGACAGGTAAAACTTACACAATTGCCAATATTTATCTGAGACTGCTGCTAGAGAAAAGTTTGCATCCCTCAGAAATTCTAGTTGTTACCTTTACCGTTCCGGCAACTGCAGAACTACGAGATCGCTTGAGAACAAACTTAAAGACTGCTTACAGCTATTTAACAAAGAGAGAAAGCAAAGAAGGAATAGATGAGAACGTTTTAGGCATACTTCAGACCTGTCTTAAGCAAAAAAGTACAATTGAAACCATAAAACTTTTGCATAAAGCTCTTCTTGATTTTGACGAAGCCGCTATTTTTACCATACACAGCTTTTGCATGCGTACGCTTGCAGAAAATGCTTTTGAAAGCGGATCACTATTTGACGTTGAGATGATTAAAGATCAAACTGAACTTATAGATGAGGTCGTCGAAGATTATTGGCGTAACCTGTTCTATAATTCTTCTTCATTAAGCGGTATTATTAAATCGTTAGGCATATCCATAGATGAAATTAAAAATGCTGCTTATTATATTGTTAATAACCCCGATATTTCTTTCCTGCCTGAAAAACACTCCAGTATTGGTGAAAAGAAACTATGCACAAAAATTAATAAGCACGTTGATCTTATTGTTGATTACTGGATGAAAAATAAACATGCAATAATGGATGATTTTAAGGATGCTCCAATAAATTCTTCTCCTCGAAAGGCTCTTTTGCATGAAATAAGCAGTTTTAGTGATGCGGTTGAACATAATATGAGCTATTTTTCTACTTGTTACGAAATTAGAAATTTTACTGAAGACAAGTTAATTGAAGGATGTGGGAAAACTGGAGCTGGATGGACGCCTGAGGGCTGTTTGAAAGAGTTCACAGATTTATGTGCTGAGTTAAATGATCTGTTTGACCTGTTTGTTGTGTCTTTTAAATACAGCTTGTATAATGAATTTAAGCATAGTAAAAAATTGTCAAAAAAGAAGCACCAGCTTGGGCTCAGATCTTATATAGACCTACTAACAGAAATGAGAGACGGATTATGCACAAATGGCAAACCAGATCCTGCTCATCCTTTGGCTAAAAGCTTAAGAAGACAGTTTAAAGCTGCCATGATAGATGAATTTCAGGATACGGACCCTATACAATTTGAAATTTTTACTACTATATTTAAACATCCAGATTCAGTAATGTTTATGATCGGTGATCCTAAACAGTCGATTTATAGGTTTAGAGGAGCCGATATTTTTGCATACCTGAAGGCTAAAAAAAATCAAAACGAACCTAGCAAGCTTGGTTCTTCGAACTTGAACCGGAAATCTTCGTCTTCACTTGGACATAGTGCCTCTTGCGAATATACCCTTGCTACGAACCATAGGACAATAGAACCGCTTGTTCATGCTGTTGACCAATGGTTTAATAATGAAAGCATACCTGGTTCATTTGTTTATGATGAGCTTAAATACAATGGTGTTAAAGCTTCGGCTGACAAAAAATATAGTAGGATTGAAGTAGACGGCGATTGTACTGAGCAGTCTCCATTTGAATTGTGCTGTTCCTCTGCTCAAAACAAATCAATAGCGATAAATAAAACAGCTTTACATACGGCATTTAAAATAGCTGAACTTTTGGGCTTCTCTGAAAATTCAAATGCTATACAAGAACCGATCAATTCTTTGGAATTGGACCGGAGGTCTTCGCATTTATCAGAACATAATACCTCTAGCAATAAGAGTAGGCTTGCCTATATCATTGAAGCAGACAGTAATGGTACAGAAAAAAGTCGAAAACCAGTTATGCCAAAGGATATTGCTGTTCTTGTTCGCAAAAATTCAGAAGCGGAGATTATTAACAAAGCGTTATCAAAAGTTAATGTGTCATCTGTTATTCGATCTACTGGGAATGTCTTTAAAACAGAAGAAGCATTAGATGTATTACGAGTGTTAGAAGCTATTGCTGGTAAAAGTAATTCAAAAAAGCTAAATGCCGTTTTGTGCGGAAGGTTAATTGGGCTGGCTTCCGCAGATATTTATCGAATGACATCAGGTGATGAAAATAATGAGTATGAATATTGGATGGAATTGTTTGCTGCTTACAAAACGCTTTGGGAAGAAAAAGGGTTCATTAGGATGTTTTATACATTTTTGGATTCAGAAGAGGGGATAGATGAAGCATCTGAAAATTGCTTCTTGCGCAAAAGGAATGTCAAAGCTAACGTTTTATTAAATGGGGGAGGGGAGAGAGCTCTTACTAATATCCTTCATATTGGAGAACTTGTTCATAAAGAATCAATTCGGAACAAACTTGATATTGACTCAGTTGTAGAATGGCTTTTTGAAAAAATCAATTCGGAAAAGATAGGCTTGGAACCAGAAGAATATGAGATACGGCTTGATACAGATGCGGAAGCAGTTCAAATAATAACAATTCATTCAAGTAAAGGGCTACAGTATCCAATCGTGTTTTGTCCTTATCTTTGGACTAAAGGGATAAGCCCATACAGTGTCAAGGAGCTTAGAAGTTACGCTTTTCACAAGGATGGTAGACAGTATTGTGATCTGGTCGATCCTAAGTTACATGAGGCAGAGGTTGAAAAAGAAAACTTGGCAGAAGAAGTTCGCCTAATGTACGTGGCAATGACAAGAGCTGTGTACAAACTCTATATCCACTATGTTGATATTAAGAGAGGTAGTTCCAAGCAGACCGCCATATATTATCTATTAAATGCGATGGTCAATGGAGAATCCTACTCAAACATTAAAGGATCTATTAGCAGCATACTTAAGAATTCATCACTTGACATTAGCCAGTTGAATCTGAAAAATGGCAAAGTTAATCTAAACTTTACTGAAGACATTGAATACGATCTTAAATATAGGCAAATAGAAAACCAGAACTTAGAAAGAGATTTATCATCGGAAAACTTTGTAGCAGAAAGGCTGAAAGATAACTCCAATATTACTGCTGATTGGGGAGTAATGAGTTATTCTTCCTTGGTAGGTGGAAGTCATGACTCAGGTACCGGAGATGAGCAGAATTTTGGCGAAGTGGACGTGTCAAAAAATGAAGACGCTGGGGGCAATTTTGACATAGTGCCCCCTGTAGCAAAAATAGGCTTCCCTATAAATGAGATAATAGAACATCCTGAAAGTTCATTCTTTCATTTTCCTCGAAAAGGTAAGTTTACTGGCTCTTTTTGCCATGAAATCCTTGAGATTTTTAAGTTTGATTCAGTTTTAAGTAAGGGGTGGAAAGATGATTTTGAATTTAAATCTACTGTTGAAACGAAGCTGCGTAGTTACGGGTTAATTAAAGGGAAAAAGGGAACTAAAGATTATTGTCAGCTTTTGGATATACGTTATGCTCAGGTGCTTGATATGCTTCACAAAGTCCTTTTAACTCCCATTCCAGAAGTAGGTAACGATTTTAATATTAGTCGTCTGAATGATAGTGAATTAACAAAAGAAATGGAGTTCTATTATCCTGTTAGGCAACGCATTGATCCTAAAAAAATAAATACATCATTTTCTAAATATTCATTTGAAGAGTTAAGAAAAGACAAACTTTTAAGCAAGATATTGGATAATGCAACAATCAACTTTAAAAAAGGGTTTAAATTAAATAGCGGATACATGACTGGCAGCATTGATTTAGTCTTTACTCATAAAGGACGTTTTTATATTGCCGACTGGAAAGGGTCATGGCTTGGTCCTGAATATTCAGATTATTCAAAGGAAAAATTATTAGAGAACATGTCGGGAAGTGGTTATTTTTTACAGCATAATCTGTATGCATTAGCATTGCATAATTTTCTCAAAGCAAAAATCAAAGCCTATTATGAAGATTCCCCAAAATATTATAATGATTATTTTGGAGGTGTTTTTTATTTTTATATTCGTGGTATGGACGGTGCAAGCTCTGATTACGGTTATATCTTTGATAAACCAGAGTTTGAACATATAAACAAACTGTCAGAGGATTTATGTTCTAACGCCTGATTAGTTAACCATTGAAAATCTGAAGCAACTGAGCCGCACATGCCAAGGCGTAAATTGCAGAATGAAGACTGAATCAATTTATCACACAAAGTCACTAAAAAAACAAAGATTTTTTTAACACTAATGGACACTAATGTACGCTGTGTATAGTTTTCAATATTTAAAAAAACGAAATACAATTATGACTAAAATATTTTCTCCTTTTTCTGAGATCGATTTTTATTTTGCAAAAAAGATCATAGAATTAAACACTTGTAAAGAAATGGACAGTGTTCTTTTCATGCTTTCTTTAATGTTGAGTTATAGTGTGTCAAGCGAAAGGAATATCTGTCTTGACTTGAGAGACACTGAGCTTCTTAGAATGAAGATACTAGAACTCTTTGCATTAGAAGATATACAAAAATCTAAACTTAAAACCTTTTGCAGTAATAATGAGCTCGCTCATAAGATACCTGATAACCTGGTTGAAAGGTTAAAAGAGTGCAATGTTGTAGGAGGACCTGATGAATATCAACCTCTTATCGTGGATGGCGGACGCTTATACCTACAGAAATACTGGCAATATGAACAGAAGCTCGCACAAAAAGTTATACAGTTTTCAAAGGAAGAAAAATTCAATGTTAACATTAAACTACTAATAGAAGGGCTTGATAGGATCTTTCCTATAAGCAGTGTTTGCAAAAATAATCAGGATTGGCAGAGAGTTGCAGCTTTCGCTGCCGTAACAAATCCTTTTTGCATTATCACGGGCGGTCCAGGCACTGGCAAAACCACAGTAATTGCTGCGGTGCTAATGTTGCTCCAAGAAAATGCATTGTTTAATATGAAAAAACCTTTAAAGATAAGTTTATGTGCTCCAACCGGTAAAGCTGCTGCAAGAATGTCTGAAGCAGTTTCTTTTGAAAAGCAAAGAATGATGTGCAGTTGTGAAGTACTGAAATCAATACCAGAGGAATGTTCCACGATACATAGACTGCTTGGAGCAAAACACCTATCACCTAATTTTAAGCATAATTCAATCAACAAATTGGATATAGATGTTTTAGTGGTGGATGAAGCATCAATGGTGCCAATGATTTTGATGGGCAAATTGCTTAATGCTGTTTCATGTCAGACCAAAATTATTCTGCTTGGAGACAGGAATCAGCTTGCATCAGTAGAAGCAGGTGCTGTTTTTGCTGATTTATGTGATGCAGCAGCAGGTCTGGCAAGTGATCATAATACGTTTTCCAAGCAGTTTGCTGCTGTATATTTGCAAACACAAGAGAGACAAAAACGAGTGAAGGTATCAAGTCACAATAAAAATAGGTCTATCTATAGACTGAAAACAGTTTCAAAACCTAAAATCTTAACAGATGCGGTTGTGGAACTAACCGATAGTTATCGTTTTGATCCGAAAAAAGGAATAGGCCTTTTAAAAGAGGCAGTGAAAGCAGGTAATGCGGACGCTGCATTGGGACTTGTTGTACAAAAATCGGTCTCTTTACCTAAATCTCAAAAGGATTTTTGGGGACAAGATCCGTCACTGAAAGCACTCAATAAAAATAGGCTTGCATATGACAAGGATTCTTTAGGCGAAATTTCCTATAGTGATATTGCCATCGAACCTAAAGAATTGAGGGCAGATTTAGAATCTTATATATCAAATCTAACAGTTGGAGATTTTAATATTCCCTTTCTTTCATATCTTGAAGAAAAGGATATAGGCAAGGCATTTGAGATATTTAACAGCTTCAGGATACTCTGTGCTCACAGGGCGGGAGTATGTGGAACTGATGAGGTAAATCGTCATATAACTGATATTATCAAAAAAATGAAGATAGTCCCATTTAAACATAATGCCTCTTACGATAAGAATAGGCTTGTCTACAATAAAGGTTTACCTGTATTAATAAAATCAAATTATCCGGTATTGAATTTATTTAATGGAGATATAGGACTCTGCTGGCCTTCTTTAGATGATCCCGAGAGAATTTTAGTATTTTTTCCTGATGTCAACAAACCAGGTAAATATAGGTCTTTCTCGCCAACGCAGCTACCAGAACACGAAACTACTTTTGCTATGACAGTTCACAAATCACAGGGATCCGGTTTTGAAAATGTACTGTTACTGCTTTCTGCTAAAGATGACTCACCAGTTTTAACTCGTGAACTTGTGTATACTGGTATTACTAGAGCCAAAAAGAACATCACAATATGGAGTTCAGATAAGGCTTTTAGAAATGCCATATCCAAGAAAACTGTCCGTCATTCGGGAATATGTGATGCCTTAAATGTTTAGTTGCCGAAGGTATACAAAAAAAGTGTTAACCGGAAACTATGATTTTTATTCTTTTCAGAAAACATCCTTTTGGGAATGAGCACATCTCTGTGCTAGAAAATATCCAATTATGCTTAAATCTACTGGCTTTTTGTAACTTCAAGTACTTTATGTCCTACAAACACGTTTGAACCAGTATAATGAATAATGTCTGTAATTATTCCATCAAATGGTGCGCAGTAGCTGGAACGCCTATTTATTAACAGTTCTGTTCCTTTTAAATCTTGCACAGCATTTTTATAATCAAATACTGCTGTTTGATAGTATTTTAAAGACTCATTATTTTGTTTATACAATTGCTTTGTTCTTTCATACCTAGCTTTATTATATTCCAAATTAGCTTTCTGCTGTGCTTTTGTTATTTCTCGATATGCTGTACTTATTTTAAATAACAACTGACCTTTTTTCACCTTTTCTGCTAATGCCACCTTTAATTCAACAATACCATCAACCATAGGAGCTACCTGCGCTACAGGCGGTTTTTCGACTTTAATCTTCCTCTTTTTGTAGTCTTCTAGCTTTGTCACTTCCAGTACTGCATTATTATTATCACTGTTGTCTGAACCATTGGATACACCTGAACCACTATAGTTATAAATTTTTGTCACTACACCATCAAATGGGGCATGGTATTTAGACCATTTGTCGATCAAGAGATCTTGCATCTTCAGGTTTCCAATAGCATTTTCCAGGTTGTACTTTGCTTCCTGCACGTTTTCCACAGATTTTGAGTGATTTTTACTTAGTTTTTTAACTCTCTCATATTCTTCTTTGTAATACCATACATTATTTTTACATTTTTCTTTTGTTATTTGTATGCCATTAGTTGAAACTTTAAATAGAAATTGCCCCTTTTTTACATGCTGTCCAAGGGATACTTTCATATCTACAATACCTTCTATGTACGAAGAGATCCTGGCTACAGCAGGTTTATTTTCTGACGCGTAAAGTCCGATAGCAATAAAGCAAATACAAATAAACAGAATTAATTTTTTCATAGAGTTTTTTACTTTTTATGTTGCATACTTTGTTTTTATCAGGCAGATACATATGGTGTGGAATAAAAAAAACGTTATATCCAACAGTATGAGCCTGTTGAAGATAACGTTTTAAATCTTCATTTTTTTATAAAGCTATCTCTTTACCACGAGAGAAGTTGATGGATAATAAGCAGGTCTTCTGGCTCTCGAATCATTTTGCCGGCAAACCTTCCCGTTTTTTCAAACAGTGGTATACTATGCTTTCATCATCGATTACAGCGGCGGGCCCGCAACGGATTTACACCGTTTTCCCTATTAAGTAAAATTTACGCTTATTTCCAATTTATTTAAAATATACTCTAATTGTTATTATTTCAATATGCTAAATCCCTCCTGATCACTCTTTTTTAGAATAAGACGAAAATTTTTTATACATTTTTTAGGGAAAAAATGTAATTTTTATTGAGATGAATATATGTATTATTTTTTATGAATTTAAGAAAAAGAGAAGGACTATTTACATATTCGGCTAAACGACTGTTCTGTCCCATTATGCTTTTATTTACTGATACTTTTAGTGATGACTTGTTATTCAATGTAATTTGAATTTTAGACAGTACTTTCATCTCATCTGGAGTGCATGTTTCAGATTCTTTGATATAAATAATTTCGTTTATATTATATAGATACGTTGTGTTAGTGTCAGTTTTGTCCGTTTGAGAGGGAATAAACTGACCGCAGTTATGTAGGAATTCCTGTATTGTTTCTGTTGTAACGCCCGAATACTTTGAACTGGAGTTAAGAAATAGTATGCATTTCAGCAAATATTGTGAGCTGTGTGTATGAAGTATTTCTACCACAACTTTTTTCTTGGGGATTTTAGGATCGAAAAAATTCATATACTATATCCTGTTTTGTTATTTAAAGGATAACTTAGCGTTTATCTTAAGCCTAGATTTATTTGTGCGGAAGTTCTTCCGCACAAATAAATCTATTAACTTTTATCAACTTTTCAAATTGAGAAAAGAGCTGAAGTACATTTAAGAGCTGCAATAAGTTCTTATTTTTATACAGATTGGCCATTTTTTCCTTTTATACCAAGAGACTCCTGAAAGCCGATAAGTTCTGCAATTATATGAATATTATTCAACATAATGTTTGACTATGTGTATTTTATGGATAAATGCTTCAAAAAATGAAGTTTTTAAATTACGGTTATAATAAGTCGTCAATAAAACTTACTAATAATATACTCGCCGCCTGCATGACAAAATAATAGAATAATTTAGGTTCTTCTGCACTTTAAACAGTAAAACCCTCCACTATAATCTGCCTGATATCGCAAACTTTCTTCTTCAGGACTTTTTCTATATAATCTTGCAAACATAATAATA
>Ga0233447_1001330_pt1 | contig 20926 bp, 23 predicted proteins | sample SI_124_October20_3_FD_183014 | JGI IMG/M metagenome (GOLD analysis project Ga0233447, IMG submission 183014) | Seawater microbial communities from Saanich Inlet, British Columbia, Canada - SI_124_October2016_135_MG | ecosystem: Environmental > Aquatic > Marine > Inlet | place: Canada: British...
AAATACGTGAACGAATTACATACTTGTTTTTTACTTTCATGACGGTACTTTAACAGGTTTTTAAACATGCTTAAGTTGTCATGACCCTAAAATTTTAATAAAATCTAGATACAGGACATCTTCTAACAACTCTCTCACCACACCCTCTCCGCCGCGTGTATTTAATACAATATTAGACAGCTCTTTTATCTTTATATGGCTATCTATTGGGCAAGCAGAATAACCACAAATTTTCATAACATGAAAATCATTCAAGTCATTTCCTACATACAAAATTCGACTAAGATTATATCCCTTACTTTCTGATAAAGTTAAAAGTGTATCAACCTTGTTCTTAACCCCTTGCAATGCTTGAATTTTTAATTTTTTTGCACGCGCTGAAACAACTGGATTATTTTCTGTTGACAATATATATGCTGGTTTTTCTAGTTTACGTATTACATCGAATGCCAATCCGTCTGCACGACTACAACTAACCCATTCTTTACCATTTTGATCTAAATGAACAAGATTATTTGTTAAAACACCATCAAAATCAAATACAAATGCATCGATATTATCTAGAGAAATTTTCATGTTTATATTGTTATTAATCCTGTAAATTTAGATGTCCAGACTCAAGTAATTTATCCTCAACATATTCCATTAAAGCATGTCCTGCTGTAATGTGCGCCTCTTGAATTCGACCGGTATCATTACTTGGCACTATAAAACTCAAGTCACAATGTGACTTTGCTGGGCCGCCACCAGTACCCAGAAATCCAAACACAGTAATACCCATTTCTTTAGCTGCTTTCATTGCTAGTATTATATTTTCTGATTTTCCAGAAGTGGTAATTCCAATAAGAATATCACTTTTTCTTCCCAATGAATATACCATCCTTTCATAAAGACGATCATATCCAAAATCATTTCCACAGGCTGTTATCGTTGACGTATCCTGTGCCAATGATATTGCAGCAATACCTTCACGATTATAATTTGGTCTAAGGCGTACTAGCATTTCTGCTGCCAAATGCTGTGCATCTGCTGCCGAACCACCATTACCGCATAACATTAACTTATTACCACCTTTAATTACCAGGGCTATCATCTCCCCCATCTCTTCTAGTTTACTTAGCTCATTTCCTAAAAGCAATCTTTCCTTAACTGCTAACGATTCAGTAAACACATTTCTTATAGTCATTCTCTTTAACTGCCTTTTATTAGATGCATAAAAGTATACATTAAGAAATCATTTCTATATACTTCATTGTAGTGGCTCGTTATACTTGGGCACATTTCAAGCCACTTTTTCCAATTCAGTCATCTTCTGCACCCCGCAAAGGGGTATAAAAGCGAGTGTCATATATCCAATCACCGAATAAATCCTTTTGTAGTTATAAAAGTAGATATAACTTTCTACATTTTGCACCGCTTCGTAATGATTTTCAAAGCTTGAACGGTTTAATCTCTCAGTCTTGAGACTTCTAAAGAAGCGCTCCATTACTGCGTTATCTCAGCAATTGCCTTTACAGCTCATACTTTGAGTAATGCTGTTTTTACAGTATCTTTAAGGCTTATAAAAAAAACATTAAGCGTGTTATTTTTCATTATACGGCCTACATTGAAAGATAAGTGAAGGTGAAAAAAAAGAGGGAATGATATTCCATGGGCTTTTGTGTATTTTTTCAATTTTCATATTCCCTCTAATCGTTTGAGCTAGCCACCGAAAGTCAAACCCTTTGTGTTCTGTTGTATGGCATGGGATACTATCTAACATATACAAACTTGCTTTTACTGTTTCAGCAAAAGTATATTCTTTATGTCGTTTCCAACCTATTAAAGCTGAGCCAATATTTTTAATTAAGATTATTGGACCGATCTCATTTGGAACAGAGCAAACAAATAATTTAGGACGACTTTCCCCTATTTTTTCAATTATTCTCACAACATCAGACTCTGGTATGTGCTCAAAAGTCTCTAGACAAACGATAATATCGTAATTACACATATCTTCATAATGCTGTGTTATAGAATCATTTATATACTTAAAATTAGAATTTTTCCCATATCGCTCTAATGCTACCTCAGCATGCCTACTTTTATAATCGATTCCTGTATATTCGATACTCAGTTTCGCATTCAAAATACTATATACTTTCGATGCGCCACAACCTATATCCAGTATTTTTATTGCGTTTTTTCCGGGTGACTTGCTTTAAATTCATTTAGTAAATTAAGCAATACGTTGTACCTTCTTTGATGTAAAAAAGTATTTATCTTTGTATAGTTCTGACCAGACTCATATTCTTTTTTTGTTACTTTAGACATTTTTATTCACTCCAGATATTATGTATCATAATAACCTCAACTAACAAGCACTACTATTCTTAACTGTAAAATTCAGAGCATTTTCTTGCGGGAGGTCCTTTTTAGCTGAAAAAGATTTCAATTTCATACTGCATACTTTGTTTATAGAGATTTTGTAGTGGCTCGTTAAACTTGGACACATTTCAAGCCACTTTTTCCAATTCAGTCATCTTCTGCACCCCGCAAGGGGGTATAAGGCTATCTTTATGTCCAAGTTTGTCAGACCACCACACTACTTTGTATTATTAATTAGAGCAGAAACCTCTCTAATTATAAATTTTTTATCATCATTTGAAAGAAAGTATCGATAAATAATAAGCCAAGAAATTAACAAGCATACGACATATTTAATCAGAAAGATCATGACATCATCACCAGAAGATGGTAATAGAAATAATCCCATAAACGGAAATAAACAAGCTAGAAGTGATATTACAATCGGTTTATAAAAAACATTGACTTTTACTTGCATTTCTTGTGATAGAGTTCTAATATAAAATGGAAGAGTAATAAGTAAAGATACAAACATTGCAACAAATAACCCTTGAATATCAAGCAGCGGAACTAACAAACTAACTAAAATTATATATATCAATGTCATATACATTGATAGTTTATTAAACCTATTTAGTATATTTCTCCTAGCTACAGCTATCGACGACCCAAGACTAAAGCTTAAGTAGAATGAGACCCATACTAACATTAATATAAACCATATTGAATATTCTTTAACACCAAGTATATGCATTATATTATCCGAAAAATATGCAGCAAAAAAGAGAACCGGGGTGAAAATGTACATCTCAAACATTAATCCTTTTTTGAGGAGGATATTTACAGAAGAATTCAGTTCAATTGAATCTCTTCTTGACACATATGGAAATACCACAGCATTTAATTGGCCTAGTACACTTTTAAATAATTTTGGAATTTTCATGACTATATCATAAATTCCCACCCCTTCCAATCCACTCATTACTCCAATATACATTGGAGCAATATTCCAGTAAATTGTCGAAATAATTTTAGATTTCAGAACTTCCAATGCATGTTTAATATGCTCTATCAATTCCTTAAAAGGGAGATTGAGCGTAGTAAACTTTATGCATTCTGGTTTGTTGATTATCAAATAAGTTAGAAAACCAAAATACTTAATACTAAGTAATACCATAAAAGTAAATATGAGATCTTCCACGCTATGGTAATCCGCAAAATATACAAATAATAGAAAACATACTGCAACTATAAGCTCTCCAATCCTGATAATAATGAATTTCTCATACCCTTTTATTAGTGACTCAATGATTACACCGAGGAATAGCGGGATAATAAAAAAAGATGTAAGCTGTAACGTATTAATTAAACTATATTTTTCAGACTCTGAATCAAAATTTATTACATCAACAGCATCTTCAGCTAAAAAATAATAAGCACCAGCCACTAAACAAGATATCGCAGCTACGATCAAAAATGTAAATAACAAAATACTGGTAATATTTGAAACATTCTGCCTATTACGGGCTACGATTTTTGTAGTTGCCTCTGACAGGCCAAGATCTAAAATTGAAATAAGCCCAGTTGGAAGAATTATTCTTGACAAAACAATTAGACCATACCCCTTTATTCCATACTGATTAACTATAGCAGGAATAACTAACAAGCTAATAATTGCAATAACTGCAAATACTGTAACATTAGAGATTGAATTGTAAATTAGTCCATCTGACTTCATTGAATAGACCCTTGGGTAATGATAATAAATTCGCCATACCGTTCTTTGTAAGCTTGATTTGGCTATTTTCTAACCTTTCTAGACTAATATAATTATCAATTCTCTAAAAAATATTAATTTGATCTATGCAAGCCAAATTCTCACTCATACCAACATAAGTCTTTTTCTTTTTTATTTATACTTCAAAATATTAGACTTCCGTTAATAAATTATAACAACCTTTTACTGTGTGAAAGATGTCGCGCCACTTTTGTCTTATATACAACATCAGCTAATAAAAATAGTAGGTAGAAAATAGAATAAAATAGAATGAAATATGACATAGAGTCTAAGAAAAATGATATCAACATAAGCACTGGAGCTGCTGTTATAACGTTACCTCGTAAACTTGCCACAAAAGTGATAATTGAACGCAAGCCATTTGATCTTTTCGTTACTGGAATTTCATTACTGCTATTTCCATTTTTTTGCATTTCAAGTATAAAATAATTAACTCTCATACTATAGTAATGTGAGACATGACAACTCATTACCGCAACCAATGCATAAAAGAGATCGTTAACTCCTAAAAACAATACTGCCTCACTATTGGAGTTCCCTATTGCTATAGGAATAAAAATAAATATAGACAAATAATCAACAAACCCATCAATTATTTTGCCAAAATAATTTGGCGTTTTATTATACCTAGCAATAACTCCGTCGGTAAAATCTAATATCCATGCAATCCAATAAAACAAGACACCTAAGTACATAGGAAAAGAATCTGAATTGTAAAATAAAACGCCAGATATGAGCATCAAAGATCCACCAATAAGGGTGGTTATATTAGCACTTATGCCAATATAGATAAATAATGCTGCAATTGGAAAAGCAAGGTGCCTATATATTAGAAATAATACATATTGGCTATCTTGTTTTTTTTTCTCACTTTTATTATACTGAGATACGATTTTTTTATATATTTTATACACTGCTTTTACTATTTTGTTGTTTGTTAATCAAGTTCACACGAATAGAGGACAATTTATTTGTTCAATCTAAATCGTCCTAAAGTATCAATTTTCTCAATATCCTCTGGATGACTCCAATCAGTGTTCACATCAAAAATCAGTCCAGAATTTTTGGCAATAGCGGATAAGTAACCAATACTATAATACCAATCCTTGTATTTTTTTTGTACAGGGTCGCCATCTGTTATTGCAAACGTAGCATAAAATGAACTGTCAGTATCCTTCAACAATATTGGTAATTTGGATAGTAAGAATTCAATATCTTTTGGTGGCATGTGAGTGAGTACTGACTGTGCCCAAATAATATCAAACGTTCCAAGCTCCACAATAGGCTCAATTACACCAGAAGGGATTTGTCGAAGTTGAGCGTTCTTACCAGAGAGTCCGCTATTTTCTATTCTCTTTAATCCTTCTTTTAAAACCCCTTTCGACACATCCACTCCAAAATACTTATTTTTATTCAGATACTTAATGAAGTACGTGCCTGCACTCAAGGCTCCACATCCATAATCTAAAAAACGAGTAGATGTATTAATAATGCCATTATTAACAAGAAAATCAACTTGAAACCTCTTGTTAAGATCAAGCCCCCAGTTAGGTTTTATCTTTATCTGGATATCCATCCTTTCGGCGTAATAATCAGCATAACTAGTTTTTAACAACTTATGTTTAACATATAAAATTGTTTCTACATAATATATCAACATTGTTGATATCTTTTGTCGTATATTCATATTATTTAGGGTTTAGGGTTTAGGGTTTAGTGTTTAGTGTTTAGTGTTTAGTGTTTAGTGTTTACCAATTTTCACGGGAATAAAATTGTAAGTTAGTATAGTCTATTTTTCTCCATATCTAATAGTTCTTGATGTAAATGGATTGTATAAATAACCAAAATTCCTACTGTACTTCAATCTCATTTCTGGAGTCGTTTTTTCATATTTTTTTAATGACGGATGTAAAAGGAATACAGCAACATCTCTATACTCTGATGGCTGAGGCTGATTAGCCTTATGAAGGCAATGTTGAGGTCTAAAAATTAAGGTGGACCCAAATTCTGCCTCAGCTCGAATCTCATATTTATCTATTTCTGGCCACATATCTTGCTGTTTAAATCTATTCCAATAATTTTTGAACTGAGCAGTGCAAATACCTGCAGGGACAATACTTGTAGCTCCATTATTTTTTGTTACATCGGATAAATATACAAAAACTTTTATTAACTGATTTGGGCTAGTATCATAATGCCACATGTTTGATGAGTTTAAATTTTCTTTTAGATTAGCACAAGGATAAAAGGTTCTAAAAATATCACAACTATATATTTTAAATGGGCCACCATAATAAGACTCAATAGTTTCTGTTAACTTAGTATTTTCAAAAAATTCTTCTAACTCCGGAACTTCACAAAAACTATTCTTTATCCTTTTTAACCCGCTTATTTTTTCGGTTGTAACAATCTTGCTTGTATCATCAAAGAGATTATTAACGATATTGGCAATCTCTTTCACTCTCTTTTGTCATACTACGTTCAAAAATTTTAAAACCGTTCTTTCTAAAATTTTTCATTCTTTTCTGAATAGAATCAGAATAAATATATGTTTTAAAAAAATTATTTTTCATTAAAAACACAGACATATACGCCACATTTATGGCATTTGGAATAATTGACATGTGATTTCCAAACAGGTAATATTTTAATTTTCTAACAAATTTCTTTAATATATCTTTCATAAATAATATTTTCCGTTTTAACTGAGCTTCACGCTAGCTCCATGCTGACTCACCATGACTTTTTTCTCAAACTCATATACTTTATTTAATTTTATACAGATATCGCTAACTTGATCAGCTTTAAAACCTTTCAATACTCTATTATTATCCCGGGCCAAAATTTCACTTCTAATATAATTATAAAATTTATAACCTAAGACAGTCCTACTTAGTGCTTCCACCCAACCCTTAATGTTATTTTTTTTACTTCCATACCAAAACATTCTTTGACAGGCAACTTTAGAAGTTTTCACATTTTTATCTTTTAAGTTTTTAAAAATGGCCGAAGCGGCTCTATTTGATGCCTTCCCATCCATCTTGTAAAACCATTTGACTACACTATCTGATGAAATTTTACTCCAATCAGTCAACTTCTTGCCCCTACTAAAAGACAAGTCAATCTTTTCAATTAGATTCTGATAACTTGAAGCTTTTTCACTTACTAACAATGTAAGAGGTGATGTTGATTGATGTGTTCCGGAATTTATCCAGTCAAGAGTAATTATCTTCTTTTTCATCATGTACGATTCAATTGCTACTGAGCTATTCATATGTAGTGTAATGGATGCTTGACTTAGCCAAATAGAAACTAGCTTTTCTCGTTCTATTATCACATTCTGATAACTAGAAAATTTATCCCTATACTCCTTAGAGTCTTCAAAAGGATGGGGGCGAATCACAATTTGTTTTTCTGGATAAGAAATTGATAACAGCTCAACAACAGAAATAACATCACTCCTGCCTTTCTCATCATCTTTTACGCGCTCTTCCATGTACGCTCTTTCATAGCCAGAATCAACCATATTATTTATTTCATTTTCATAGTTTTTTGAAAACCTTGGATACCTTAAAGTGAAATTAGTAACAACTAATATATCAACATTCACCTCTTCAGTCTGTAAATACTTTATCCAAGGCTGGTAACAATAATCATATCTTGGGCAGCCAGTAACCAATACTTGTTCGAGGGGTATATTTGTCAATTTTATCAGTGCCTTTTTCTGCTCCTCACCCCATAAAAGGAATAGATCGATTGCACCTCCCGACTCTTTCCAGCTAATACTTTCCACATATTGTTCGGATGTCTCCCATATTCCGCCCTCAGTATCGAGCACACCAATATTTATACCGGCCTTCTTATAATTATTTATAAGAACTGAGTTTACCTTTCTAGCATAATTCATAAGCACGAAATCAGGTCTAATAATCGGAATCTCATACCCTTGTTGGTACATTGGGACTAAATAAACTTGACACCCTTTTTCAACAAGATGCATAGCAAGTAAAACAATACCCTCCAGATCTCGAATTGGATTATCAACAATTAAACAAACTTTATATTGGCAATCAGACATGTTTAATTTGTAGCATTATTGCCTTATCTTTAACTATACAGTCCATCCGCCATCTACCAGTAAATTCTGTCCTGTCATATATTGAGATAAATCACTAGCTAAATACGCTGTAACCCCTTTAAAGTCATCTTCGATGGCCATTCTTTTTAATGGTGTATTTTTCTCATATCGAACTACAAAAGATTCTGGCTGGTTCCGGAATACACCACCTGGGCTAATACAATTGACACGCACTTCTGGCGCAAGAGTAGTTGAGAGCCATCTAGTTAGTTGAATTAGCCCACCTTTGGAAGCTGCATAGGCAGCTGGACTACCCATACTCGTACCTTCATATAGAGTATAGTCTGGTCCACATACGCCATAAATTGATGCTATGTTTATTATACTTCCATTTCCATTTATTTTTAACATTGGAGATAGCCCCTTAGTAAGATCAAACACAGCGGTCAGATTAACCTCAAGGGCCCTTGTCCATGTACCCACACTTTGCTCTTCAAATTTCGTATTCCACCCTTGTAAATTTGATGTGCCAACAAATGCAGCGTTATTGATTAATATGTCAAGTCCCTTTTGATTGTTGATCATATAATCAACTAAAGCAATTCTCTCGGTCTTACTTTCTAAATCACATTCAAATACATCTACATCTACATCGGAAACCATTTTAATTTTTTCAAGTAATGATTTAAAAGATGAGCCGGGTTGGTCCACTAATACAATATCGCCACCTAATTCTGCAATTGTTTCAGCGATCTTCCTGCCAATACCGCCTGTTGCACCAGTGATTAATGCACGCCTACCTTTTAAATTCATCAGTTGTTTAATTGTTACCATATTTTACGTCCTCGAGTTTTTTTTTAAGCACTCAGCAATATAAAAATCAAGCATTGTATCAATATCAACTGCCCTTTCTGACGGAATAATAACACTTTTCACCCTCCCTTCAAAAATTCCATTAAATATTTTAATAAAATTAGTGCTGACTATATATGCAACTGTTGTCATGTCATAAATTTTTGGCGCATCTTGCCGTCTTTCAATTGCCTTATTTGGCTGAATTACAAGAGATGAATATCCTTTATTGTCATTTACTGTCATATTAAAATACGGGCTTCTACTTGCTTCACTTACCGTAATTACAGAATCAACCTCACCTTTTTCAAATAAATCAATACAATTATCAACATCACATACATCTCTAAGTGGTGCCGTAACTGGGAGCACTATCAATCCATCTACCCCTCCACTTTGTTGAGTTTCTAGATAATTAATAGCATGCCTCCATGTTAGCCATTCTGGACTTTCATCTGATGCTAACTCTTGGGGCCTCATAAATGGAACTTCTGCGCCATATTCTAACGCTATCTTTGCGATTTCTTCTGAATCAGTAGATACAATAACACGCGAAGCTCTCTCTATTTTTCTCGCAATCTTAATAGACCATCCGATTAACGGGGTCCCGTGTAATAATTTAATATTCTTACCTGGAAGGCCTTTAGACCCACCTCTTGCACAAATAAGGACTATATATTTCATATTTTATAAATAAACTAATGAATCAGTATTGCTGGATTCTTTAATTGCTTCAACAATAGAAATTACACGCATTCCATCTTCACCAGAAATACACGGCAATTTATTAGACTCTATCGATAAAAAAAAGGATTTAATCTCTTCTGAATAAGTAAAATCCCTATCTGTCTTTGATGAAAATATAGTATTCCAATCCTTACCGCCTTTTTCAAAATATTCGACTCTTCCAGAGATCCCATCCCATAATAACGTGCCTTTTTCACCAATCGCGAAGCATTTTCGTGTCGTGTCGTGTCGTATAAAATCCATATTCAATGACGTTATTAACTCACTACCATCAACATTCTTAAAGCCCAAAATAATTTTAACAGTATCTTCTACATCTATCTCAAGTTTGCTTTGCTTAGAAAAATGAGATTTAACCCAATTAATAGGTCCAAATATCCATATAAGGTAATCAATTTCATGACTTAATTCTAGCAACACCCCTCCACCTAGATGTTTATTAGCAGATACATCATTCTTGTAGTTAGAATCTGGCCTCCAACTGGGTAAATATTGACCAGTCTCTGATCTAATCGAATAAATATCTCCTACTTTGTTTGCTTTCAATTGTTTCTTAAATTCTATTAACGATGGTAAAAACCGGAGATTATATGCAGTCATAAGGATACAATTATTCTGGTGACAAGTGTCAATTAACTCCTGAATACCTTTAGATGAATCTGAAATTGGTTTTTCAATTAACAAATTAATGCCATTTTTGGCTAATTTTTGTGCAACCTCTATATGCATTGATGCTGGGTTAGCAACAATGGCTGCCTGGGGATTTGTTGCAATTGCCGCATCAATTGATGTGACGCATTTGTATAAATCTAATTTATCAATATCATTCTTATCGCATTGTTTATGTCTTAATACAACGATATTAATTTCAGGAAAAAGTTTCCTTATAATTCCAACATGTCGTCTCCCAATACTACCAAGACCCACAACTAAAACTGTTTTAATAAGGTGATTCATTTTCTGATTCTATAAATCAAACATAGTAGCAGCATCTTGATTTGCTTTTTCATACTCTGCTATGCGTCCAATATCTAACCAATACTCATGAAGGGGAAAGACATTAACCCCGCCACTACAATCTAACTCTTTTTCTAAAAAATCTGTAATATCTAAATAAGATTCTTTGGTCACTTTATTAAGTAGTTTTTTATTTAAAACATAAATACCAGCATTAACAAAAAAACTATGGACTGGCTTTTCATTGATTCCCCTAACACTATATCCATCAATATCAACTACACCATATGGTACCTCAATATCATACTCTCTAACGCACATTGTTGCATTAGCATTATTATTATTATTATGAAAATCTATCAAACTCTTAAAATCAACCTTAGTCAAAAGATCAGCATTCATCATTATAATGGGTAAATTTGGAAGGTTTTTTGGGAGTAATCCTAATGAACCAGCCGTACCCAATGGCTTTTCTTCATGAACATATTGAATGCTAACACCATACTGAGCTCCATCTTTAAAATAATCCCTAATCAATTCAGATTTATAATGAGTAGAGATATAAAAATCATGAAACCCATAATCAATAAATTGATTAATAATAGTTTCTAAAATTGGCTTATGACCAACCTTTAACATGGGTTTAGGTATATTGTTTGTTAAAGGGTGTAGTCTTTTTCCGAATCCACCCGCCATAAGCAATACTGGATTATTGTGTGACGAATTTTTAATCAAATGTTGTATGGTTTCGAGCCCGCAAATTACCCCTTCTTCATCTACAATTGGTAAATGTAACAAATCTTTTTTTAACATAATCGATATCAAATTTTTACGAGATAAAGACTTGGTTGCTTTAATTGGTTGGGCATTCATTACGACTCTAATTTTACTTTCCATTGTTATTTTGTTTATCAATGCACGCCTAATATCACCGTCTGTAACCGTTCCTACCAATTTATTACACTCATCAACCACGAGTGTAATTCTACACCCACCTTCACGTAACACTTTAATCGCATGCTCTAATGAATCATCAAGTTTTATTAACACCTTCTTCCAATCAAACATTTAACTGCACCTCATTCCAAATTGGTTTTTTTAATTTCCACATACCGTTAACCTTTTCCCACAAATGAGGAGATCTAAACTTTTCAATTGCATCATGATATTGTTGCATAGTAATATCCATATATTCACAACAATCTTTAATATATTGTTGGGGGAATTCACCGTCAAACCTTTTAATTAGAGCAACCCCCTCTTCTCTTGTAATATCTCCATTTCTGACTTCTTGCGCAGAATCATAAGTCGCCCTACCTATGCCAAACTTAATGATTGTTGTATGATAATGAAGCCAGTCAATCTTATCATCTAAAGAGCTGTATTTGCTAAAACTACCCTCTGTTCTGTGATCATTTGGCATAAAGTTACTATTTTCAACTGAATAATAATAAACATCTTGAGGGTGCCATTTGATGTAATAGCCTAAGTAATGAACCTCAGTACCAATCTTTTCTACATCATATGGACTCACTGGAAAATAAGCTTCAAGATCAGATAATTTAAATCCAAAATCATTAATAAGATCTTTTGTTGGAACGCCGCCTAATACCAAATCTTGTATACTTAACTCGGCGGAGTAATATTTTTGATCTCTAGTAGGCTTTTCATTATCTTCAATTGCATTACCATACTCTGCTTCATTTTCACCAAAAACAACCAGAGGAATATCCAATAAAACCGACAATCTCGGTGCAAGATTTTTTTGACCTAAAATAAAAGGTTGAAATGGGTGCCCTAGATTTAGAAAAGCATTTTTTGTTAAAAATCTATGAAGTTTTTTGTTTTGATTATAGGTGTAATTAGCAAACCCAGAATCTAGCCATGCATCAAAATTTCTCCTACCTATGCCTGTATATAGTGCAGGAGGCCAGGTAACTAATATCGGATTCATATTGTATTGATACTTAAGAATATGCGCAGCTTGAACGCTATCTTTTCCGCCACTACCCGGCACTACAACATCATATCTACCATCATTACGCCTAAATCGATTACATAACTCTTCAAGTTCTTTATGTCTATCATCCCAATTTATAGACTTTTTTTTCTCTGCATATTGGCATGCTGAACAAATTCCATTCTCATTAAAAACTAATGTTTTCTTCTCTTCCCCTTCCTTTTGCTTAAACTCAACAGTTGAAGATGGTCTTTGGTTGCTCATTGTGCATTTCTTACAAAACCTCACTTCAAGTGGAAGGCCATATTTTCCTAATAATTTACTCATATCTATATCTACTCTGCTTAATTAACTTTCAACTGAATAAAGTTTGATAACAACTTTATACCCGCTTCACGGCTTTTTTCCGGATGAAACTGAACACCATAAAGATTTCCCTTGTGTATTGCAGAAACAAAATCATGATTACCATATTTTGTTAATGCGGAAATATCAGTATAATTAACAACTTCATACGAATGCATAAAATAAAATTCTTCAGCTTCCAGCCCTTTTAATACTTTATTGGAATGAACTACTTGAATTTTATTAAAACCCATATGAGGTATTTTTTCGTTACATAAAATTGGCTTCACTTCAGCATTCAACAATCCCAAACCTTTGGTCTTTCCAAACTCAAACCCTATTTCTGACAAAATCTGCATACCCAAGCATATGCCCAATATTGGCTTATCAAATTCTTTTAGTAGATCGATAAATCCATCATTCTCAAGACCCTGCATGGCACCTTTAAAGCTGCCAACACCTGGAATCACGATTTTGTCTACATCGCCAAAATCAGAAGTAGAATTAATGATCAGTGTATCGCCACCGGCCCTCTCAATAGCATTCTTCACACTGTGAATATTTCCAGAAATTCCATAGTTTACAATTCCGATTATATTGCTCATAGTGATACCATAATTCCGCTATTTTTTAAATAATTTTTAATATCTTGAATTGTTACTTGATCATAATGCAGTAAACTTGCTATTGCAACTCCACTAGGGCTTGCTGTCTCAATTAACACTTTAATATCTTCCAATGAGCCGGCGCCGCTTGCAACAACAACAGGTATATCTACTGATTTCACTACTTCTTTTGATAATTCAATGTCAAAACCTCTACGCCTGCCATCCGTGTCTACAGATTGCAATAAAATCTCACCTGCACCTCTCTGCTCAACCTCTTTCACCCATTCCATAACATCTTTCCCACTTTGGATACGGCCACAATCAGTATAACACTCCCAATTCTGGTGCCATTTTTTTGCCTCTATATTGACAACAACCGCTTGACTTCCAAAAACTGCAGCGGCTTTATTGATAATATTTGGATCTTGTTGAACTGCATATGTATTAATGACAACCTTATCTGCACCCATATGGAACATTTTTGAAAAATCATCTATACTATTGACACCACCACCTACAGCAAATGGAATTAATAATTCGCTAGCCGTCTCACTAATACCTTCAGATAAAATTTTGCGTTGATATAAGGATGACACTATATCAATATAAAACAACTCGTCTGCACCTTGGTCATAATACTTCTTGGCCAGCTCTGATGGTTTACCCATCTTTCTCAACCCTTCAAAATGAACTGGCTTCACTACATAAGGTGGTTTTACATCTAACTTTGCAATTATTCTTGTATTCATTATTTGATATCTATAAATTTTTTTCCTAGTGACAAAGGCTGGTTAACTAACTCATTAACAATTCGCGCCGCAGATCTTCCATCTCCATAAATATTTTCCTGATTATGGCATTTTTTTATAAAATCATTTGATAAAGCGATCTCAATTGATTTCTCCAACTCTTCAATATTACAATCAATAACATTTATACCTTTGAGTCTGCCCAATTGCCGATTGCCGATATTAACAACCGGCTTACTAAAACTGGCAGCTTCAATTATTCCACTTGAGGTGTTACCAATAAGAAAATCAACATGTTTCATTGCGCTTAAGTATTGTAACTGACCTAAACTTTTTACAACCTTATATTTATCAGCATCTAGTTTACAAAACTCTTCAATTTTTTTGTTAATAATTTTTCCGCCATTATCTGCATTAGCATAGGTAAACAAAATACCAATACCACTATCGCTCACAATATCAAAGATAATACTTAAGTCCTTCTTTAAATTCTCATTTTCCAGTGTTGTTGGGTGGTAAGTGAACAAGGCACATTGTTGTGGAAGTTTCCAGCCTAGCTGTTTTTCCAAATTACCTCTAGAGAGTAAATCCAAATTGACTATATTATCTATACCAGGAGCGCCAGTATTAAACACTTTTGATGGATCTTCACCCATTTGAATAATTCTTTGTCGGTACACCTCAGTAGAGCAAAAGTGCAGTTGACTCATTTTAGTAATAGAGTGTCTAATTTGCTCATCAATTGCACCTTCGGTAATTTCACCACCATGAATATGTGCAATAGGTATATTCATTAACATTGCTGTCGTTGCTGCAGCATGAGTCTCAAACCTATCCCCTAAAAGCAGCACCATGTCCGGGTTTAGTTTTTCAAAACTATCTGCAAGTAACATTGTTGCTAGTCCGGTTGATTTTGCTATCGATGACTTTGTATCTAAAGGCAATAGATTATCAATTCTATCATCTATATCAAATCCATCTTTTTCTATTTGCTTATAAGTTAAACCAAATTCATGTGACAAATGCGCAGTAGTTGCAACCAATTGCAGAAAAAGTTCTTTGCGCTTCTCGATTTCTTTCAGTACGGGATATAAAAGACCATATTCTGCACGAGTTCCTGTAATTATACATACTTTTCGCCTGATCATATTAACTCATCTGCCTGATAATCTTTAACAGCTATTGATCCGACTATTTCATCCCATTTCATTGGGCTAATGCCATTTCCTGGCCTCTTAACCGTAATATTATTTTCGGTTAAGAATTCACCTTTTGCAATGCCTTGACTGGCAACAATAGACTTTCTAACAACTTCAATATTTTTACTTTCACTAGGCGATGGCTTTTTCTTGCTACTTCCCAGTGCTTTTTCAGTATTTCTAATTGCGCTTACCATCGCTTTCAATTCTTGTGGATCTAATGATGCCTTATGGTCTGGACCCTCCATGGATTTATCCAAAGTAAAGTGTTTTTCTATTACACTCGCACCCATTGCCACAGCAGCTATGTCTACTTCAATACCTAATGTGTGATCACTATAGCCAACACTAACACTAAATTCTTTTTGTATTGTTAACATTGCATTCAGATTTACATCTTTCATTGGTGTTGGGTACATCGTATTCGCATGCAACACTGTAATACTGTCTTTAGATGTTCCTGCATTAATCAAAATATTTAATGCATCTCCAACTTCACCAAGATCTGACATACCTGTAGATAATATAACCTGCTTACCTAATGAGCCAATATGCCTTAAATACGGTAAATTAGTAATTTCACCACTAGGTATTTTGAAGATTTGCAATCCTAAATCACTCAAAAGATGAATACTATCATGATCAAATGGTGTAGATAAAAACATTATGTCTTTTTCTTGGCAATAAGCAATTAACTCTTTATGAGTTTCCATATCAAGCTCAAGTTTTTTTAGCATATCAAACTGGGACTCTGATACGCTGGTAGTTCGCTTTTGATATTCAGCCTTTTCGGTATTTTTTGATACTAGATTTTCCGCTTTAAAAGTTTGAAATTTAACTGCATCTGCACCAGCTTCAACTGCTACATCGATCAATTGCTTTGCTAAACTGACCAAGCCATTATGGTTAACACCTGCTTCGGCAATAATAAATACACTCATACCACCAAGCTTCCTGCCTTAATAAAGCTATTCTTAGCTATTATGATTGACTCTTTAGTTATCGCACCACTGCCAATAAAACAACCAGGTTTCACTGTAACTCCACCATTAATGGTTGCATTCGTAGAAATGTGACAATGTTTAGATATTGAGCAATCATGCTCAATCAACACTTTTGAATTAATAATACAATTATCGCCAATTTTAGCATTAGCATTGATCAACACATCATGCATTATAACTACACCCTTGCCAACCATTGCATGCTTAGAAATGTAAGCTCTCGGTGAAATAATACTCGGTAAGGTAAACCCAGACTTTTCTGCTAGTTCAAATAACTTAATCCTAAGAAGAGGGGATTTAATTTGACCAACCGTTATTAAGGCATATTGATATTTCTTTGCCAAGTTACCTAAATCAGAATCATTACCAATGACCGAATACCCTAGGATATCAGAGCCTAAAAATTCTGGCTTATCCACTATTCCTGCAATTTCAAATTGACCTTCTTGTTCAATAACATCAATTACTGATTTACAATGTCCACCGCCACCTATCAGGATAATGCTATTCATATTATTACACTACTAGGCATATTAACTACACGATCTTCTAACCACTCTGAATTTTTTAAATCGCCACATTGAGTGTACTCAAACATTGGTAATTTGTTCATCAGTATCCATATTGGACGGGTCATTACATTTTGTAAATTAGTTTCATTCAGAAATTCATCTCTCTGCTGTTTATTCTTAAGAACAATTGAATTTAGCCAATAATTTGATTTACACCCTATTGGCTCTTTAACAAAAGTATAGTCAGTGGCTTTAAAAAACTCTTCATACACATCTGCTAATTTTCGTTTACTGTGTATAAAATTATCTAAATTTTCTAATTGCGCAACCAATAAGGCAGCATTCAGGTTTGGCATACGATAATTATAACCAACCATGTCGTGATAAAAATCCCATTTATGTGGTACTTTAGCTGTCGTGGTTAAATACTTAGCTTTTTTTGCAAGAGTCTTGTCATTGGTAATAATGCATCCGCCACCGCCAGCTGTGATAATCTTATTTCCATTAAAACTCATTACACCTACCTGCCCAAAATTTCCAGTGTGTTTGTTTTTATAAAAACTACCAACACTTTCAGCTGCATCTTCGATTAGAAATATATGATACTTATCACAAATATCTTTAATTTCATCTATCCTGCAAGGATGTCCAAAAGTATGCATAGGTACACAAGCCTTAATCACTCTACCTGTTTTATTATTTACACACTGTTGATTTTTGACTGATGTATTATTTTCAAGAAATTCTTTCAATGCAGATGGCGATAAACCCATAGTATCCCTATCAACATCAACGAATATAGGTTGTGCGCCACAGTAACTAATGGCATTACAAGTTGCAACAAAGGTAAGAGGTTGGGTGATCACTTCATTATTCCGCTCCACATTAGCCAGTAGCAATGATATGTGCAATGCCGAAGTTCCATTACTAGTTGCAATCGCGTATTGGATGCCAGTATAGTTTGTAATTTTCTCTTCAAATTCATCTACAAATTTACCGACAGATGATACAAATGTCGAGTCGATACACTCGTTTAAATATTTTTTCTCATTACCCACAAACCTTGGCTCATGTAAAGGGATAAACTCCTTGGTTTTATAGGTTTTTTGGATGAAATTAATAACATCTTTAAACATTGTAAATTTCTGATTTATAATGCTTGATCTGGTTTGGTTGTGTAATCCAGTCAATGGTTCTCTGTAAGCCTTCTTTAATATCAACTTGTGGCTTAAATCCTGTGATTTTTATAATTTTAGAATTATCACACCAAAGTCGAAATACTTCTGATTTACCAGGTCGGATACGACTCTTGTCTATTAAAAATTCAACATCACTACCCATCAACTCTTTAATCAGATTAAGCGTATTGCCCACACTAATTTCAAAATTCGAGCCAATATTAACCACTTCTCCAATACTCTGATTAGACTCTGCCAATAAAATAAAGCCTCTACAAGTATCCTCAACATAGTTGAAGTCTCGTGTTGGCGTTACATCACCTAGCTTAATTTTTTTTTCGCCATTAGCAATCTGTGTAATAATCGTTGGAATTACTGCACGGGCTGACTGCCTTGGGCCATAAGTATTAAATGGTCGAGCAATTGTAACTGGCAGATCAAACGCATTGTAAAAACTCATTGCCATTGCATCTGCAGCGATTTTAGTTGCACTATATGGCGACTGTGCTTGTATAGGATGTTTCTCATCAATTGGTACATATTGAGCTGTACCATACACCTCACTAGTAGAAGTATGAATAACGCGTTTCACGCCATTCTCTTTAGCGGCCTGACAGATATTTAATGTACCTTTAATATTGGTATCAACATAACTATCGGGTGCAATATAAGAATATGGAATAGCTATTAACGCCGCAAGATGAAAAATTATATCAACATCTCTGGTGATATGCCTGCAATAATGAGGATCACGTATATCACCTGTAAGAATTTCAATTTGCTCTTTACAATTGACATCTTCAAGCCAACCCCAATTATTAAAAGAATTGTATTGAGATAGGGCTTTGACGCTATACCCTCTAAGAACAAGCATCTCTACTAAATGCGAACCAATAAATCCATCCGCCCCTGTAACTAAAACTTCTATTTTTTTATCCAGCATTTAATATACCTATGAGTCAAGCACTATTTCTTTTATATATTCTTTTATTGATGTAGTTGATTTCCATCCAAGAGCCTCTATTTTTGAAGTTAGAACATCACCAATCATTCTATTCCCTTTTCTCTCTGGCAACATTTCTACCTTTCCACCAAACATGTGGGCAATATCTAATACGCTATATGAAACATGGCAGCCTATTCCAAATTCATCTCCATAACCATTTTCACCAACTAGAATCAAGCCATTTATAATATCATTAATATGGGTAAAATTTCTTCTTTGCGTTCCTGGACTCACCACAGTAAGAGTCTCTCCATTTTTAAATTTTTCTTTAAATAAAGCGATGAGAGTAGCATACTTTCCGGAAGAAATTTCCCTACCTCCATATACGTTATAGAAATAAACAATTGCAAAATGGATGCCAAACCAATTGCCATAATTTTCTACGAGCTCAGTATTTGTAGCCTTTGTCCAAGCGTAAGGACTTTGCATTCTACCAAGCCCCCTATCAGCAAACTTTGTACTACTACCTGCATAAATTAGCTTAGCGTTTGTTTTCTTGCAAAACTGTAACACTGAAAAAGTCCCGGCTTTATTAAATTTCCATACTTTTTCAATATCATCAAAGCTTTGCTCCACCCTTGAATACTCTCCAAGATGGTATATAATATCCGGCTTGAAGTCAATTAGGTCCTCTATATTCCGAGTATCCCCTTGTACATACGTTACCCTTTCAATATGATTTTCTTTCTTACCAGTTGAATAATTATCTAATGAAAAAACACTATTATCTATATTTTTTACCAACTCTTCGCAAAGATGACTACCAATAAAACCCGCACCTCCTGTTACTAATATTCTCATTTCAACCCTTATTTTAATTAATCACTATTAAATAAATCTCTGGTATAAACCTTATCCTTAACATCGTTTAATTCATCTACCATTCTATTAGCAACAATGACATCACTGATTTGTTTAAAGCCATCTAAGCTGTCAATCACTTTAGAGTGGAAGAACTCACTCTCACCCTGCTCTATAAGTACTGGCTCATAGACAACCACTTCAATACCCTTGGCCTTAATACGCTTCATAATTCCTTGAATTGAGGACGCTCTGTAGTTATCACTTCCACTCTTCATGATAAGACGATACACACCTACAACTTTAGGATTCTTACTAATAATAGAATTTGCAATAAAGTCTTTACGCATTGAGTTGGCATCAACAATGGCACCAATTAAAGCATTGGGTACATCTTTATAATTAGCTTTAAGCTGCTTGGTATCCTTAGGTAGGCAGTACCCACCATAACCAAAGGATGGGTTATTGTAATGTGATCCAATTCTTGGATCAAGACCCACACCCTCAATAATTTGTTTAGAGTCTAGATTGTACGCTTCAGCGTATGAGTCTAGCTCATTAAAGTAAGAGACTCTCATGGCAAGGTAAGTATTGCTAAAAAGTTTGACTGCCTCTGCTTCAGTAGAACCCATAAATAGAACATCAATATCTTCTTTGATAGCGCCATCTTGCAATAGGTCTGCAAACACTTTAGCCCTATCTGATTGCTCACCCACAATAATGCGTGATGGATATAGATTGTCGTGTAGTGCCAAACCTTCTCTTAAAAACTCTGGTGAAAAGATA
>Ga0233447_1001349_pt1 | contig 20669 bp, 19 predicted proteins | sample SI_124_October20_3_FD_183014 | JGI IMG/M metagenome (GOLD analysis project Ga0233447, IMG submission 183014) | Seawater microbial communities from Saanich Inlet, British Columbia, Canada - SI_124_October2016_135_MG | ecosystem: Environmental > Aquatic > Marine > Inlet | place: Canada: British...
CTTAGCAGTATATTCAATCTCACCAAAAGCACCAACCCTACAAAAGAACCCGTGGTTATTCTAACCTTTAAAAAGCTTAGAAGAAAATTTGGTAAACCTCAAAAACAAGCAACACCTTTAACCTATGATATTCTAACCAAGCTCAAAGATGCTTGCTCTGATGATATTGTCGGTCTTAGAAATAAACTGCTTTTACAACTCGGCTATGAAACTATGCGTCGACGTTCTGAAATTTGTCAATTTAAATTTGAAGACCTACAACATCTTGGCAATCATAAGCATGCGCTCCTACTGAGACACTCTAAAACTGATCAGTATAATCAAGGGAAGGTAATTCCAATATCTGATGAGCTGTCTGAGATGATTTCAAAATGGTCACTAGCAATTGATCAAGATAGTGGCTATATCCTTAGAAGATTCAAGCGGAATCTATCTACTAATCTGTCTCTCACACCTGCATCGATTAATCATATTTTAAAAAGTCTCCAAAAGAAAGCTGGCCTGAATCAAATTGGAGAGCTATCAGGCCATTCATTTAGAGTTGGTGCTGCACTTGATCTATTAGACAAAAATATCCCTCTTGAGAAAATTATGCTTAGAGGCGGCTGGAAATCGGAAACTAGCGCGATGAGATATCTTCAAAGCTGGAATGATAGCAACTGGTTGATTATTAATTGACTATAGAAAATCGACAATCTAATTTAACACAACCGCTGCCCTTACTAGTGACTCACGCCATCGCGTTTAATAACCTTTAAGAAAGTCATCCACAATATTTTCATATCAAACCAAAATGATTGACGATTTAGATACTCTAAATCCAGTGCCACTTTATCAGGAATTGAAAGCTCATCTCGTCCGTTCACTTGCGCCCAGCCTGTAATGCCAGGTGGTAATTTATCCACACCTTTCTCGGTACGTAAAGTAATCAAATCATCTTGATTATAAAGTGCAGGGCGAGGCCCTACAAAGCTCATATCACCCCTTAATACTGAAAATAGTTGCGGCAGCTCATCTAAACTAGTTGAGCGTAAAAAACCGCCAATAGGTGACAAATAAGCATCTGGATTGTCTAATAAGTGCGTTGCCACAGCGGGCGTGTCAATTAACATTGATCTAAACTTTGGCATCTTGTATGTTTTATTATTCATGCCAACCCTATCAGACCAATACAAAGCTGGACCTTTAGATGTTACCTTTACTAAAATTGCTGAAATTAACAGCAATGGAGCTATGGCCATAATCATTAATATGGATATTATTAAGTTGAATAATCTAGTCATATAAAATATAAGAAATTATTGATTTCTTAAAAAATTACGGTATAAAAATGAAATAAAAAATTTAGGCATTAGCCTCGTAAACACTCTAAGCACAATATTAATAACATACTGTGTAATATTTATATATCTTATTAAAAACATTTTACGAATAACTTTTAATTCATTATGCAAGCAACTCATCCCTCTACGCCTATCATATGCATTATTTCCGATACGCACATCTACTAAAATATCCTGTACATTATAAAATTTAAAACCTTTACTTAACATTCTTACAACCAAATCATAATCTTCTGCATATCTAAAATTAGAGTAGCCACCAACTTGCATATATGCATCCTTTCGGAACATTAAAGTAACATGATTAACTGGCATCTTCCACTTTCCACGGGAAAAAATTTGAGCATGCTTTTCCGGAACCCTTCTTACTTGCTTTGTGTCCCCGGGCATTTTTCGAAACTCATCAATCAACCCCCCAACAACATCGACATTTAATTCCTTCATAAATTGCAATTCTTTTTCAAATCTTATATCCCTGCATATATCATCTGCATCCATAATTGCAATAATATTATTCTTCGCACTAACAATCCCTTTGTTTCTAGCTAATCCAGGTCCCAAATTAATACTCAACCTAATAACATGAAAATTGGTATTTTTAGAAAAAGCAGAAATTACACACTCTAAACTTTGACTCACTGGGCCATCAACAACCAAAATCACTTCATCAGGAGGTATTGATTGACTTAATACACTTTGGATAGACTCCTCTAGATGCTTAGAATTATCCGACCTATAGACAGACATAACAACACTAAATTTTATATCAGGCATTTTTTCTATTGGAGACAATATACTTTCTAATAGTGACATACACTCTATCGCCAAAGAATAACTTAATTAAACTTTTAATTGCATCCTCAAGCTTCCATATGAATCTCGTATATAACTTCAAGTTCAATATACGATCTATATCTGCAAAGCTCATGGATCCATTAATTGAATTTCTTGGATAAATGTCAGTATACCAATCAATAACCCCATGTCTTGATGAAAAACAATACTTATAACCGACAGATTTGGCCAGCCCAATCAGGTTAGAATTGTATCTACCATATGGAAAGGAAAACACATTAGTATCATCAAAAAAGATACTTTTTAAACGTTTCTTAGACTCAACTAGATTAAATTTAGCTTCACTCTCGTCCACCAGTGTCATATTTATATGGCTATAACCATGCGACCCTATCATCATTTCAGAATCTCGCATCTCTTTTAGCATCTCCCAAGTTACGTACCCAGGCTTTCCAACGTTATCTGGATTAATAAAAAAGGTTGCTTTAATATTCAATTTTAGCAGTAACGGAAATACAATTTCATAGTCAGATACAAACCCGTCATCAAAAGTCAACATATAATAATATTTATTTTTTCCTTGATTTTTTAAGCCGTAATCCCTAGTTGTAATATATCTTTTACAATTCATACTTAGAACATGCTTTAAAGTTTGAATATTTACATCCTCAAAACTAAGGGGTTTATTTTGAACTACTCTATGTAAAACTAGTGGTATTATTTTCATTTTATTTATAATAATCAAAAAATTTACTTGCTTGAAATAACGCTAACCGCCCAAGAAAGCATTCTATTACTTGACCATTCATATTCTCCAACTATTTTTTTATGCATTGCTCCAGTTCCTTTTTTAAAATTATAAACTCCTGTATTTTTTATAGGATCAATTCCATTTAAATTATAGTCAACACATCCAATTTCTTTACATTTTAATAGTAATTTCCAGCATAGAGCATATGATAAATAATGCTTTCTAGAATAAGAATTTGATGCGGCAAAAATATCTGTAGCCTTGTTATTCATAACAATAGCACCTCTTATTGCATGAACAACACCATCAGGAGTTGTTGCGCCAATCACAATAAGGTTATCCTGAAAAGCACTATATAAACTATTAATTTCAGAGTTGGTTAAAAGGGTGTCTAATTTTTTAATATTGCAAAGCTCGTGATATATATCAATAACCACATTAGGCTTCGTTATTTCAGAAATATCATATTCTACCCTCGAGGATCGCTTTAAATTTCTTTTCCAGTTCTTACGTAAACCTTTATGCATGGAATCCTTAGAAAGGGCCAAGTTTAAATGCATTGTTTCTCCAGAATTAAATGATTTTCTCGGTCTTAAAAACCCACTTTTTAAAAGTATACTACAGTCTAAATCATTCATTTCATTGTGACTTCTAATCCTAATATAAACAAACTTAAGGCCTAGACTGTTTTGTATTTTTTTGCCTAAATTTTCATCAATCACATGATCACCTAACATCCAGTCTGGAAACCATAAAATACCAACATTAAACGGATATTTTTTTAAAAAACCCTGCATTAATGACACTATTTGATCATCTTTGCAACATTCCCACCTGCAAGTAATCCAGCCTTGACTTTCCATATGTCTTGCCCATTCGCTACTATGCAAATAGGTTGTGTCACTACGCCCAAAAATTAGATCATCCCAACTAGAATTACCGTTTGTTAATAAACTCCATTTACTCATAAACCATTCCATTTACTCAATATTTTAATTATATAATCAATACGACTCTTATCAAGACTCTGATGCACTGGCAGCATGACCAATCTTTTATCAAAAAGAATGGTTTTTGGATACCTTGTAGCATTTTTTAAGACTTCTTCAGGGATCTCCTCAAATGGCCAACGCCAAGCACCAACGCCACAATCCCTTAAATAATTGTGCAAACCACCCTTCTCATCAAAAATAACAATGCACTGTGGTATATTGCCCTCCAGATGATCGAAGAGTAACTTAAATCCAAGTGCTTTAAGTTGAATATCTAAATTTATATAATTACTTCTAATATGCGTTTTAACACTTCTTAAATATTGATCATTAGCCAAATACTTGCCCAATTGATATGATGGCGCACATGGGGTAATATTCAAAAAATATTTACTCATTTGGCTTGAGCGTCGAGCAAAATTTTTAACCTTTGTAAAAGATGTTTTGTAGATATTTACACCCATCTTTGTAGCTAAAATTTCAACACAACGAATAGTTAAGTATTTGATATCGTCAATATATGAACTGCATTTTATACATTCAACAATTGTTTTTTTCTCAAGTTTAGAGTCGAACCTAACCACCCCTCCATCTTTTACTGGTAAAGTTTTCCTTATGCTGTAAATTATAGCATCCCCCTTAATACTATCCCCATTAGAGAAAAAATCCAACAAGAAGCCATGAGAGGCATCTTCAATAACTTTAACTCCTTGAGCGGAGCATATGTTAAGAATTTTTCCTACATCTTGATAAAATCCAAAAAAATGCACTAATAGTACTGCTTTAATATTATGGCTATTAATTGCGTTTTTTACATTACCCGTAGAGATAGATAAATCATTTTCAACATCCAAAAAATGAATAAAAATACCGTAATCCTTTAAAGGTTGAATGGTGGAATTGCAAATATAAGCAGGAACAGCAATTAAGTCCCCCTTCTTTACCCCTAAAGAAAGAATAGCAAAGAGTAATGCCTGCCTTCCCAAGTCAAAGTAAAAGGAGTTTTTAGGCTTGTCAAATGGCCTGCCATTACTAAGCAACACTTTAATATTAGGAGATGGCCTTGATAATACAATCATGTTTTTTTTAAATGCTCCATTACAATCCTCTCACCCTTTAAAAACTGAAAAATGAGAGAACTACTTTTTAACAGTTTATCAACCTATGTCTCTTAATTTTTTTTATTAAGAAAATATTACCGCCCTGTTTAGAGCAATTTATATTTTTAAATAGCTTAGCCTTTTTGCATTATTAAAGTTCTTAATCTCAATAAAGATACACTTAACAAAAGAAGTTTTTTTTGACAATCTATTTAAAGTAAATTGAAAAAATATGATTTTCTATTCTTTTCTTATTAGAAAAATACTCTACAATAAAGATAAAAATAAATAAATGCAAAACACCAGAAGTCAGCATAAATAAAAACTCCTCAATACCCATATATACAAATAACCATGTAAATAAATACATGAAAAAAGCCATATAATATATTTTTCTTGAAGAAAACAAAGTGTGCAATCGATCGTACACATTAAATAGGGTCACAATAAGGAATACCGAAACCATAAGACCTAGAATCACACCAAAATATGGGATAAATGCTCCAAATATATAATATATTTCAGTGTGATAATTCTCTAATGCGTCCTTTAATGTACTGTCGAGATAAACTACTGCATAAATTTGAGATGCAGGCAGTGAATTTTCAAAATACACCCCTGGAAGAAGAGTATTTATTACCCCTCCAACAACATTAGAAGCCAAATACGGAGATAAGCCGTAATCCAGTACAACTACAAAAGAGTCAAAAGCACTAATTCTAGCAAAAATAGATCTAAACATATTTTCAAAATTAAATATTTCACTTCCACGATCATTCATAACTAATAGAGCATGATCAATAATATCTGAAATTGTGACTATTTCGCCTGCATATTCAGATACATTCTGCAGAGATCTGAATACCATTCCAATACCGTAGCTCAAGGGTAATAAAAACAATACCACCACTCCAACAATCATTAATACTTTATATTTTATTTTAAAATCCCCTCTTATAAATAATAGCAAGCCAATGCTATATATTGCAGTCCAGAAAATCCCCGCTTTTGATCCAAAAAATAATGCTTGTGAGATGTAAACAAGGACAAGAACTGTAAACAATATTTTTTCATATCTCCCTAATAACCCCCAAGATGCAATAACCAGTCCCATGGTAAGAATAAAGTAAATATCTTTATCTATAAAAATAAAATATATGTACCTAAACAATGCAGTATTTTCAACCCAACCAGCATACCTACCAACACCTAAAAAAACAAAAGCATAGTGATGCATAAAGATAGCAAATATAGACAAAAAAACTGCAATCCTGACTGCTCTAATAGGGTTTTTCAATAGAAATACTGTGCTCTTATTGCTAATACCATTTTTACCTCTAAAAGCCAAAATAAAAACAACACACAAGGTAATGGTAAAAAATAATGTCACATATGAAATTAAAACAGCTTCATTCAGGTTGCCAATCAAGGTTTCATTTCCTCTATGAAAATTCCCTTCAAAAAATGTTAAATTAATATATGAAAAGCCATAATAAATTAAAAACAGTATATAAAAAAATATGCCGATACCATTTTTAGATCTATCGCCAACAAAAAGCAAAACAGATAGCATCGCCATAGTGAAAATAAGAAATACTAGAGAGAGTAAAGGTAGTGGTTCAACTGCAGATAATAGTTGAGATACCAAAACAGAAACAAAAACAAAAGATGTGATTGTAGCGACAAGAGTTGACACTCTAATCCCACCTTTACTAGGTTTATCATTATAAATGCTAATAGAATTCATTAGTTATTTTCCAACTCTTTCATTATTTCTGTTTAATTACAATTACCTTGTTAACAATGTGTTTTATTTATTTTTATCGGTGATGAAAATGTATCATTTCACCAACCCGATTCAAAGCTCAAGCTACGTTTTTTTACTCCTGCTACCTCACGATTAGACTAAAGAGTATCTCTACTTAAAAATAGAACTTATTCTAAATTAAGTCAAAAGACTGCCAGAAGAAATTTTATTGAAATATGAAAAATCTTGCAGATATAACCACATCTACGTCAACAAGCGCTTAATTCTACGCTTTTGCAAATACTGAAGCAACCTGTTAGAAAATGGAATAAAACAAAGACATGCAACTGCATAATCATGCCAATTTGTAAAATTAGTTTTAGAGATTAGTCTCAATGCACATACTCTTTCATTCTTTGACAAAGAATTTATCGCCATAAGTAGAAAGTTTTTACTATGCAATATTGAGACTTCTTTTTTATATTTAGCTAGAAAATCAGAATTTTGCCTTGCTTGCTTCTCAATCCAATACTCCCTTTCTTCTGAAAAAGACACTGAAGATTGCCATGAGTCACTTGCTTCGTGAACCCTCCATTTAGCTAGAATTTCTTTAGATATTGCTAATTTTGAAATATTTAGCACCCTAAGGACCAAATCAAAATCAGCAATAAAACTAAAATCAGCATCAAAAGCATAGTCCAATCTATCAACAACTGATTTTCGCAGCATTACTGTTTCAAGAGAAATAGAATAGTCGACTAGCATCTCACGAAAAACATTTCCTTCTGACGGAAACTCTCTACCATAAAGTGCACGCTGGTTGGTCTCATTGAAAAACAATGTATCACTTATAACAATACCAACATCTGGGTCAGAAAACAATTTCAACTGCTTTTCAAGCTTACTAGGTAGCCACATATCATCTACATCAAGTATAGCAATATAATCTCCAACAAGGTGTTTACAAGCATTAGCACGCCCCCCGCCAAGATTGGTATGCTCAGGCGCATAATAATATTTTAATCGAATGTCCTGATAGCTGTCAAAAATAGCCTTACTTTTATCGGTTGATTGATTGTCCCAAAATACTAATTCCCAATTTTGATAGGTCTGATTCATAATGCTATCAATTGCTTCTCGAAGATACCTCTCCCCATTAAAGCAATTCATAAGGATGCTAACTAGAGGCTTGTTAATCATTAGTAGTTTTTTTTATCCATTTGATAGTTTCTTTAAGACCTTGCTCTAAACTAACATTAGGCTGCCAATCTAAAAATATTTTAGCTTTAGTAATGTCACCATAAAGCGACATATTTTCACCTCTTCTATAAGAAATTCTACCAAATTGTGGCTGGCCAGATCCAATCAAATCTCTGATTGTATTAATCATTTTTTTAATAGACACAGGTTTGTTAGATGCTATATTTATCACTTCTCCATGAGCTTTGTTATTATCTAAAGCAGAAAAAATGGCTTGAACAATATCACTAATAAAGCAAAAATCTCTTAACTGCTCGCCTTTTGAAGTTGGAAACTTCTGATTATTTATACAGCCTTTTATAATTTGAGGAATAAATCTCTCCTCGCCCTGTCCAGGGCCATATACAAGAAACGGCCTTAAGATAACAACAGGAAATCCCTCTGTTTTATATAAGGTTTGTAAAAAAAAGGTTGATGCAACTTTAGCGCAAGAATATGGTGAGATGGGTGCCTCTCTTTGAGTTTCAAACTGTGGCGCTGAATTATTGCCATATTCATCACTACTTCCTATTTGTACAAATCCTTTTACTTTGGATTTATCTATACAATCAACTATATTCCTAACTCCGTTAAAATGCACATCGTAAACTTTGTCTCCGCCATTTGAATAGTTCGCATGATTAACATAACCACCCAAATTAATTATATAATCAAACACCTTGCTTTCTAGCAGGGTTAACAAACTAGTTTTATGACTAATATCAGCAGAAAGATAAGTAACACCGCTCAACTTATCGATAGTCTTACAATCATTTTTTGATAAAACCGTTGTATCAAACCCTTGTTCCAGGGCTTTTTTAATTACATGTTGGCCAATAAATCCCGAACCACCTACAACCAACAACCTATTATTTTTCATATACTATTTTACCTTTCAACTAATCCTTCCAGCAGTAATCAAAAACCTTTAAATCAACACTTTTACTTTCGCTTGGATTATGCTCAATACTTGCTAGATTAAGCAGCATATTTTTATCAGATAAACCCTTAAAAGCAAGCCATAATTCAGGCTGCACCGTTAATCTTTGATAATTATCTTTTGATAATTTAACACTAAAAAAATCATCGCCATTATAGACCAAAAACTCAACTTCGCCTGTCACAACAACCAAATTCAATATCATTTTAGTATGCTTTTTCCAACCTTTAATATCGCCTTTATTAACAGTTGAAAAGTAAGCTTCTCCAAATCCATAAAACCCATTGTCGCTCACTTTCATTGCATGAAATATATCACCCTTAGAGTTTGCAATTCTCTTGAGTGGGGTTAAGGTTACACCGTCCATTCTAGTGAATTAGATTTGGCAATATCTTCATATTCAATAATCTGTCTAATTGTGAATTGCATCATATCTATGCTATTCTGATAATAATTATAATACCATTTAGAGGTAAACCCAATAGTGTCTTGATATTGCAATACCGCCTGCCACTTTAACAAGGCAAGTGCTTTATCACAGTTAAGCTTTAGCAGTCCAGCCTCATGAAATGGAATGTTGTCAGTTATTGTAAATGCATCATCTATATTTTCAAAGTTCCAATGCTTACTTAAATCTTCAAGCAGTTGTTTTACAGTATGATTTTGCTCAGCTCTTGGTCCAAAGTTAAATCCTTCACCATTCAGACTACTATCTTCATGCAAAACTTGTCCTAAATTCAAATATCCACTAAGTGGCTCCAATACATGCTGCCAAGGTCTAGTTGCATCAGGGCTTCGTATCTCTACACTCCTTCCTTCACTCCACGCTTCAACACAGTCGACTACAATTCTATCCTTGGCCCAATCTCCGCCACCAATAACATTTCCCGCTCTTCCAATTGCAATTTTTACGTTACAATTACTTTTTTTCAAAAAAGAATGGTAATAAGACTTAATTATCAATTCTGCAGCCCCTTTACTTCCACTATAGACATCCTTCCCACCCATTTGGTCATCTTCTTTATACCCCCAGACTTGTTCTATATTGTCGTACGCCTTATCACTTGTTATAAAAATAGCTACACATTTGTGGTTTGACTCTTTCAATGCTTCTAGCAAATTTGCAGTCCCCATAACGTTTGAAGAAATAGTTTCTATTGGATCGTCATAGGATGTTGAAACAATTGGTTGTGCTGCCAAATGAAATAAAAAATCTGGTTTTTCGGATGCGATAATCTCAGTTATCTTTGGTAAGTCTCTTATATCTTGTTGATAATGCCCAACCTTTTCCTTCAACTCCAACTCTTTAAACATTGATGGATTTGTTGGTATATCCTTCGAAATTCCAACTACATTAGCTCCAAGTTTTAGAAGCCAAGATACAAGCCAACTACCTTTAAAACCCGTATGTCCAGTAACTAAAACTTTTTTGTCTTTATAAACATTATGAAACATAACTAATCCCAAACCTTCCATGGTGCCTGGCCATCCAACCATAATTCTTCCAACTTATGTTTGTCTCTTAGTGTGTCCATAGGCATCCAAAAATCATCGTGTTTATATGTATAAACTTCACCTTCTTTTGCCAAGTCTTGTAATGGCGCTTGTTCAAATACAGTACTATCACCTTCGGTAATATAATTAAATACTTCTGGCTCACAAACAAAATAACCGGCATTTATCCAGCTACCATCACCTTTGGGCTTTTCTTTAAACGCTTTAACTTGGTTGTTTTTTCCAACATCTAATGCGCCAAACCTGCCATCAGGTTGAGCAGAGGTCATGGTCATAGCCTTTCCATGGCTTTTGTGAAACTCAACCAGTTCTTTTATGTTTATATTAGAAACACCATCACCATAAGTTAGCAGAAACGGCTCATTATTCACATAATCCTCAGCCCTTTTAATTCTGCCACCTGTCATACTATTAAGCCCTGTATCTAGTAAAGTCACCTTCCAACTTTCACTAGAATTATTATGTATTTCCATTTGTCCATTTTTTGTATTAATTGTTACATCACTCTGATGTAAGAAATAATTTGCAAAATATTCCTTGATAAAGTACCCTTTGTACCCGAGCAATATAACAAAGTCATTAAAACCATGCTCTGAATAAGTTTTCATAATATGCCATAAAATAGGCTTCCCCCCTATTTCAACCATGGGTTTTGGTCTAATATCCGTCTCTTCACTTAATCTAGTGCCGAAACCTCCAGCTAATAACAATACTTTCATTTTTACTCCTCTTATTGATTACATCAAAAAATTTTTAAGTTATAAGTATCTTCAGTCCAAATATAATTTTTATTTGGAATACGCCAGTCATCACCATAACATAATCTTAAATATTCGGCACTATCTTTTGGAATTACCAGTTCATGCCCTTTGAACTTAATTTTTTTAAAATTAAACAGTTCAATAGGATAAGTACAGCCGATATATAGATATTTAGTTTGTGCATAAGTGTAAAGTCTATCTTTTATTCTATTTGTTAAAAAGCAACTAGACAACCCTAGTGCGCGTTTCATAGTATTTTTTAAAAATGATTTTTTATAATCATAAGTCAAGTTATTAACACCATATTCAAATATAGTATTAATAACAAATACTTTCAATTTTTCCAATTTCTGAATAGGCTTTGTTGCCCACTTAATAGATACTTCCGATTTTTTTTTAGAATAAAAACCAATATCCACTTGAATGCTATCAACTACCAAGTGCAGGCAATCCATGTCTGGCAGAGTTTTGATATGCTGAAATCCATTTTTAGTGAAAATTTCAAGTATTTTAAGCATTGAAACTTCTGACTTACAAACAGCAATGTCAATATCTGAATCCCATGGCAGAATCCTGTTTTCTCGAACAATACCCAAAAGTGTGCCATCCGTCACCCAATAGCTTATCTTATGAATATTTAATATGTCAACCACTCTAAATAACGTCGACTCCATTTTCATTTCTTCCACATGTATACATTAAATCTATATTGATTGTTCTGATAATTATTAATATTTTGCTGTTGTATTTCAATTCTCAAATCATTCTTCTCGGCAAAATAACGAAACCAATCTCTTTCAAAATACAAATGCTCCAAGCCTCTATACTTTCTCTCATACTCTTGGTCAGACATACAGCCTTTTCTAATCATCATTGATTTTTCTTTTTGAGCAAGATCGTTAACTTCTAGAATAGCTATACATTTAATCGACTTACTAACCATCTTTTTTAAAACTTCCTCTGCATATTGATATGATGGAAAATAAAAAAATACACTATTGGATATTACAAAGTCATACATTTTTTTAGTATCTAAGTTATTTGCTTCATCCACTACAAAACTGCCATTAACTAAATATTTTTTCGCAATATTGATTAATTTATCTGAATAATCAATACCTCCAATCTTGTTGCCCTCTTGATGGTATTTATATAGGAAGGCTCCAGCACCACAACCAACCTCAAATACACTATCTTTCTTTTGTATATTAATAGTACTTGAGATATTATTAATGTACTGACCCCAATCAGCTTCAGTTATAGTTCCATAACCTGTATCAAAGCCATCGGCAGCTATTAATTTTTTTAAAATTGATGAATGGCTTTCGTCTTCTTCCCGAACATCCCACACCGTCTTCCAGTTATTCATGCAACTACAGCTCCTTTAATTTGGTAATTAGAGCAACATTGTCATTTTCATCTCTAACAGCAATTCTTATATACTCTCCACTCTCAAAGCCTTTTTTCCCTGTTAAATCTTTAATATAAAAATCATCTTCGATTAGCAATTGAGCAAGTTGAATTGACGAGTACTTTTGTACAACTTTGCACAAAAAGTAATTAGCTTCAGACTTGTATACCTTTAAAAAAGGAATGGTACTTAAACTGTCAAAAAATCTATCTCTTTCAAATCTTATGAACTCGCAAGCTTTCTTATAATCAGCCCCGTATTTGCCAATAATCTGTAAAAAATATTCTCCAAACGAATTAATATTCCAAATAGTCACCTCTCGCTTAAATTTATTAATTATGTTGATATTTGACGATACCACTACACCAAGCCTAATACCCGGAACTCCATAACTTTTACTGATGCTTTTAATTATTGTTAAATTTTGATATGTATCGATTAAATCTTGTTCAATTATTGATTGAAAATCTCCATCTTCAGCAAAATCCACAAATGATTCATCAACGATTAAATGCTTACCTGTATCTTTCATATAATCCAACAATTCTACAATGCTATCCTTGTTATTGAAATGACCACTTGGATTATCAGGATTTATTAGGATTAAATTGTCTGATTTATCAGACAATTCTTTTAAATCTTGGATGGAGTAAACAAAGCCATCCTTCTGAGAAGTTTTCATTACCACCCTCTCATATCCAAGACTTTCTGGATATTCATTAAACGTCGGAAGCATCATTCCAAATGTGCCTTTGTAAACACTGCCAATAGCTCTAATAATTTCTGACGCGCCATTACCTACAAGTATATTTTCCATCTCAATACCAAACATCTTGCCCGCAAGAATGTTTTGCGTATCTAGCCCAGAAGGGTACTGAGAGAGTAAATCATAATAAAATGCCTTCATCTCTTCTTGCATTTTAATTGGAGGGAAGTATGGATTAACAAGATAGCAAAAATCTTTTAGCTCTGGAAAACGCCAATATCCACCAAATCTCTTCTGAATTAAATTTAATTTTTCCTTAGGTGATTCTGCAAAAATCACTTCAGCATTATGTTTATCTTGCACATCATCTATTTCATACCATTTTTCCCCATCTAGCCTTAGGGCTCTTAGTTCATGTCTATCCAATATAGTTAACACCCTTAAAACTGACTCGTAGTACTCATTGTCGCCTAGTGCTTTGGAATAAGCCTCTAAGAATGGTATATAAATATTATTTGAAAATTCTTTTGAAAATTTATATATATTAACAGTCTTGTAATAATCATTCACATTCTCGAATTTAAAAGATTTTTTTGAAAAAAAGTTTAGTATCTGATCATTATCATCAAGAGTGCAAGATGTGCCATCCATCCACGATTTATATTTATCAACCACTGCCAGAGATTTTCTTTTATCTTTTATTAGATTTGTTAATATGCTTTCTTCAAAAATAAGGTCACTCTCTATTAAGATGGTATCATCTTCCGCCAATTTTTCTTTGGCTAAATACAATGAATAGATATTATTTGTAGAGCTATATACTGTATTTTCAACATACTCTATTTCTACATTTTGATACTGACATCCCAGATGCTTTATAAGGTTATCTCTCTTGTAGCCTACAACCATTATTAATTTGGTTATGCCTGTATTACTTAATTTTTCTATAGTGTGTTGTATTAACGTTTTACCGTTTATTTCCAGCATACACTTAGTATTTTCTTTTGTATGCTTTCCCAGCCTACTCCCTGTTCCAGCTGCTAATATTAACGCCTGCATTTAAACCTCCTAATTTCTTATACAAAATAAATTCATTATCAATATCTTTTTTTAACGCCTTACACTTAGATAAATTGACTTGCCAAATCTTTTTAGATCGTCTTTTCCCATATTAAGCAGCTGACTAGATAATAAATAAACCAATATGAGAGCAATTAAACAATAAATTATTAACGCTATCAACATTTGGAAAACAACACTAAAACCTATAAAAAAAACTGAATTAATTAAAAAATAAACCAAGTACCCAAGTATAAGAAATAAACATACGTTTAAAAACTGAAATAATAAATTATGTGGCAACTTGTTATTCTTTTCCAGCCACCACATAGAAAAATTAACGCCGATAATTTGTAACAAAACCATTTTCAAAGCCAATCCATTAGATGCAAGCCCGAATCCAGGCACTATTGAATCACTTGGTGCTAGTATGAAATAAGCAGTGACTATACTTATTAACAGTATAATACTATTGATAACAACATAAACTTTTGTCTCTTCTAAAGCCATAAACATTACGCCAACAATCTGCCCCAAAGACTGATGAATCGGATACAACAACATTATTGACATTGTGACAACTCCATTGATATAAATACCACCAAATACCAATGTTAATATTTCACTCGACCATGGTATTAAAAATCCAGATAAAATTGCACCAAAAGCATACAGAATATGAGTAGCCCTATCATACACTTGTAAAATTTTTTGCTTATCTCCGTTCTCATTTGCTTCAGCAACCTCTTTCCATAGTATTTTTAATATAGAAGTGGTCGCCATCAAACTTACTAACGAGAATTGTACAGCTATAGAGTAGTAAGACAGCTCTACAGAACCACCATAATTCTGCAAAAGCCATGCGTCTGCAAACTCAGCTAATGCACCAAGCCATACGTAAGGAATAAGAGGCTTACAGTACACCCAATACTGCCTGAAGTATTCGCTCGGAGTTTTTATTAATGATGAAAAATTCACTTTTAGAATTACGTATGAAACCCCAATCGCAAGAATAAATTCAACAATAGTCAAATAATAAATAGTTCTTAATTGCATTACACCTAACCAATATACAATAAAAATTAGAATTAAATGTAACGCCGCAATAGCAACATTTAAGCTTTGAATTCTATATGTCTTTCGCAATGACTCTCCAATGTGAGATATAACCTGCCAAACATGGACTTGAAAAAAAACTGCAATAAAAGACAAGGCGGCTAACTCTTTGCTGTTACCTTTCCATACAATGCTAATCAAAGAATCAGGGATAATCACATAGATACAGATAACAGCAACTAAAAACTGAACTAGTACCCATAAAAAATAAAAAATAAAGAAAGATTTAGATTGCGCCTTCTTTGAAATAAAAGTATAAAAAGCCTTGGATGCTCCCATATCCAGTAATGAACAAACTGAAACAGCTACTACCAAAAGAAAAGCATACGTCCCATATATTTCTGGTTGTAGACCTCTAGCGATAAGAGCGCTTGTTAAAAATAAAGCCACACCTTTAACAACATTTGCCAAAAAAGAAAAAGAAAATCGTCTTTGTATACTCATATAGATAAGATTAAAAAATACTATAAATTTTTAATGGCATCCCTCCATTGAGAGTTCCAATCATGTGACATTCTGACAAATTTATGGCAAAATTCTGTGCGAACCTTTTGTGTATCATCACTCCTCCACCAGGATTCAGGATCGTCCCAAACCTTATTAACCATTTTAGCTGCCGACTCAGGTGTGTCATGCAATATTCCAACTTTTCTTAAATTATCGTAATCCTCCATAGCGCGCTCTCTTAATTCCCAATGATCAGGATTCCAAAAAAGGATCGTAGGCATATTAACAGCCAGTGCTTCAAGGGGCGCTGTCGTATTCATTGTTCCAATAAATAGGCGCGCACTTTTCATACTTCTATATATTTTCTTAGCATGACACTGGTCAAGACTTGGATAATGTGCCTTTATTCTATCAACCTCATTCCATCCATACTCATTATCTAGAGATCGCAATTTCAGATCACCCCTTATCGTTTCATCCAAAAGACCAATAAAAAGTATCTGATCATCAATGTATTTCAACATTTGTGATGAGATTGTAGCGCTAAACATTCTTAAAGAGTACCTAGGAACAGCGCCCAAAACATGTAGCAAACACCCTTTTTTATTATAAGAAAAGGAACGATTTAAATTTATCATTTTTTGTGATGGCAGCGGCCTAACACCTTTACCTCTCCAACCCCAGCTAAAGTATTTATCCGAGATAGCTATATCATGATCTTCTGTAGCCTCCCACTTTCCCGCCCCAAAAAGCCCGCCATGCTGCCCAATAACTAACTTTGTTCCTTTTTCAATTTTTGATGCCACCCATAATTTAAAGAAATCATCAAAAATACTATTGGCAGCTGTAAAAACAACTTTAGGAGACTTTGGCCACCATATTTTTTGAACGCGGCACAACATATCGCTATACCCTTCAACGTATATTAATGGAATTTGCTCAGGTAAAACTCCCTCAATAAATCTTTCAAAATCATTTTCTGGGTTGATTTTAAAATTAACATACTTCTTGCGCTTATATTTATATAAATTGTCTTTTTCATTTAAGTTTGGAGATTTTTGTATATAAGTAGGAACCTGACCCAATTTAATAAGCAATTTTGTCTGATTTGCAATTGAAAAATAACTTCCAACAAAAAACACTTTATTAAATATCGACAAAAAATCAAAAAAATGTAGTATTTTTTCCACTTTATTTTTAAATCTGAAATTAGATATAGAGTTTCTTGATTTTTGTTTAGTCTTATACAGTTGATCTGGTTTTAACTTCTCAATTGCACAATTCAATTTAATATGCTTTATTATCTTTGTGAATATATAGTGATTCCAATAATCACCGGCAGCCATATTGTGAAAATCTGAAAAGTTATAAGGGGTAGGAATTTCATCCTCAATTTGACAAGTTCCGCTTATTTTATAATTCTTGGCCACATTGTCAATTGAATTCCATCGATCATAAACCGACTGAGTGAATATCATTAACCATGGCCCAACTATAATTTCCCAGTATCTAACAGAATGTTCACAACCATGATAACTATTTAGTTCATCTGCAATACATACAATAAGATTTTTATACAATTTTTTTAAATATAAGTAATCTTGATACAAAACATCGCGATCATTCCAATGGTAATCTTGTATCACATAATCAACACCTGTTAATTGCTCTTTACCACCTATCGATAGACACCAATCACCCAAAAAAACTAAAGGAGTGTCATACCTCCATGTTTCTTTAATAGCAGTTGTAATTAAGTATCGCTCCATTTTAAAAAAAAATATTCTTCGGTGTTTTGTTGAGTATGCAATCAATAAACTCTCTAACAGCTCCAGACCCCCCAGATTTGGATAATATTCTAATACCAGGAATAAGCTTTACCTCTTCAATAGCATCAGATGGGCAGGCGGATAGCCCTGCTTTTATCAGCAAATCCTTGCAATTTAAATCGTCACCTATATATGCAATATTTTCCAATTCAACACCTTCTATTCGACATATTTCTTTTACAACTTCTAACTTCCCTTGATGCTCCACCCCTTGATAAAGATAATCTACCTTAAGTTTTTCTGCTCGATTTGATACTATTTTGGTATTCTCACTTGTTATAATTCCAGTTTTTATGCCTGCTTTTCGTAAGATTTCAAAGCCTTTTCCATCTCGTGTATTAAACTTCTTAAATTCATTGCCATCTTCTCCGTAATACATTCCTGCATCGGTTAACGTTCCATCAACATCAGTCAAAAAAACCTTAATTTCTGTACTTCTATCTTTATTTAAAATATTTTTATACATTAAACTTTCAGCAATCACCCAGTCATCATCTTCATCTAATTCTACCGCGGTGCATTCGTCCATTTCATAAACAGATATATTTCCGCTCAGTCTATTCTGACAATCCTTAATTTCTCCAACTGTAGACATATATAACGCACCATTTTCCATTAGCAAACCTTCAAAATCTTGCCTTCTAGGTCTATTTTTATAATCATAGTTAATCGGTATATTTTTATCATTCCAGAAAAAGCGCTTTGTCCTAACACAGGTTAACAAAGAATCACAATTTTTAATCTGAAATTGATTAATAGATCCATCAACATCTTTTGTTTGCATTAAAGGCGATGTTGCCTGAACTAATAAAAACAAGTCCTCATCAGAAAACTTCTTGCTATTTATAAACTCAAGCATCACCGATTCAGTGGTTGCAGTATCTGTAGCATTATTAGGATTCCTGTCGTAAACTATCACTTTAGAAAAATCAAAACTATTAACAACTTGTTTAATTTCGGTGCAATCTGTAGCTAGATATACAACATCTACATTTTCTGAATTTTCCAAAGCAAGAAGACTCCAGTAAACTAAAGGCTTTCCGCAAAATAATTTTATATTTTTAAATGGTATAGATTTACTTCCACACCTTACAGGGACGAAAGCTATATTCATTTTCTATTTTTTAGCTTATCACGCTGAACTTGCTCAATTGGAAGTATCTCGCTTTCTTTAAAGTGAAGAGCGTCATAGGTATCATCTAAGGATATTACAAGTTCTTTCATACCTTCAAATTCAAGAGATGCGCCATGGTCTGTTCCCTTCCAAGTCCTGTCTTTTGTAAAATGTCTTTCGATCCACCTAGCACCAAGCGTGTATGCCGAGACATCTAAAGCAGTCCCTAGATGATGCCCTGAAAACCCTATTGCATTAACCCGGTCTCCGTACAAATCATAAAGCCAATTAATTTCTAAAAGGGCTACATTTTTTGCTGGAACTGGATAGCCTGATGTACATGAATAAACCAAAAGCCTCGATCTTGCTTGGTCAGTTTCTTCAAAAAACGAAACAATTTCTTCAACTTCTTCTTTAGTGGTCATTCCAATAGAAAGCTGCACTTGCCCTTGAAATTCATCTCTAAGAACTTTTAGCATATCAAAATTATTATTACAGGCAGATGGGACTTTTAAAAACTCGGGTTTAAATGAAACCATCTCTTTTGCGCTTGTAACATCCCAAACAGAAGTGCTATAAACAATGCCAACTTTGTCACAATATTCCTTTAATTCTTTATTTTGAGAAACATTGAATTCTAAAAACTCTCTATGCTCACCATATGTTTTCCCATATGAGTTTTCTGGCACCGGATGTACGGCATTATATTGCTCCTCTGTAAGGAGCTCTGTATTATTTCTCTTCTGAAACTTTACATATCCAGCACCCGCCTTTTTTGCTAGATCTATTAACTCTTTAGCTATTTCCATGCTACCCATGTGATTACAGCCTATTTCCGCTATAACCCTTGGTTTTTTATAATCAAAATTAAATTTCATTGTATTTAAACTCCATTGTTTGTTCTTCCATATTTGTCTGAATATCTAATAATATCATCTTCTCCAAAATAATCACCTAACTGCACTTCTGAAATAAACAACTGTGACTGTGAATTATTAATAATTTGATGTTTGCATTCTTTTGGTACAAAAATATACTTACCAGGATATAGGTCAATTAAGGTATCTCCTATTCTAGCCAGACCCTTCCCTTTCGTAACAATCCAATGCTCCTCGCGTCCTTCATGTTTCTGTAGACTAAGCTCAGAATCTACATTAATTGAAAGAATTTTAGCCTGTCCATTTGAATTCAACCAAACACTCTTGTAGAAACCCCATGGTCGATTGTAAATTTCATGTTCTATTGATATAGAATTAAAATTAGAAAAATTTATATTTGGTTTGTAGCCAATACCTTCTAACAACATGACATTAAACTGATGTTTAGTTAGGATATTATAAAGCTTCCCTGAATTTAAAATAGGTAAGAAATCTACGCTAGAATCTCTAAAAAGTTCACACACTCTTGGAAAATCGTCATTATAATTGAGAAAGTAAAATTTATCTTTAAAGCAAACCTTACTTTCTAAAGAGTCTCCAGATAGCAATTGCCTCCTAATATCACCATCTGTTACAACACCAAGTACGCCATAATCATCATCAACTACAATAGCAAAACGTAATTTATTACCGTCAATCTTCTTTATAGTCTGAAAGATTGAGGCGTCACTTGTAATTGTGATTTTTTTGTTTAAAAAATCTTTCATAATTTTGTATTTAAATTTTTAGATATTTAATAGTGATAATGGCTACTATCGATAATTAAAGATGCGCAGGCTTAATCTCGCACTTAATTGTCATACATATGAAACACCGATCTTATCCGCTACCACCATTAACTTTTTATCCATGGTTAATAATTGCGC
>Ga0233447_1001350_pt1 | contig 20667 bp, 17 predicted proteins | sample SI_124_October20_3_FD_183014 | JGI IMG/M metagenome (GOLD analysis project Ga0233447, IMG submission 183014) | Seawater microbial communities from Saanich Inlet, British Columbia, Canada - SI_124_October2016_135_MG | ecosystem: Environmental > Aquatic > Marine > Inlet | place: Canada: British...
ACGAAACTTTGTTTTTTAGGCAACATCTTATTGATTTATTAGGGCTTCGCCCCGATAAAGTCCCAGAATCTAACGATTTTTTGCAGCTTTCTTTATGCTGATTTTTTACCGGACAGTAGTGAAAATTTATTGTACTTTGCTAAATTATAGGCAGCTAATAGTTTTTGGTTTTTATCACTAGCGTTTATAGAATCGATATTAATTTGGTAGAGAAATGAAGAAATCGTAAATAAAATTAATAAAAAAACAATAAAAAAATGGAATGATAATTTAAATTTATGGAATTTTTTTTTTGTCATATTTAATGAGTTATATTTTTTACGTATGTTAAAATTATAGGCTTATGATAGCATAGAAAATTATTATTTTTTATTAAAAATTGACTTTGTATCCTAGAGAATAGCTTCTAAGGTCAGCAGGATTGTAATAGCTTGTTCCTGCAGAATAAATAGTGCGGCTTATATATTGATAATTAAATAAGTTGTGAATATTTAAATATATTTCTTGGTTGGGTGCTGTTTTTGTTCGGATATGAAGGTTGGATATGTTATAGCTTCCCATTTTGGGTGCTTTGTTGAGATTATCAAACGATTGATACTGGGAGCTAACATAAATATTTTGAAGCTCAAAAACTGTATTTTCTAATTGGTAGTTTATTTTGAAAGTGTAAAATAAGTCCGGTGTCATTGGGATATATAGTCCTTCTAGGTTGTCGGAGGTGTAAGTTATCCAGTTATCTGTATAGCCATTTTGGATTTTTGATTCCATTTTGGTTATAGCTCCGGATAATTTAATATTGTTAGCTGGTAGAAAGCTAGCTTTGAGTTCGTTGCCTTGGCGTTTGCTTTTTTGGATGTTTTGGCTTTGTCCTGAAAAAGTATCAAAATTTGTTATATATACTATTTCGTCTTCTATTGCAGTTTCAAAGTTAGTCAATTCAAGTTTTAGATTAGTTGTTTGGTACTTGAGGCCAATTGATCTGGTTTTTGCAAATTCTGGTTTTAAATTTTCATTGGATCCAAAGGCATTATAAAAAAGATTATAAAATGAAGGTGCTTTATATGATTCTCCATAGGCTACATAGGTCAAGAAATTGGTGTTGATGTTGAAGCCAACCTCTCCTGATTTTGTAGTTTTTGTAAATTTTAGATTAGCTTTCTTTATGCTATTGAACTTATCGTAGGGATTGTAAGATATTTTGTCTTTACGGATGCTGGTTTTAAAATATAAATTATCTATTGTTTGATAATAAGTTGCAAAAAGAGCTGTTTCGTTTTTGAAAGATTGTATATGGCCAGCTTTATCACCTTTAATTCTGGTATTTTTATCGAAATTATATGTGATAGAGTTTATTCTTGATTCATTGTTTTCTGCACCTATTATTATGGATTTTTTAAAATTAATTTGTATAACTTGACCTAGTGTGGAAACATCGTCATCAATTACATTGTTTCCCAAAGAACCTCTGGCAGCAGAGGTGAAAGATGATAAACGTTGTTTAAGATTGGTATTAATGGAAAATTTCAAATCTTGGTTTGGGTTGAAGTGCCAATATAGGCTAGTTATGTCGCCTTCAAGAGTGCGAGTATCCCAAGCTGGGGAGGCTTGAGCTCTATTATTTTGTAGTTCATTATAGGTTAAAGCATCAGCGTAATTCATGTTTGATTTAAATTTTTTGAAGTCAAATTCAAGGATGTGGTTATTTTCGTGATAGGAAACCTTTGTTGCAAGGTTTGCTTTAGTGTAGTCTGATTTATTTCTGTAGCCTTTTTCTTGAGCTTGGTTAAGTAAGAGAGAATAATAAAAATTATTTAAATAGTTAGCAATTTTTAAGGTTTTTTTTGTGTAGCCGTAGTTTCCAACTTGGCAGTCTAAAAGTGATTCTTTTTTTTTGTCGGTTATGATGTTTATCACACCACCAAATGCACCAGAACCAAAAACAGAGCTGTCAGCGCTTTTAAGGATTTCTATTCTTTCTATATTTGTTTCTGGTATGTATTGCCAATATAAATCGCTTTCATCGGGTTCATTTAATTTAATGCCATCGAGTACAACAACAATATCTTTTCCTGTGTTAAAGCCTCTTAATGATAGAGTTGGATCAAGTCTTGATCCTGTCATATCATATTTAATGAACCCAGCTTCTGTTTCTAGAATATCTGCAATTGTTTTTTGTGGGGTGTTTTCAATTTCTTTTTTTGTGATTATGGATACAGCTGAACTTTTTAAATTGTTGTTATCTGGTAATCTTTTGGCTGTAACTGTTGTTAGGGGTAGGGTTATAATATTTAGTGTTGGAGTCTTTTTTGCTTTTATTGAGCTTGCAAGTAGTAGTAGATATACAGCGATAATACATATTTTTTTCATTTTTATTGCGCCTTTCCTCGAGCGTCTAAACTATTTTTTTAGGTATTCCGGCTAAAGGTTAGAAAATAAACCTAATACGGCTACGGGATAGCTGGGTTTTGCGCCCATTTCCCTAAAAAAACGAGGTTTAAGAATAACAGAGATTAGAGATATAAAGCAAGGCTAATAATTGGTGTTTTGCAACAGTCCCAAGATATTGTATTTAATCAGAATATGAATTGTTAAGGTAATCTAGAATAGATGGGCTTAAACCTTTCTGAGCAAGGCTTTGATAATTATTGATGTTTTTTTCTTTTTGGATATCTTGGTATAGTTGATTTATTAGTAGGTTGTTAGAATTTTTCTTGGTTTTAGGGCTTAGATGCTCTATTTTTAGACCTTTTATGTTTTTCTTAAAGACTAGTTGTCCTTGGTTATCTGGTAAGTTTATGCTTTTTTCAGTAGTTTCTTTTTTTTCTAAATCAGAAAGAATATGCTTAATTGCGCGTGGATATCGCTTGGAAAATTCTTTCAGAAAGTTTGTTTGTTTTTTGATTTGATTGTGAGTATTGTTGTTTACTCTTTTAGATATCTTTTTGGTGTGTTTCACAGTGTTTTTCCCCCCCTAATTATAGTATTTCCCTTGTTTAATGGTTTTAAAACATTAAATTTTATTAATTGTTTATTGTTGTTTCTTTTTATACCACTTGATAGTGATATCTAAGCCTTCTGTTAATTGTGTTGGATTTGTAAGGCCAAGCCATTCTTGGGATCGTACAATATCAGCTAGGCTGTCTTTTACGTCGCCAGCTCTTGGTGGTTTGTAATCTATGGGTGCTGTACTTTGTGTTATTTTTTTTATGTTAGCTGCTAGGTCATTCACAGATATTCTTGCACCACAGCCCATATTTATTGCTTTTCCGCAGTGGGTTAGATCCATTTCGCAGGCTTTAATATTGGCAAGTACTACATTTTTGACAAAGGTGAAGTCGCGGGTTTGTTCGCCGTCCCCAAATATAGTAGGCGAGGTATTTTCCAAAAAGGATGTAATGAATTTTGGAATAACAGCAGCATATTGCGATTTTGGGTTTTGGCGTGGGCCGAATACATTAAAATATCTAAAGATAATAGTTGGTAGGCCATAGGATTCATTAAAGATTTTGCAGTAGTATTCGCCAGTGATTTTGCTAATAGCATACGGTGATTTAGGGAGTGGGTTCATTGTTTCTGTTTTTGGAAGAACAAGAGTATCACCATAAACAGATGATGATGATGAAAATATAAAGCGTTTTGCTTTATTGTCTTTTGCAGCAATTAACATGTTTAGCGTGCCTGTAATATTGTTTTCGTCATAGAGTAGTGGCATTTCCATAGATCTTGGTACAGAGCCAAGTGCAGCTAGGTGCAAAACATAATCAACATTTTTACAAGCTTTTTGGCAGGTTTCTAAATCTCTGATATCTCCTTTAATAAATTGGAAGTTTTGACTGTTTGGATGGCTCTCTATGGCATCAAGATTCTCCTGAAAGCCAGTTGATAGATTGTCTAGTCCAATAACTTTCGCATTTTGGGTTAGTAGTTGATCTACTATATTTGAAGCTATAAATCCGGCAGCGCCGGTTACAAGATATGTTTTCATTTTATATATATCCTTTCTAGATTTGTATTCCTATATTTATACCATAGATATCTGCATATGATAGAGGTTGATGAATGCCAATATATTCACCTATATTGTTTTCTACAATTTCGGTATTTGATTTTCTGAAAGAAATCTTTTCATAATAGAGCATTGTTTTTGTATTATGACTTTTAAAGCTTAGCTTGGCAAAGTAAGAGGTCTTATAACCTGGTTTTAAATTTACTTTTGGAAGCCCAAGAGTGGCGAGATCTATTTCATTGGTGTTAGATAGTGATAGTTTTGCGCCTATGTCAAAATACAATATGTTTTGATTGTCTTGCTTGATTTTGAAGCTGGGTCCAATTTTTAGGTAAATGGTAGACCAATTTTCTGTGTAGCCAGTAGCTTGCTCTGTACTAGTGATATTGCGGCTCCACGAACGGTAGCCAATGCCTACTGATGGTCCCCCAAAAAAAGTTTTGTTATAATCTGCTGACCATAAAGTGGCGTTTGTTTCAGCTTGAAATCCCTTGTAAATAGTTTTTGTTTTGCATGGTGTTCCATCTTGAGTTTGGCCATCATAAGTTATTTCTCCTGAAAAAACCTCAAAAGTTGAAGTTAATGATAGCTCTTTATAAACTGTATGTTTGGCTTCTATTCCAAGTCCTGGGATATGTCCTGTTTCTCTAAGAATTAACGCGTTGTTGTTTTCACGTTCTATCCATCTGAAATTATCTATTTTAAAGTATGCTGTTGTTGGTTTGAAAAGGTTTATGAAGGCGTGTGTTGTGTTGGGTAGAGTAAGTAATATAATAAGATATATTGCTAAAGATGATTTCTTTATTTTCATTTACTAATTATTGTTTTTTTCTGGTTTGTCTGGGTTATCTTTTAGCTTATCGGTTAAATTGAAATGCAATTTTGCTACATATAGAAGCGAATCTTTTCCATATTTTTCAACAAAAGTTTCAGCAGCGCTCATAGTTTTTGGTGAACATCCTTTTGGAAATTCCATACTAAAAGCTTCGCCCATTTTTTTTAAGTTTTCAATAAAGGCGTCTCTGGCTAGGATACTTGCTGCTGCAACAGCTATGTTAGATTCTGCTTTTGGTCTTTGCATTAGAATTATGTTTTTTCCTTTTGGCATGAGTGCGTTATTAATGAGCTGTGCATTTCCAAATTGATCTGAAAGTGCGTATTTGCATGGTACTTGTTCGAGCGTGTTTTCTAATACTCTTGCATGAGCCCAGGCTAGTATATGATTTAAGTTTTGCATTCTTTCATATACTTCGTTATAGCTTTTGTTACCCATAATCACCAAAGAATGAGGACATAGCTTTTTTATTTCAACGGCAATGCGAACTATTTTTTTGTCATCCAATTTTTTGCTATCTGTTACGCCAAGGTTTTCAAGCTTGTTTTTGATTGCTTGATTAACATGGACTGCGGCAACACATAGTGGCCCAAAATAATCGCCTTTTCCTGACTCATCTATTCCAATGATTTCTTCAGGATCTTTTATCAGTGCGGCACTTGCTTCATTTGCTTTATGGCTATTAGTCTTTGTTTTTGTTGTTGTTGGGATCTTTTCTAGATCGGTATCTGTTACTAGATTATCAGAGGCTGAAACTAGGTGACCTATTTTTTCTGCAAGTTCTTTGTTTTTAACTTGGGATAGGTCTAGCCGTATACCGTTTTTACCTTCATATATTCTTATCATACCAAACTGTTCATCAAGTTCAATTTGGAACTGTATTCCATATTGAATTTCTTTATAAGGGGTAATAAGAAACCCATTTTCTGAAAGGATTCTTTTTAGTTGATTAAAAAAGGAGAACTTATCTTTTGCAAAAAGCATAATTTGATTGTAACTATTAAATATAAGAGAGGCAACTAATTTAGTTCAATATTGTCTATTAGACGAGTTGTTCCAAGTTTGCCTGCGAAAATAATGCGGTCTTTTTTTTTTGCTTTTTGTTTTGTGTTAAGAGTGTTTGGATCTACCATTTTTAGATATTCAGTTTCTATTTTAGTTTTGTTTAGGTGATTTTGTATTTCATTAATTATTTTAGATGTACTGGTTTCACCATTTTTAAACAAAATGACTCCAAGTGATAAGGCCTTGTATATTTTAGCAGCCTCTTTTCTGTTTTCTTTAGATAGATAGGTGTTTCGTGAACTCATTGCAAGCCCACTTTTTTCGCGTGTAGTTTTCACACTGATTATTTTGGTAGGTATGAATAGGTCTTGTGCCATTTTTTTTATGATAACAAATTGTTGAAAGTCTTTTTCACCAAAAAAGGCGTAATCTGGCTGAGTAATATTTAATAGTTTACAGACTATGGTGACAACTCCTGAAAAATGGTTAGTTCTTTTATTGCCGCAGAGAATATTTGAAAGTTTTGGCACAAGTATTTCAGTTGCAGTTTCTTTGCTGCCTGGATAAATAACGTTTTTATTTGGTAAGAATAAGATGTTGGTATCTAAATTTGATAAAAGTTCTTGATCCTTTTTAATTGGTTTTGGGTACTTATCAAGATCTTCATTTTTACCGAACTGAGTTGGATTAACAAAGATACTGGCTATTGTAATATCACATTTTTGCTTTGATTTAGCTATAAGAGATAAATGTCCTTGATGGAGAGCACCCATTGTCGGTACAAAACCTATGGCTTTACCTTGTTTTTTTAGTTTTGTGATTTCTTTTTGAAGTTTGGTTGGTGATTTGTATATTTGCATTGGTATTTATAGTTTTGCCATATACCAAAGTAGCGATGTAATAAACATTGCGAGTAGTTTAATGATCCAATTATCTATAAATATATTTTTAAGAGTCTTTACTATCTTTTTTCTTGCATTTTTCACAGTATTTAGACTCACCGCCTTTACTTTTTTTAATTAGCAGATAAGGGGCTTTGCATTTTGGGCAAGGTTCATTTACTGGTTTGTCCCAAGCTGCAAATGTACATTCTGGATAGCCTGAGCAACCATAAAAGATTTTGCCTCTTTTTGTGGTTTTTTCTAAAAGAGGTTTTTTACAGTCAGGGCAAGTTATATCAAGTGCTTTTTTTATGGGCTTTGTGTTTTTGCATTCAGGAAATCCTGTACAAGCGATGAATTCTCCGTAGCGCCCAGTTTTTATTACCATTGGTTTTTTGCATTTTTCACAGATTTCATCTGATGGCTTATCTGTATTTATTTTTTCCATTTTGTCATAAGCATTTTGAATCATTTCAGAGAATGGGGTGTAAAGATCTTCTATTACTTTTTTCCATTCATGTTTACCTTCCATGATTTCATCAAGTAGGTTTTCTAGTTTTGCTGTGTATTTAATATCAATGATTTTACTAAAGAACTGTTCAAGTTTTTCATTAACAATTAATCCAAGTTCTGTTGGGTGTAGCATTTTCTTTTCGCGATTAATATAGCCACGATCTTGGATGGTTGAGAGAGTTGGTGCGTAAGTTGATGGGCGACCAATGCCTTTTTCTTCTAATTCACGAACAAGTGATGCTTCTGTGAAACGACTTGGTGGTTGAGTAAACTTTTGGGCTGATTCTATGTTGTTTAGTTTTAATGATTCATCTTTTTTGAGGTCAGGTAGGTTTTGGTCTACATCCTGGTTTTCTTGTTGATCTTTTCCTTCAGAATAAAGTTTACTGAAGCCATCAAACAATACGATATTGCCATTACAGCGTAATAGGAACTTTTCGGCTTTATTGGTTGCTGCAACTGTTACTTGTGTGTTTTCAACGATCCCAGAGCTCATTTGAGAGGCCATAAACCTTTCCCAGATGAGTTTGTAAAGTTTGTAGTGATCACTTGTTATTTTTGGCTGAAGTGTTTTTGGGTCTTGTTCTATATATGATGGTCTTATTGCTTCATGAGCGTCTTGAGCCATTTTTTTTTGTTTATATACGCGTTCTTTTTCTGGTATGTATTCAGCGCCGAATTTTTTTGTTATATAGTCTTTAGCTGCTTTTTTTGCGTCATTAGAAATTCTAAATGAATCAGTACGCATATAAGTGATAAGGCCAAGTTGTTCTTTATCTATGGTGATGCCTTCATATAGTTGCTGTGCTATTAACATTGTTTTTTTAGTGGTCCAGTTTAGTTTTCTTGAGGCTTCTTGTTGTAGGCTTGATGTTATGAATGGTGGGGTGGGGTTCTTTGTTACTTTTGTTTTTTTGAGGTTGTTGATGCTATATGTAGCTTCATTTAGTTTGGCTACTATGCTGTCTGCTTGTTTTTTATTGTCTACTTCTAATTTTTCTTTTTCATTATTAATTGCAAAAAGCTTAGTTGTGAAAGTCTTTTTAGTATTATCTGGTTGTACGTTTGTTTCGATTACCCAATATTCTTTGGAGTCAAAAGCTAGTATTTCTTTTTCACGATCACAGATGATTTTAACTGCTACAGATTGAACTCTGCCAGCACTTAATCCTTTACGAATTTTTCTTGATAGGACAGGGCTGAGTTTGTAGCCGATTAGTCTATCAAGGACTCTACGCGCTTGTTGTGCATCGACTAGCTGCATATCTAGAGGACGTGGTTTTTTAATTGCGCCTTGTACAGCAGTTTTGGTGATTTCATAAAACACAACTCTTTTAACTTTTTTCGGGTCTAGGCCACAAGACTCCTGAAGATGCCAGGCAATGGCTTCACCTTCGCGATCAGGGTCAGTCGCGATGTATATTTGTTCAGCTTCTTTTCCAAGCTTCTTTAATTCTTTTAATAACTTGGATTTATCTTTTATGTTTTTGTAGATAGGTGAAAAGTCTTCTTTGACATTAACACCAAGTGTATATGTAGGAAGGTCGCGAACATGCCCAAAGCTGGCCTTGAGTAAAAAATCTTTTCCAAGATATTTTGTTATTGTTTTGGCTTTGGCCGGTGATTCAACGATTACTAAATTCTTTGTCATAGCGCGGATAATATTAGGGTAGGAGGAAATAATGTGTCAACAACCAAATTTATTTTGGGGACTATTGAAAAAACTATTGTCGTAAGAATAGCTTTTCGATTGTTGATTTGGTGAGCTCTATAAATAGTGGCCTGCCATGAGGGCAGGTGTAATTGGCAGGGCAAGTGGTTAAATCTTTTATTAGTTGGGTTGTTTCTGTGGTAGTCATTTTTTTACCTGCTTTTATAGCTGCTTTACAGGCAGACATTTGAAATTGGTCTTTTTTGCTGTTGGTAAGTGTTGTTTTAAGAGAAACATTTTCTTTGTTTCTCGCAAGGATATCTTGAATTAATATGGAAATATTTGTGTTTGTGAATTCGACTGGTGTAGATCTGATAACTATTTGGTTTATACCAAAGTCTTCTATTTCAAAGCCCAGTTCTATTAGCTCAGCTTTTGTTTCTTGAAAGATTAGATAGAGGTCTGGTGTTAGTTCAATGGTTTCGGATATCAATAATGCTTGTTTATTTTGATAGCTTCCAAAAGAGGCTTTTATTTTCTCATATAATATTCGTTCATGGGCTGCGTGTTGATCAACTAGCCAAAGACTTTGGCAGCCTTTAATTACTATATAAGTGTCTAGTATCTGAAAGTATGTGGGCTCTTCTTGAAATTCGTTTTGAGGAAAAGATGGTTTCGTGTTATTGATAGGTGTGTATAGGTCATCAAGGTTTTTTTGAGGTATGTTTTTATTTGAAAAGTTGTTTATATAGTCTTGGCTATAATTGGGTTTTGGATCTGTATTTCTAAGGAATGATAGAGCGTCTTGGTTGTAGTTTAGGGGCTTGAAATTATTAGTTGTTTCAGTGGTGTAAGTCTTAATGGAGTTTAAAAGTGCAGAATGATCTTTATTAAGGTTTGCTCGGATAATTTTAGGGAATAGGTCAAATATAAAGCCAGGGTTTAAATATTTAATGTCTGTTTTTTGGGGATGGATATTAACATCTATTAGGTTTTGAGGGATGGTGAGGTCGAGGACAACTAAAGGGAATCTTTTAGCAGGTACGATGTCATAAAAACTTTGAGAAATGGCTTTGCTAATTATACCGCTTTTTATTAGACGACCATTTACAGAAACAATTTGTTTAGCTCTGGTTGGGTAGGTTAGTGATGGTGCTGAGATATGGCCAATAAATTTTATTGGCGCTATTTCGGTATTAATATTTATTAAGCTATCTTTTATATCTTTACCAAAAAAAGTGATTAATAAGGTTTTTTGATCTGAGATACCAGTTGTGTTTATGGTTTCTTTTTTATCTGCAATAAGTGTGAAATTGATATTTGGGTGGATAATAGATAATGTTTGGATGATGTCTGTTATGTATGATGATTCGCTATTGGCGGTTTTTAAAAATTTACGTCTAACCGGGATATGTAAAAATAGGTCTTTTACAGAAATGGTGGTTCCTTGGTTGTGTGCTGTTAATTCTGGTTCTGAAATGTTGTTCTGGTCTGCACGTAGATAATAGGCGCTTTTACTTTTTGTTTTTGAGGTTATTTCAAGTAATGCTACATGGCAGATGCTAGCAAGTGCTTCGCCACGAAATCCAAAACTTAATGTTTGATAGATGTCTTCAAGTGAAGATATTTTGGAGGTTGCATGTCTGATTGGTGCTAATTTTAGGTCTTCTTTGGTGATGCCACTGCCGTTATCTGTGACTTTAATGAGTTTTTTGCCACCATCTTCTATTTCTATTTTAATGGAATCAGCTTTGGCGTCGAGGCTGTTTTCTATAAGCTCTTTTACTATAGAGGCTGGTCTATCTATAACTTCGCCAGCAGCTATTTTATTAATGGTTATTTGATCTAAAAGCTTAATTGTTTTCATGATTTAGTATGTTAAATATAAATCGAGGTAATGTCTTTAGACAAGATGCCTAGAATATTTTGTTTATAAAAGATTTTTTTGGTGTTTCTGGTTCTATATCAGTTGTGATTTTAATTTGTTCTGGTGTTTTTTGGATATCTTTTAACAGAAAATGGTTGAGGACGGTACGAATCGCAATTATTGATGCCAGTTGGCCTATTTCGTTCCAGGTAGGAGCGAGTGTTGTGCTTAAAATGCTCCCACCAATTAGAAAGCCCAAACCCAAAGAAAAGGCATGACCTAGTTCCATGCGGCTTTCGTTTATTGCTTCTGCTGAGTCTTTACTGAAAACAGAGTCTTTTAGAAAGCTGAATAAAGCTTTGCTAATGCCAATAATAATTACCAAGATGGCAGTTAGTTGGCAAAAGCTAACAGTGTAGCTATTTAAGGTTTGTACAATATTTGAAAGTATATTCATGAAATTTGTCTCCTAAAGTAATGATTCTATTTTGATTTGGGTATATTAATGATTATAACAGGTTTATTAAACTAGTTGACATCGTTATTGTTGCCAAATCATAATAATCTTCATTATGAAGAAGGTAATGATTAGTGCCTGTGAACTGTCAGGTGATATGTATGGCGCGAGCTTGGTAAAAGAACTTAAAAAGCAAAATTCGAGTTTGAATTTTGTTGGTTTGGGTGGCTCAAGAATGGCAGAAGCTGGTGTTGAACTTGTTGCTGATATCACGACGAGTAGTACTATTGGTTTTTTAGAGCCGTTAAGACATATACCCAAAATTTATTCTGCATATAGAAAAATGAAAAGGCTTATGAAGATTGATCAACCAGATTTATTGGTTATTATTGATGCGCAAGGCTTTCATATACCGTTATTGGCGGCTGCAAAAAAGCTGAATATTCCTACAGTTTATTATATTGCACCTCAAGAATGGCAATGGGGTACAGATGCTGGCGGTAGAAAAGTGTTGGCTGTAGTTGATAAGATTTTGGCTATTTTTGAAGAGGAGCATGAGTTTTATAAGAGGCTTGGTGGTGATTCAATCTATGTGGGACATCCTATCTTGGATGAGCTAAATGTTGATTTAGATAGAGAGGCGTTACAAAAAAAAATAGGTGTTAAAAATCCAGAAAGAGTGTTGGCAGTGTTTCCAGGGTCAAGACCTCAGGAAATAAAAAGAGTGGCGCCAATTTTAATTAAGGCTGCTGCTGAGATCCAGAAAAAAGATGGTGTGCAGGTTGTTATTTCTGTTTCTTCTAGTAAGTATGAAAAGGCTATTAAAAAAATTGTTGAAGAGAACAATATACAAAATCCAATATTATATAAAGGCATGGCAAGAGAACTGATCTCTATAACAGATCTATCTTTGGTTGTGTCTGGCACAATAACTTTAGAGCATGCTGTTTTGGGTGTGCCTTGTGTTGTTGGCTATAAGTTTGCGCCGATTTCTTTTAGGTTGGCAAAATTGTTTTTTGGTGCGCGTTTGAAGAGGATTAAATATATTTCTTTGCCAAATTTGTTAATGATGAGGCCTATTATCCCAGAGTTTTTGCAAGAAGAGGCTACGGTGGCTAATCTTGTTTTTGCAGCAAACAATCTGTTAGAAGATGGTGTGGCCAAAGAAAATTTAAAAAAAAACTTAGTTAAGGTGAAGAAAAAACTTGGGGAGCTAGGTGTTGTTAAGCGAGCAGCATTAGAAATAATAAATTATATGAATCGAGAGAATAATGCATGAATCTATCCTAATTAAGGATGTGGATATTGTTTTAGAAGATACAATCAAGAAAGGCGATGTTTTTATTGAAGAAGGACAAATTGTAGCTATTGAACCTAACTTACCAGAACATGCAGACCTTGTGATTGATGAACAGGGGTTGACTTTGATGCCTGGTGTGATTGATGGGCATGTGCATTTTAGAGAGCCTGGGGCAGAATATAAGGAAGGTATATCATCTGGAAGTAGGGCAGCTGCAGCAGGTGGTGTTACATCATTTTTGGAGATGCCAAATACTAACCCTGCCACAACTACCCAAGAACTGATTTCCCAAAAGAAGCAGCTTGCTGCTGAGAAATCTTTGGTTAATTACAATTTTTTTATTGGAGCAACAAAAGATAATTTATCTGAAATCCAAAAAGTTGAGAATGTGGCTGGTGTAAAGCTTTTTATGGGTTCCTCTACTGGAGATCTTTTAGTTGATAATGGTGCTGATTTGGAGCGATTATTTAGCTCTTGTGGAAAATTGATAGCGGTCCATGCAGAAGATGAACAAATTATAAAAAGTAGACAAGAAGAATTTAGAGATAGTGATAATCCATTAGATCACTTGTTTGTTAGGCCGGATAAAGCAGAAATTGAAGCTGTTGAACGTGCTTTGATTTTGGCTAATAAATATCAGACAAGAGTTCATTTCTGTCATTTGACTACAGAAGATGCTTGTCATTTGGTTAATATGTATAAAGAAGAAGATCATATAACAGCTGAGGTTACTCCCCAGCATTTGTTGTGTTCAGCACCAGATATTTATGAGCGTTTTGGTTATTTGGCAAAAGTTAATCCACCAATTAGAGAGCAAAGACATCAAAAAGCGTTGTGTCAGGCTTTGGATTTGGGTGTTATTGATATGATAGCTACAGATCATGCGCCGCATATGCTAAATGAAAAGAACGGTGGCTTGCTAAAAGCTATGTCTGGAATGCCAGGGATTGAAACTTCTTTGCCATTAATGCTTAACCAAGTAAATTTGGGTAAAATTACAATTAACCAGCTTGTTAACTGGATGTGTCATGGCCCTGCCCAGGTATTTAATATTCAAAATAAAGGTAAAATAGAGCTTGGTTATGATGCTGATTTGGTGTTGGTTAATTTGAAAGCGAAAAGAAGAATAGAAAATAGAAGATTATATACAAAAGCTGGTTGGAGTGTTTTTAATGGGCAAGAACTAGTTGGCTGGCCAATTGCTACATTTGTTAATGGGCAGATGGTTTTTAGAGAAGGTGATTTTTTTGAGGGTTCTATGGGTAGGGAGCTTCAAATAGGATAATTTATCTGTAAGAACGAAATATTTTATTATTTGGAATGGTGATGTATTGAAAAGAGGGTTAAATATGGCAAAGCTACCAGAATGGTTTAAGAACTCAAACAGAAAAGGTTTGGCTGCAAAAGAGCTTTCAGCAAAGCTTAATATGAAAATTCCTAACTGCGTTTGTCAGGAAGCGAAATGCCCGAATCGTGGAGAGTGTTTTTCTAAGGGTGTTATTACGTTTCTTATTTTAGGGAAAGTTTGTACTAGGCATTGTGGGTTTTGTAGTGTTACTAAGGGGGATCTTGATTTACCAGATAGAAATGAAGCAGCTATTATTCTTGATACTATTGCAAAACTTGATTTGAAATATGTGGTTATCACGTCGCCTACCAGAGATGATTTATTAGATGGTGGGGCAAGCCATTATGCGTATGTTATTAAGAGTATTAAGGCACAGTATCCAAAGCTTATGATTGAGGTTTTGGTGCCAGATTTTCAGGGTGATTTTGCAGCATTAAAAACTGTTATGGATGCTGATCCTGATGTATTAAATCATAATATTGAAACAGTTCCTGTGCTATATGGTGTGGTTCGTAAAGGTGCGGGGTATCAAAGATCTTTGTCTGTATTAGAAAGAGCTAAAAAGATGGTGCCAAATAAACCAACAAAGACGGGTCTTATGGTTGGATTGGGCGAGACAGAAGAGCAATTAATAGAAGTTTTTAAAGATATAGTAAAACATGGTGTAGATATATTAACTATTGGCCAATATTTAAAGCCAGGGAAGACTAACCTTGATGTGGTAAAATATTGGCATCCTGATGAGTTTGAGGTGCTTAGAGTTAAGGCTTTAGAATTGGGTGTGCCTTATGTTTTTGCTGGGCCAATGGTACGGAGCTCTTTTTTGGCAGAGACTGTTTTTGAAGATTATTTAAAGAGGTGAAAGAGATATGAATTATTCGTTATTTAGCTTGGCATTGTTGACTTATTTGTGGGGTGCTGTGCCGTTTTCTTTGGTTGTTTCAAAGCTTAAGAAAGTAGATTTGAGGAAAGTTGGTTCTGGAAATATAGGTGCTACAAATGTTTATCGTGCTATGGGTTTCAAATTTGCTTTTTTGGTATTTTTTCTAGATGGATTAAAAGGTTATGTCCCTACTTATTTAGCGTTGAGTGTTTCTAATGAACCATTAGTGCATGTTGCGATTGGTGCTTTGGCGATAATTGGTCATACACTTTCAATTTTTGTTAAATTTAAAGGTGGGAAGGGTGCTGCTACTGGAATCGGTGTGTTATTAGCATTATGCCCTGATGTTTGTTTGATAGTTGTTGTGCTTGCAGCACTGATGATTTGGCGTTTGAGGATAGTGTCTATTACTACTATGACTTGTAGCTTATTGGCTTTAGTTTTACTTTATTTTTTTGGTTATCCAAATGAGTATATAGTGGTTATTGGTTTGCTAGTGATTTTGATTTTTGTAAGGCATAGAACCAATATAGTTCGTTTGATTAAAGGTGAGGAAAATAAGGTCTAATGAGTATGATTAAAAATGTTGGAGTTATTGGTTGTGGGCCTTGGGGTTTGGCTGTTGCTAGAATTTTAGCTAATAATGGTAATCATGTTGTGGTTTGGAGTCATTGCCAAGAAATTGCAGATGATATTAATTCTACGCATAAGATGCCGCGTTTTAATGATGTGAGTTTGCCAGATTGTTTGGAGGCAACAACAGATTTAGAGATGTGTGTGAAAAAAGCAAATTATTTAGTTATTGGTGTAGCTTCGCCCTTTATTAATATTGCAGAGAAAATAAAATCATATTATCAAGGTGTTCCAATTGTAACTTTAACCAAAGGTTTACTTGAAAATAGCCAGACTCTATTTATTTCTGATTATCTGAAATCTGTTTTTGGGGATATTCCATTAGCTGTGCTTTCTGGGCCAAATTTGGCAGCAGAAATAATGTGTGATTTACCAGCAGCAACTGTTATTGCATCAAAGGATATTAAGGTTGCAAAGGCTTTTCAGGGGTTGGTAAGCAACGATCATTTTAGAGCGTATTCTATAGAGGATGTGCGTGGTGTTGAGCTTGGGGGCGTTTTAAAAAATGTGATAGCAATTGCAGCTGGTATTGTTGATGGTTTGGGTTTGGGTGCAAATACAAAGTCATCTTTAATGACCAGGGGTTTAAGAGAGATTATTAGGTTTGGAAAAGCTTATGGTGCTAATATCGAAACTTTTTATGGTCTTTCAGGCATAGGTGACTTGATTACTACTTGTTCATCATCTAAAAGCAGAAACTGGAATGTTGGTAATATGATAGCTAAAGGTAAGACTTTAGCTGATATTTTAGAAGAGTTATCTGCAGTAGCAGAAGGAGTTCGTGTATCTAGAATAGTTAATGAACTAGCATTAAAAGAGGGTATTGATATGCCGATCACAGCAGAGGTGTATAAGGTTCTTTACGAACAAAAGGATCCAAAAAAAGCTATTAAAGATCTGATGACTAGGGAGCTGAAGCCTGAATGATTAGTCGTGATGTGATGGTTGGTAAAATATTTGTTTTTACCAGGATTATTACAGATATTTTATTGATTCCTTTTATTGTCATTATTGCTTATGGCTTGAAATTTAAAGTTGGCTGGGTTTTACAGCGAGTTTTTTCATTGCCTGTAGGTAAGATCTATGAACATGCGCAAGTAGAGCCGTATTTAGATTGGATTAGAATAGTTATATTTTTGTGGATGGTGTCTTTTTATGTTGTTGGTCTCTATCGAGCTAGAACTGGTGGTATTATGCCAGAGGTTGATGAAGAGGTAAAAGTTATTAAGGGAGTGACGGTTGCAACTGTTGGGATAATGGCTTTTTCTGTAATATATCCAGATTTTCCTACTTCAAGGTATGTTATTTTTTATTCGTGGTTGATAGGTATTATTGTACTTTCAATCTCACGAGCTATTATTCATAAAATTGAGATTTTTTTGATGTGTAAAGGGGTCGGCTCTAATCCTGCCTTGGTTATTGGTGTTAATAGTGATGCTCAGGATGTGGTTGAGAAGATGCATCTTTTTCCTGCTTTAGGTTTGAAATATATTGGTACTTTGGCAGATCAAACCCCAGAATATTGTCACTATACATTAAGAGAGAAGCTTAATATTCTAGGTAAGGTTGCAGAGTATAAATCGTTAATTAAAGAATATAATATAAAAAAAGTTTTTGTGGCTTTGCCTGATGTTTCAGAGACTTATTTAAAAGAATTATTAGAGTTTTGTAAGTACAGTGGTGTTGAGCTATTAAAGTTGTCTAGTTTTCAGCCTTTTATGTCTAGCTTGGTTCAAGTTCAAAGTTTTGATGGCATGCCTTTTATTACGGAGAAATCTCTAGAAAGAGTAGGGTTGGATTTTATTTTTAAGAGGATTTTCGATTTTATGGCAGCTCTGATTTTAATTGTATTAATTTCGCCTTTATTTGTTTTGATATCTTTTTTGATTAAGCTGACATCCCCCAGAGGTTCAATACTCTATATTCAAGAGCGTGTAGGTAAGAATGGGGTTTGTTTTAATATGTGTAAGTTTAGAACTATGGTGCCTAATGCAGAGGCAAGTACAGGGCCTGTGATGGTGTCTGAAGATAGTGAGGGCCGGTATACTCGTATTGGTAGTTTATTAAGAAAAATGTCTTTAGATGAGTTACCGCAGCTTTTTAATATTATTAAGGGTGATATGAGTCTTGTTGGGCCAAGGCCAGAGCGACCTTTTTTTGTTGAGAAATTTAAAAAAGAAGTGCCAGGTTTTGAACTTAGGCACCAAGTTAAGGGTGGACTTACTGGTTGGGCACAAATTAATGGTAGGTCTGTGTTAACCCAAAGGCCGGACCATAAATTTAAATATGATATGTACTATATTAAAAACAGGACTTTTGTTTTAGATATTAAAATTCTTATTAAAACTTTTTTTGTGGTTTTAAGGGGTGAGGAAGCTTATTAATTGTCAGGGATAGCTATCTTTGGTGGAGCATTTGACCCTTTTCATAATGGGCATCTTTCGATTGTAAAGGTGGTTATTCATTTGCCATTTATTAAAGAAATGTTTATTATTCCAACTCATTTACCACCGCATAAGAAGGTTGCTTCTATAATACCAAAAGATAGGCTAACTATTATTGAAGCAGTGGTGGCAGAGCTTAAAGATCAAGGTTTATATCACAAAAAAATTAAGATAAGTGATTTGGAGATTAAGAGACAGGGTGTTTCTTGGACTGTGGATACAGTTAGTGAGATTAAGAAAAAAAATCCAGGTAAAGATTTGTACTTGGTTATAGGGTCAGATAGTTATTTTAAATTTAATACTTGGAAGCGGTATCAAGAGATTTTGGGTATGGTACGTCTGATTGTTATCAGGCGAGAAGATTTTGATCGTGATTGCTATAAAAAATTTTATGATGCGAGTTTGAGTATGATTCCTTACAATAAATTTATTTTTCTTGATAATGATCCTGTTATTGTTTCTTCTACAGAGGTAAGAACTATGCTTGCTGGTGAGCAGAGCATTAAAGGCTTGGTGCCAGATAGTGTGCTTGGATTTCTTCAGTAATATAAATAATTTAATAGATTATCTTCAATCGATGTTTAATTTTTTAAAAAAAGCGGCCTTTAAGCCGCTTTTTTTTTGTAATTACTCAAAGTATTTAATTAATTAATTTCAAGTAAACCAAGTTCAAAAGTAAGCGAAAGAACGTTTTAGAGCTGTGAGTTTGCGTTATGGCAGAGTAGCATGTTTTTAGTATGAATTTGACGTTGTTCTGATTTTGGTTGAAGGCTTTTAATTATAAAAAATGATTATAGTCTAAAGGTGCTGATTTTTTTTAGTTAATGTATTAAGTTAAACCAATGTTTTATTTTTTTTATAAACGGGTATATATCACTTAGAGATATTAAAATTAGACACGTTTTTTTTCTGTAATTTATCTTATTTCTGCATATTAATAAATAATTCTCTATAAAGTTTTAAATAGGAGTTATGTCTGTAGATCAAAAGTTTGCAATGTTTAAATTTTGGGATAAAAAAATTAGAGTAAAAAGGAGTTTTATTTATGTTGAAAAAAATACTTAATATAGCCATCTTCATTATATGTTTCTCAACTATGGCTTTTATGCCAACATTAGTTTTTGCCGATTACTCTGAACAAGACAAGATAATAGCTGATGATGGGGCTGATGGTGATTATTTTGGACATGCAGTAGCAATAAGCGGAGATTATGCAATTGTTGGGGCTTGTGATGATGATGATAATGGTACTAATAGCGGGTCAGCATATATTTATAAAAGAGAAGGAACAAGCTGGACGCAAGAAGCAAAGATAACAGCTGGCGATGTGGCTGCTTGGGATAGGTTTGGATTTGCAGTGGCAATAAGCGGAGATTATGCAATTGTTGGGGCTTATCAAAATGATGATGGTGGTGATTCTAGCGGATCAGCATATATATATAAAAGGGAAGGAACAAACTGGCAAGCACAAGAAACAAAGATAACAGCTAATAATGGGGCTTCTTATGATTATTTTGGATCTACAGTGGCAATAAGCGGAGATTATGCAATTGTTGGGGCTTATGGTGATGATGATGGTGGTGATCGTAGCGGTTCAGCATATATTTATAAAAGGGATGGAACAATCTGGAGGGAAGAAACAAAGATAACAGCTAGTGACGCGGCTGTTATGGATATGTTTGGATATGCGGTAGCAATAAGCGGAGATTATGCAATTGTTGGGGCTGATAGTGATGATGATAAGGGTTCTTATAGCGGTTCAGTATATATTTATAAAAGGGAAGGAACAAACTGGCAAGCACAAGAAACAAAGATAACAGCTAGTGATGGGGCTGCTCATGATCATTTTGGAAGGGTAGTGGAAATAAGCGGAGATTATGCAATTGTTGGGGCTTCTGGTGGAGACTCAGCATATATTTATAAAAGGGAAGGAACAAATTGGCAAGCACAAGAAACAAAGATAACAGCTGGTGCTTATGATTATTTTGGATGTGCAGTGGCAATAAGCGGAGATTATGCAATTGTTGGGTCTTTTGCTGATGATGATAATGGTTCTAGTAGCGGCTCAGCATATATTTATAAAAGGGAAGGAACAAGCTGGGCACAAGAAACAAAGATAATAGCTAGTGATGGGGCTGCTTATGATAGTTTTGGGCATGGAGTGGCAATAAGCGGAGATTATGCAATTGTTGGGGCTAAAAATAATGAGGGTAGGTGTTCTAATAGTGGTTCAGTATATATACTAAAAAAATTTACAGAGGTTACAACATATGATTCCGGAGCCAATACCATAAGCGAAGATACAGATATGGTAAGTCATGACTTAACAGTTGGAGAAACAGAAGCGAGTTCACTAACAATAGAAAGTGGTGTAGAGGTAAGTAATATAAGCACACTATATGTAGGTAAAGAAAGTGACGCAGTAGGCGTGCTAAACATGTCAAACACAGGGTCATCTTTAAGTGGTGATAGCATGACCGTAGGCCAATCAGGATCTGGTACAGTAACGCAAACCGAAGGCACAGTAGAAATAGCCAACACCCTAAAAATAGCAGAAAACAGTGGTTCAATCGGAACCTACATCCTAAACGGAGCAACAGCGGTTCTAGATGCAGGAACAATCGATATCGAATCAGGAACCGGAACCTTAGAGCTAAAACAAGGCACATTAAAAGTAACAACAATTAGTGATTCAGTAACAAACCAGGGTGTAACCTTAAACCCAGGCCATTCACCAGGCATAACAACAGTAGCCGGCGACTACACGCACCAAGGAGCAGCGACGTTACATATAGAGATGTCAGGCCCAAGCGCGAGCGGCCCAGTGCAATACGACCAACTAAA
>Ga0233447_1001366_pt1 | contig 20466 bp, 19 predicted proteins | sample SI_124_October20_3_FD_183014 | JGI IMG/M metagenome (GOLD analysis project Ga0233447, IMG submission 183014) | Seawater microbial communities from Saanich Inlet, British Columbia, Canada - SI_124_October2016_135_MG | ecosystem: Environmental > Aquatic > Marine > Inlet | place: Canada: British...
TTTTTCGGTTTGTAACATTGAAAACACCAAAAATCACACGAAATCAGCATAAAAAGAACTGTTTTCCTCAAATTAAAAATTTTTTAGTTAATTTGTTCAAAATTCCTTTAGATCGAAACAGTCCGAATATCTATTCCTGTGACCTTTCCTTTACATCCAACAACATCAGCCAAAGGAAACAAAACAGCACCTTTACCCGTCGCCACATCTAATACATTTTCTCCTAACGATACCTTAGCCTGATCAACCAACCTCTTTCCAAAATATTGAAAATAAGAGCAACTATTCTCTGCGTATTGACAGGCTACACTATCAAATAAATTTTCTATAATACTTTTACTCATCAAAAAATTAATTTTAGTTTTTATCGTAAGAATTTTAACTCTTTTACAAATAAATACACAAAAGGTTAGAAAGAAAATTTAAAAGACATGAGTTAGATAACAATGTTAGATCATTTTCATTCATTGTCCATAGAAGATACTTATAAAAAATTAAACACCTCTTCAAATGGACTTAATAATATAGAAGTAAATAAAAGATATGATAAATACGGGAAAAATGAATTAAAAGAAAAAAAGATCAGTAAACTTCATATATTTTTTCGCCAATTTCATAACATCTTGATTTATCTTCTTTTTGCTGCATCTTTAATAAGTATTTTAGTTGGTGAATGGATAGACTTCTTCGTAATTATCCTCATTATTATTATCAATGGACTTATAGGTTTTTTTGAGGAATTACATGCAGAAACATCTATAGCTGCCTTGAAAAAATTAATAGAAAACAAATGCAAAGTTAAAAGAGATCAAAAATTTTCTATAATACCTTCTTCCGAAATTGTTCCAGGAGATTATATTATTTTACATGAAGGAGACGTAATTTCAGCCGATATTCGTTTAATCGAAACACAAGGATTAACGGTAGATGAAAGTACTATTACAGGAGAATCTATTCCCTCTCTTAAAGATCATCTAGTCACTTTACCCAAAGAAACCCTACCCTATGAACTAAAAAACATGGTCTTATCAGGAACAACTATTGTAAGAGGAAATGCTCAAGGAATTGTTGTAAGAACGGGAAAAAGCACTTATCTTGCTTCTATAGCTGAAAAAGCATCTGATAGATCTCCTGACACTCCTTTGATAAAAGCTTTAAATTTTTTTGCGAAAAGATATGCTTTAGTACTAGCTATGCTATTTACTTTCATGGGAATTGTAGGTTATTTTCAAGGAAGGTCTTTAATAGAACTTTTTTATATTTTAGTAGCAGGATTTGTATCTGCTGTTCCTGAAGGGCTCCCTATTGTCATTACTTTAGTAATGGTCATAGGTGTAGTATCTTTAGGTAAAAAGAAAACTATCATTCGTTATCTTCCTTCAGTAGAAACTTTAGGTAGCGTGACTATAATAGCTTCAGACAAAACAGGTACTATTACCGAAGGAAAGCTTAGTATAAAAGAAACTTTTACTACTGATGAACACAGATTAAAACTAATCGCAGCTCTTTGTAACGATGCTCATGAAGGCTCAGGAGATCCTTTAGATATAGCATTATCTTACTGGACAGAAGACTTTGATAAGACAAGAGAAAAGTATCCACGTACTTGGAGCTATTCTTTTGATGTTCACCAAAAATTAATGGCTACAGTAAATAAAATCGATAATGAAGAAATTTTATTTCTTAAAGGAGCGTTTGAGTCTTTAAAAGAAAAGTCTGAAATTTCACAAGAAATACAAAATGCTTTTGATTCCTATGTAAAAGAAGGACTTCGAGTGTTAGCTTTCGGCGAAGGAAAATGGGGGAATAATGAAGATCCAAATTCTTGGAAAATAAAAATCATTGGCCTTATTGGATTTTTAGATTCGCCTAAAAGGGAAGTAAAAGAAGCTGTAAAAACAGCAAAAAAAGCCGGTATTAGAGTTATAATGATTACAGGCGATCATCCGACAACAGCAAAAGAGATAGCTAAAGAGGTCGGAATATGTGAAGAAAACGACTTTGTTCTTAATGCAAAAGATATGAATTCTCTTTCTGATGACCAATTACTCACTCTCTTAAAAAAAACTAATGTTATAGCCAGAGTTCTACCAGAACAAAAATATAAAATAGTTCAACTTCTTCAGAAAAATAAAGATATAGTAGCTGTTACAGGAGATGGTGTTAATGATGTTCCGGCTCTTAAAACCGCAGATATTGGAATAGCTATGGGTAGTGGCTCTGAAGCAGCTAAAAGTGCAGCCAAAATGATTATTACAGACAATAATTTAAGTGTTATTACAGAAGCTGTTCAAAACGCTAGAGTTATAGCCGATAATATTAGAAAAGTTATCTACTATCTGGTATCCACTTCTCTGCAAGAAATATTTTTTATATCTCTTGCAGTATTTTATTCTATGCCTCTCCCTATGTCAGCCATTCAGATTCTTTGGATCAATCTAGTAGCAGATGGTGTGCAAGATAAATTTTTCCCTTTTGCCAAAGCAGAATCAGATGTTATGAAAAGAAAACCAAACCATCCTCGAAAACAGTTTTTTAACTTAACACAACTTATACGAATAATCAGTTTCGGTTTACCTTTAGGCTTAATCTGTTATTTCTTATATATTTTTCTTTTAAACATCTATCCTTTCAAAATTGTTAATTCTATTGTTTTTACTTCTGTCGTAGTAATTCAATGGGCCAATGGCATTCAATCACAAAAAGAACAAGAACCCTTTTTTAAAAAAATTTTAAAAAGTTTTTCTATTAATCCTTTTATTTTTTTAGGATTAGGAGCCGGTATTTTACTTCAGTGTCTTGCCTTATACGTTCTTCCTAATATTTTCCATGTAATACCATTAACTTTAAATCACTGGAAATACCCTATATTAATGTTTTTTATTTCTTTTGGAATTATAGAAATACGTAAATGGATAGAAGAAGCTTTTAAGTTTCTTTTAAAGAAAAAATAATTGCCAATGACCTAACTCGAACCAATTTATCCAAGGAATAAAGATTTTTTTTCCTTGTAGCTCATTTATAAGCAATATATCCTAATGCAAAAACTGCAAATAATGCAGCAACAGCAACTGCTAGTTTAGCTGAAGAATCTTTAGTATCTCTAACGGAATACTCGTACAGTTTTCTTTCTGCTCCATATTTACCTACATTTTTAACATGGATAAAATCTATTCTTTCCAATAGCTTCCAAGAGGCGGGATTGTCAGACCTTGCAGTAACTTCAAGCCTCTTGAAAGGAGCTCCTCTTATATTATACTTAGCAATTGAGGGACAAATTTTTCCATAACAGCTCTCGCAGATTCTGTTCCATATCCCTTGTTTTGAAAAGGTTTATCAATCATATAGGCAACTTCAGAAATACCAGATGCACTTCCATAACCAATTACCCAGTGACCTATTTTACTTGATGATCTTCTTTTCTAATGATCGCAAGAGCACTAAAAGGGTTACCTTCACTCCATCTTGCATGCCATCTATTTACTATTCGGACTGTTTTTTCAACATCCTAAGCCTCGCCGTTTCCATATTTTTCAAAATTAGCTTGATTTCCAAAAATACGCTTATAAGCTTCCAAACGATTACTTTCATTAAGAGATTCAAGGATCAGGCTATCGGTTTCAATTCGGCAATAGATTTGATTTGTATCTGGGTTATGCTTAAATATAAATGGTTTTGATATGTTCTATTGCAACCATTTTTCTATCATTTGCTTGAAAATTCTAATTATTATACATTGAAAATAAAAAAACCGAAGAATCTTCCATTTCTGGAAATCTCTTCGGTTATGTGCCGATGACCGGACTCGAACCAGCACTCTATAAATAGAAGCAGATTTTGAATCTACCGCGTCTACCAATTTCGCCACATCGGCTTAAAGAACAAAACTAGGATAGAATATTTAAGAATTTCTTAAAAGATCTAATATCTCAAATAACCTCTTGCTGCTTGATCCCAAGAATAGGCAACCCTTTCTTTTTCATCCCTATCATATCTCACCTGTATACAAATATATGGATATGGATGACGATTATCGACATCCCTACCCTCATCTTTTTGATATAATTTTAAAAAGATCTCTTTATTATACCATGGTTTTATCTGTACATCAGTATCTTGCTGATACCTTGCAAAAGATTCATATTCTCTATGACCTTTATAACCTGGAGTCGTCTTATAAAATTGCAGAATCAACTCAATAACATCCATAGGAGTATACTCCATTCCTAAGATATAAAAATCAACTTCTGCTCCGACCATATGTTTTGATGTTCTATTTTTCGAAGAGTTATCAGCATAAATATTATGAATAGGACAACGATGACCACAAGTAATAATAACTTTTCTTTTTGTCTGTTTTTGAATGTAGTTTAGTATATCTATTAAAACCGGATATACATTCTCTTTTCCATGAATCAAAGGAAGAGAATGTTTTAAACAACCCTCACAATCTGAATAAGATAGAGGTTTATCGAGGTTTGAATCATCTATTTTTGTAGGGTTTAGAGGAGATCCCTTACATCTAAAAAACTCTTTTGTGATTTTTGTTAAGCCAAATTCTTTCCCATCTTCCCATAAATAACTTTCTCTTTTCTTTAAAACTGGGAGTTTTAGTTCGTAAGTTCTGTCGTCACTAAGACGTGTAACCTCTTCTTTTTTAGAATTTTGCTTTCTTGTTTGATAATAATGAGAATCTTCAATACCATTACAAGACATCATTAACAAAACAAATATTAACTGAAAGTATTTTGTTTTGTTTTTTTTCATTTTTTTATTCTCTTTAATTATATTAATCTTTTTTAATAATTAAAAAATTACTATAGTCCAAATTATAAAGATAAATAGGCTTATAGGCTTTGATTTATGTTAAATTCTTTAATTAACCAGTTAAAGAGAGCAACTCAAGCTGCTTTAAACAGCTCGTCTTCAGAGCATATTAAACATATTTCTTCAGCCGTGAGCCTTATCCTTCATGAAGCAAAAAGGCTTCATATTGCTCACTTAAGACTACAAGAGAGATTCAAACTAGTCAATAGTGAGCTTGATAAAATAAATAGTGAAATGCATTCAAAGACCAATCAATTCAATGCAAATTTAAGATATTTAAATACTATCTTAAAAAATATATCCCAAGGAATTATTTTTATCGACAAAGAAGGCATTATCACCACTTTTAACGATGCAGCTTGTAAAATATTAGAAATAGATCAAAAAACAGCTCTATTTTCTTCATATTTTAGTATTTTCTCCAATGATCATTTCGGATTTTCTCTAAGATCAGCTATTGACTTTGGATTCTCTCCTAATCTTAGCTATTTAAATTTAAAAACAAAAAACCATGAAACAAAACAAATAGAAATATTTGCTAATTATATAAATAACTGTGAAAAGTCCTACCAAGGACTTTTATTAATACTAACCGACACCACCGATATAAAAAAAATGCAAACAGTTATTAACCGATCAGAAAGATTAAAAGAACTTGGTGAAATGACAGCTACCATCATTCATAATATAAAAAATCCTCTAGGCGGAATCAGAGGATATGCTTCACTTTTATGTAGAGATCTTCAAGACACGGCTCATTTGCAAGAAATGGCATCTTATATAGTAGACGGAACTAAGAGGCTAGAAAGACTAATCAACAATCTTTTAACTTTCGCCAAACCAATAGAACCTAAACTTGAATTTTGTGATATCTCACAAATTATTAAAGAGCTTTGCAACCACATAAAGGTAGACAGCTCTCATAACAACAAAATCTACATACATCTATCTGAAAACAAACTCACTATACCTTGCGACAAACTACTAATAAGTTCAGCTATTTTAAATATCCTTATAAATGCCATACAAGCTACTGAAAATGGAGAGATAACAGTCTCTCTTTTAAAAAATAACAACAATTGTGTTATCAACATATCTGATACAGGAGAAGGTATTTCTAAAAATGATCTTGAAAACATTTTTTCTCCACACTTTACAACAAAAGATACAGGCAATGGACTCGGTCTTACAGAAGCATACCGCACTATAAAAGCTCATCAAGGATCTATTGAAGTTCGCTCTGAGATAAATAAAGGAACTACCTTTACAATAACTATACCAATAAAAAGGTAAAATATGACTTTAAGAAACATATTAATAGCAGATGATGAACCACTGATTAGAAACTTTTTAAAAGATGCTTTAAAAAAGCATAATTTTAATATTGAGTTAGCAAAAAATGGCCAAGAAGCTATTGATCTTATAAACAAGCATTTTTTTGATCTGATAATAACAGATATAAAAATGCCTAAAAAAAGCGGACTGGATATTTTAAAATTTGTAAAAAATGAAAAATTAAAATCTTTAGTTATTTTTATGACAGCTTTTGCAAGTGTTGAAAATGCTGTAGAAGCGATGAGACTTGGAGCTTTTAACTACCTTATCAAACCTTTTTCTTTTGATGCTATAGAATCTCTTTTGAACAAAGCTAAAGAACACCTAGCTCTGGTAAATGAAAACATCTCACTAAAAAATCAAATAGCGATTTCTACTAAACAAACCGTAATTGCAAAATCCCCTTCCATGCAAAAACTCTTACTAGACATAGAAAAGATAGCAAAAAGCAATGCCAGTGTTTTTATCACTGGAGAATCAGGAACAGGAAAAGAAGTTATAGCACAAGCTATTCACAACCTGTCTCAAAGAAATTCTCTACCTTTTATAAAAGTCAATTGCGCAGCTATACCGGACACTTTGATAGAATCAGAATTTTTCGGTCATGAAAAAGGATCTTTCACTGGAGCTGACATGAAAAAATTAGGAAGATTTGAATTAGCAGACAAGGGAAGCATTCTTTTAGATGAGGTAAGCGAGATACCTATTCTTCTTCAACCTAAGCTTTTAAGAGCAATACAAGAACAAGAATTCGAAAGAGTTGGAGGAATTCATCCAGTCAGGGTTGATATTAGATTCATCTCTACCACCAACAGAAATATTCAGGAAATGACAAGTCTTCAACATTTTAGAAAAGATCTATTCTATAGGTTAAATGTTATGCCTATTAATATCCCTGCTTTAAGAGAGAGAAAAGAAGATATTATTGCTCTAGCTGAACATTTCTTAGAACTTTTTTGTATTGAAAACCACAAACCTTTAAAAACATTTTCTTCTACAGCCAAAGAAAAACTATTAAACTATCCATGGCCAGGAAATGTTCGTGAGCTTGCCAATATCATAGAAAGAACAGTAGTGATGGATTTAGCACAAGAGATCAAAGCTTCTCATCTTTATCTCGATTACTGCATCATAGAGACAAATCATTCATCAAAATATCAAGGAAAGACACTTTTTGAAATAGAAAAACAAACTATCTTACAAACTCTTAAAGCTAATAATAATAACAAAACAAAAGCAGCTAAAATATTGGGTGTTAGTATTAGAACTTTGAGAAATAAAATGAAGATCTACAACAGCTAAATTCTCTTTAGATATTGTATAGCAACATCTTTCATAAAAATAGCTTCATTTACTACATACTGAAAACTATTCTCTTCTAATTTCATTTCTCTTTTCATAGGATATTTCCATATTTCCCAAACTGGTTTTAAAATAATTTCATAAGAGAGATCCTCTGACACAAAATCTATTAGCTGAGAGTTAAATACTTCTTTTTTATTATAAACTTCTTCACACGAAGAAATAAATTTGTCTATTTTTACAATAACATCATTTAAAGAGTTCTTTATTTCAGCTAAAACAGAAGCTAAATTATCCTCATTTATAGATGTTTTTTCCACGTTAGCAATGCTTTGCAGAACTAATTCTTTATCTATCTCTTTTGTAAGATAAGTCTTTTCCATATCTTCAAAACAGCTATTTTCAACTCCTAATAATTCAAGACCAGAAGACAGGTTGAAGAATTTAGTTTCATTGAATTTAGCTTTAAGATGATTGGTCCATATAGATGAAATATACCAATCTTTTTGGGTATATACATATTGTCCATTAACATCTTTTACTTTAATAAGTTCTGCCTGCTTAGCTTTATAGCCTTTAGGATATTTTTGTTTCCCTAAATAAGAAAGATCATTCCCTACAAAAATAATAGGATTACATCCTAAGTAACATGCTATTTCAGCTAAGAAATAACAAATGTTCCACCCACCATCAATTGTTAATTGATCTAAATTTAATTTTTCTAAGAAAAACTTCTCAAAAGAAAAAATACTCTCATCTTTCACACATACACAAGGACCTTTAAACTTAGAAAAACTTGTCTTATTAAATCTGAAAAGATGAAACAGTGGCATTGAAAAACTACTGTTTTTAAAAACAAACTCTTTATCTATGCCTCCGGCAAAATGAGGTAAAATATTATTATCTAAAAGGATTTCTAAAGCTTTCCCACCTGAAAAAATCAAACTTTTATCTATATTATTTCTAAGATGATCAAAATTTTTTGTTAAAGAATTACCGGCACCACAAATAATAGCCGGCGTATTTTCAAATTTATTAAAAAGCTTTTCTAAAAGGATAAAATTTTTCGTTTGAATATTAGATAGCAAATTATCAAAATTCCCGATTCCAAAATCAGCGTAATCAGAAGCTACTAAATGAACCCCATAAAAGATCTCTTTTTCCATCTCTTTGATTTTTTCAAAAGTATCTTTGTTTTTGTAGTCTTTACTAGCAATTACCTTATGTTTTAAAAACAGAAAATCCCATGCTATTTTTTTTAAAAGAGGTTCTACTTGTAAGGGTGTATGTAAAAAATATGACGTTATATTTTTATATTTAATATTTTTCAGCTCTTCATACTTGTTTTTATCATCTTCAATAAAAACTACATGCAAGTTGGCACAAGTTCGAAGCAAATTCTGAATTTTAGTACAAAATAAGTGTTTATCATATCCATAAATACAAAGAACTTCTATCTGTTCTTTTACTATATCTTTCATAGTTAACTCTTTAATTTAACAGCATTTAAAAGATCTTGATAAGATGGTAAAAAATCAATACTGCTATAATCTTTTTTATTAGCATCATACCAAAAAGTCTTGATATATTCACCATTGGCAATAGAAAAAAAATAAGATTTTACAAAATGATTATAACCTTGAACCTGTCTTAAAGCCTTATCATCTAATTTAATTGCTTTACATTCTATAATTAATAAAGGATAAAGATCAAAATCCGGATGAATGTTTTTTCCAAAACATATTATGTCTAGTCTTCTGTCTAGATCAGTTACATCTTGCGTGCAAGGCAAGCTTTTCAAAGCAACTTCAATAGAAATAAGTGAGTTAGGGTATCCCAATTCATTGATCATTTTTAATAAAAGACCCTGCCTGATTTTTTCTTCCGGCAGGGCTTGTATTTGTTTATTTCGTATAATATCAAATATTTTTTTCACTCTAATTCTACTAAACCAAGATTTTCATCTTTTCTTCGATACATAACTTTTGTTTTCTGATCTTCTTCACCTTTAAATATCAAAAATGAATTAGCACTCAATTCTATTTTCATAATAGCTTCACCGATCGTTAATGTTTTAAGTGGCATTATTTCTTTTGCTACAATGTCATGAAATTTATATAATTCTTCTTCTTCTTTTATGTTTTGTTCTTCAATTTCATCATTAATCTCATCTGTATCAGATATATTAAATACATTAACGTTCATATCTGTCATAGCTACATTTTGCACTTTATGAGACTGCAGCTTACTCTTATATTTTTTGATAAGGTTCATCAGTTTTTCTGTAGCTTTATCAATAGCAGAATACAAATCTTCTGTCTGAGCATGCACATTAATGTTAAAATGAGAATATTTCATTGTAATCGTTATGCAATGAGTTAATTTTTGAACTTCAACAGATACAAGAACATCTATGATTTGAGTAGCAAATCTATCTACTTTAGACAATTTCTCTAAAATATAATTTTTTATAGCATCAGTAAGTTGAACATTTTTTCCAATTATTGAAACTGTATATCCATCAGTTATAAAATTTTTAGTCATATCATCCTCTTAATTTTTGCAGTCAATGAGAAAGACTAACTTCTTTTAATATGAGCTTTCAAGAAAAAAATAATAAATTTTTTATTCTTCTTGAGGTTTTTCTATTTTCAAGAAAAATAGTAAAAAAATAGATATAATAATAATAGCAAACAGAATCCACATTATAATAGAAAAACTATGTAAAAACACATCTCTTACTAAAGAGATTAAATAATGCTTGTTACTTGGAAAATGATTAACAATATCTGCTATTGGATGAGTAGCCTCACTCATCTTAATTAAAAGGCTTTCCTTGTATGAGGATAGATTTAATTTAGACAATATAGGAAGAATATTCCTCCTGCTTATAAACCCTATTACAGTACCTGTAATAGCCACTCCTAAAGAAGATACTATCAATATAGTCGTATAAAAAATATTAATAGCCAAATTTCTTTGCTTTTCTTCAACAACAAGACCAACACAAGTTGTTGTTGGAGAAAAAACAAAACCAGAAGCTATTCCAAAAAATAAAAATGGCAAGACTAATCTAATAAATGAATATGGATATGAAAAAGTTGCAAACATAAAACAGGCAAGAGCAAAGAATAGCTGTCCTATAATAATAACTTTCTTAGCTCCACACTTATCTACTAACCTACCTCCAAATATCGATAAAACCCCTAAAGATATAGAAGCGAAAAGCATGATAAGTCCAGCTTGAAAAGTAGAAAAAGACAAAATATTTATTAAAAAAATACCTAAGATAAAAAGAAGAGAAAAAAAGCTAAACTGAAAACACCATCTAATAGCAGAAAGTAAAACATACTGTTTATTTTTAAATAAAGATAGATCCATATAAGGATCTTTATTTTTATATGAGACAAAAACACCTAAAAAAGCTAGAACTATTCCCATCAAAAAAATAAATACGCTAAGCTCTAATCCCCAATTATTAAACTCATTTAACGCTCCTAGTGTAAGTAATATGCCAATCGTAATAATAATCAAAGGTAAAACATTAATTTTTATTTTCTCTTTCTTTATTTTTTCTAATCCCGTTAACAAAATCAATATTACAACTAAAAGACCTATTGGAACATTTATAAAAAATATCCATCTCCATCCTAATAACGTAACAATAATCCCTCCAACAGAAGGTCCTATTGCCTGACCAAGTCCAGCTCCACCCATGAGTATTCCTAAAGCTATTCCATATTGTTTTTTATTAAAAAGACTAAAAATAAGTAAAGAACTCACCGGAAAAGCAATAGCCAAAGTAGCTCCTTGAATAAATCTTGCTATAACAATACTATAGCTATCCCAAGACAGGGCTACTAATACAGATGTTATTATAAAACTTATACAACTTATTAAAAAAAGATCTTTTTTTCCAAAAACAGCTATTAAAGAGCCTGCTAATAAAATAAAAGTTCCATTACTAATGATAAAGCCGTTTATTACCCACTGAAGAGTAACTAAAGAAGCATGTAAATCTAAAGCTATATCAGCCAATGCTAAATTAACTGCTGTTAAATCGATATTTAACATAACAATAAAAATGGCAAGTGCTAAAAGCACCCACCATTTTTTATTTTCTTCAGTAATAAGAGTCTTAAACATCGCCAATTGTTGATACCATCACAGCTTTTATTGTATGAAGTCTATTTTCTGCTTCATCAAAAACAACAGAATGTTTACTTCTAAATACTTCATCTGTTACTTCCATTTCTTTTAAACCGTATTTCTTTTCCATTTCTTTTCCCATCTCTGTATTAGTATCGTGGAAAGCAGGTAAGCAATGCATAAAAATAACATGTGGATTATTTGTTTTTTTAAGCATTTCCATATTTACTTGATAAGGTTTTAGAAGTTTTGTTCTTTCAGCAAAAACATCACCTTCTCCCATAGAAACCCAAACATCAGTATAAATAGCATCTGCTCCTTTAACAGCATCAATAGAATCAGAAAGCTCTATAGTACCACCAGTCTTCTTAGCCACTTCTTGCATTTCTTTAACCAATTTTTCATCAGGGAAAAGAGATTTTGGAGCGAGTCCAACAAAATGCATTCCCATTTTAGCAGCTCCAATCATCAAAGAATTTCCCATGTTATTTCTAGCATCTCCAGCAAAAACAAACTTAATTTTATGAAGAGGTTTATCTATATGTTCTTCCATAGTTAAAAAGTCTGCTAGAATCTGTGTTGGATGATATAAATCTGTTAAACCATTCCATACAGGAACACCTGCATGCTTAGCTAAATCATCAACAGTTTTCTGCTTAAAGCCTCTAAATTCGATCCCATTATAAAATCTACCTAGAACTTTAGCTGTATCTTCTATAGATTCTTTAACACCTATCTGACTGTTAGTTAAAAATGTAACATTTGCACCTTCATCAAAAGCTGCAACTTCAAAAGCGCAACGTGTTCTTGTCGATGCTTTTTCAAATATTAAAACTACATTTTTTCCTTTTAAAGTTTTGCCCTTAACTCCCATTCTCTTTTTACTTTTAAGATCATGAGACAAATCTAATAAATATCTAATTTCACCGGGCGTAAAATCTTTTAATGTTAAAAAATGCCTTCCTTTCAAATTAACTGGCATATTACCTCCGTTTTTTTATCATCTAAAACTTTGGTATATATAATTTTTTTGAAAGTTTCAAATAAAAACAGCTATTTACAAAAGAAACATTAATTTATGAGAAAGTAGCTAGCAACCTAAGTTTTTCAGAAAGAGATGGCTGATTCTTTAACTTAATAAAGGTGAACTCTTTTTTAGGAATAATTTTCGGGAATCTTCGGTAATTCATTGCCGAGAGGACTTCACAAAAGTTAATTAATTAAAGAAGTTTAGTCGTTTTAAAATAAAACATTCATAAAAATAAATTTCTATTTGAACATAAAAATTATAAGTACTAATCTTCCTCTTTGTTTATTACAAACAAGGTTTTCAATATGCATAAATTAGTAATCATATTAGCATTGGTTTTCTCTTTTGGTGTCTGGGCAGATGCCCCATTAAAGATTACCAAAGAAAAAACTGCTTTCGAAAGAAGTTTTGCAGAAGAGATTCAGCATTACATCGATAAAGTAGCTCTTCCTGACAAAATAAAAAAAGAAATTAAATCTTCCGCTAAAGAACTTATTAATTCTCATTATATCAGTAAAAAAGGCGAAGATACAAAGTTACGACCTGTACTCGTTACTTTACAAGGATGTATAGAACAGTCTATAGCAACTTATTTAGAGCTTGGTAGAATAACCTCTTCTTTTGGTATTATTATAACTCCATCCCCTGCAACTCCCCTTTGTTCAAAGGGAGATATCTCTCCTTTTTTAGTAGAACCTTCTCTTCTTGTAGACAAAAATCGTTTATATACAGTTGAGTTCAGAACAACAATCATTAGAGACTATCTAAACAAATCAGGACATTTATATATTGTTTATCCTGAATCCGGACTACACAAACGAACAAATGAGCAAATTGAAATATATAAAGCCGAACTACAAAAATATGAAGGCACTTTATTCGATGTTCCTCTTAAAACAAAATCTATTCCCCCTGAAATACTCGGGGCTTTATATATTTTTGAAGATAAACACAGTAATTTATACGCCTTTATCATAAAAGCTGCTCAAGCAAATGCTCCTAATGATGAACTGAAATGGGAACTGTGGTTTGGAAAAACAACCAACCCTATCATAAAAAAACAAATCTCAAATACTTTAGACTTTATCGAAAAAAGCCAGGGACCTAATTTAAAACCACTCTTGAATAAGAAGAAAACATTTAGTGAAGCTTTTAAAAAGTTTTATTAAAAGCGCACCGAAAGGGACTCGAACCCCCAACCCCTTGGTCCGAAGCCAAGTGCTCTATCCAATTGAGCTATCGGTGCAAGAAATTTTAATTTTACATAATAATTGTGTTTTTTCCAAGATATATGCATATAGTGAACATATTAACCTTCTTTCTTCAAAGAAGAAATTGATAATTTAAAATATAAATTATATAGATATATGGAAAATACATCTCTTGGCATCACTTTATCAAATACCCCCTTCAAAGATAATTGCAGAATCATAAAGGTATTAACAAAAGACGAAGGGATCATTTCCTTATTTATAAAAGGTGTTAACTTAAAAAAAGGAAAGCTATTATCTTTAACATCACCTTTTTGTTTGGGAGAATTTATCTACAAAAAAGGAAATACCGATCTTTATAAATTTTATGATGGCAGTGTTGTCGAAGATAATTTGCAGTTAAGGTCAAGCTATCAAAACATACAAACAGCTTCTAAATTAATCAAAGCGATATTAATATCCCAAATTCCACTTAAAGAAATTCCGGCAATATTTTCTCTACTAAGCACCTATCTGAAAAGACTTGTTGAATTTAAAGAAAAAGAAACCTTTTTAATTAGTTTTTATTTAAAAATCCTTCTTCATGAAGGTCTTTTACATTTTGATTCTGAGATAGTTTCATTTACAGAGAAAGAAGTAAATCAGATGCATGAAATCGTATTAGCTAGATCTTTTTCAAAATTAAAAAATGTTATTACATCTGAAGATCTATGTGAAAAAGTAGAAAAATTTTTCTTTTATCTGATTTCTTGAAATTGCCCTTTAACGAACTTACATCAAGAATATTTTCCTAAAATTAATAATGGTAGTGTCCTAGTTCATTCTGACTTTAAACCTGTAAATTTATTATGGAATAAAGAAGATGGATTAACAGTTCTTGATATTGATCCTCCTCTTATTGATCTAGGTATATTAATAAGACATTTTCAAGAGTTTCCATTAAGTGTTAAAAGTCTTGAAGAAGGATATTTAAAACATGGTGAAATATTGCCAGATAATTGGATTCAAAAAGCTCGTATAACTGATATTATTAATGTAATACAACTTTTAAATACTCCAGCAGAAAGACCTCAATTGTTCAGATTTTTAATAAAATCTATAGATTTAACTATGTTTAAATGATTAACTATTAAAGAATTAATTGAATTTAACATTTTTTCTCAACAAAACATTTGCACGAATGTTATAAAAATCAACTTTTTGAAATTGCAGATAGTTAACAAGGATTTTTCACTGCTAAACAGGCATTAAAATGCGGTTATTCACGTCCTAATTTTCATTTAAATTTAGCTTCTGGCGAATGGACTCAAGAAGGAAGAGGAATTTACCGTTTAGCACGCTATCCAATAACTGACAGACCTGAACTAGTTTTATGGTATATATGGAGTAGAAATCAAAAAGATATTCCCCAAGGAGTATGGTCTTATGAAACAGCATTAGATATTTATGAGCTTTCTGATATGATGTCTTCTAAAATGCATATGACTGTACCGCTTAATTTTCGCAGACGTATTGAAATACCAAGGGTTCTTTGTTTATATCATGAAAATTTAAAAAAATCTGATATTGAAGTAAGACAAGGATACAAAGTAACCACTCCTATCAAAACAATTATAGACGTTGTTAATAGAGGTAATATAGCAGATAATTTCATTGTACAATCTGTACAACAAGCTCTTGAACGGGGGCTTATTTTAAAGGATGAATTAAAGAATCTTAAAAATAGTCATTTAAATATATACAAAAAACTTGATGGATTACTTCAATGGTAACAACATTTAAAACTCCGACAGATTTTAGAAAAAGCTTGGAAACTAGATTGAAAAATATTACTAACAAAAATAGCTTAGATTTACAAAGAACAAGACGTAAATTAGCCTTTGAAAGACTCCTTGCTAGAATTATGATGCAAGTAATTTTATTCTTAAAGGTGGCTATGCCATGGAACTTAGATTTTCTACATCCAGAGCTACGAAGGATATTGATTTAACATGTTTACATAGAATTGATGATTTTAATTTATCAATGGAAGAAATTATCATTAATGAACTCAGGCAATTGGCGAAACTGGATTTAAATGATTTTTTTACATTTGAAATAAGTCCAGCTCAAATGGAATTAGAAAATGCTCCTTATGGGGGAGCGAGATATTCTGTTTCATCTTTTATAGACAAGCGTCTTTTTGTGAGATTTCAGCTAGATATAGGAGCAGATGTTATTGTGGATGAAATTGAAGATCTAGATGGCTATGACTGATTAAAATACTGTGGAATCAACACCCCAAAGATAAGGATGATTTCTGTTGAACAGCAATTAGCAGAAAAATTGCACGCTTATTCCTTGCCTAGAGAAGGAAGATTTAATAGATATGTTGTTACTTATTGAATTCAGACAAATTAATTCAACTAGCTTCATAAACATAATTCAAAAAGTTTTTAAAGCTCGAAAAACTCATAGTTTGCCTAAATTTCTAGAACCTCCTCCTTTAGAATGGACTTCATTATATAATGCGCTTGCTATTGAATGTGGAATAAAATTAACAATGACACAAGCTTTTGATGAATTAATTGTAGACTATCTTAACATCTTTAAAGTACATCCTCAAATAAATGAACTTTATCTAAAAATTGATGAAATATTTGTAAATGAAGATTAAAAAAAAAGATTCATACTCTCGCTTAAAAAAATCGGCACAAGAAGAAGAGGCAAAACTTGAGCAAAGCTACACTCAATTAAAGTTAGCTGATACCAATTTTATGAAATATTGCAGATATGGACTAACCTTACTTTCAAATCTTGATACATATTATCAAGAAGCAGCTCCAAGTATACAAAAAAAATTACTTGGTTCGATATTTACTGGAAAATTAATTTTTGAAGATGGAAATTATCGAACCACACAGCTGAATCAAGCAGTAGAACTTATAGACTTATTTCAGAAGGAGTTAGAAAAAAACAAAACCAAACATTTTGATATTTCTGAAAAAACGTTCGGTAAATTGCGAGAAGGGGGACTCGAACCCCCAAGGGATTTCTCCCACTACCACCTCAAGGTAGCGTGTCTACCAGTTCCACCATCCCCGCTGAAGAATATAAAATTATACAATCAACAAGAAAAGCTCTCAACAAAATTTTCAATAAACGTATTCTTTAATCCAGGCTTCACAATTTAAAGGCTTATTATCTATCTTTTTTACAAGCGTTTCCCAAGTATATTTTGCTCCTGGATGAAAAATCTTTTCTGATAAAAATTGTCCGGCTCTTATGTCCCAAAGATTGTCTATATTAGATTTTTTTAAAACCTCAGTTATTGTCGAAGCAAAAAATTCTCCTAGTAAATAACTAAAGTAATATACAGGAGCTATTCCTATATGATATTTAGAAGCCCAATCATTTTGATTTGATCTATCTTGAGATAAATGAATATTTTGATATTTCCTAACAAGCTCCCACCACAGTTTATTTAAATTTTGAGAAGGGTCTTCATATAAACTTTTCTCAAAATAGGTCATCACTAAAACCCATCTGCTAAATATCAACTGTCTTCTTTTTTGCATTTGACAAGCTTTTTCTATCAAATCTTTTTTATCAGAAGACACCTTGATAAATTCTTTAATAAAGTTAGGGTTATATGCTTGTCTACCCATTATTAAGGCAATAGCTTCAGTTGTAAATATATGAGGATAAGTTTTTAAAAGCCAAGGCAAGTTATTATCAAAACCCAAATCATAAATAGCATGCCCCATCTCATGTAAAAGAGTATCTAACCACCTAATAGTTGGTCTTAAATTATTTAAAGTTCTAACATCACCCTCTCTATCAATATCTATACAAAAAGCATGTTGGCTTTTATTTTCTTTTTCGTATAAATCACTTCTTTTTAAAATAGGTTCAATGTCTTTTCCCATTTTTTTATAAAAAGAAGAGACTACCGCAGGCATATCTATATCTGAAAACAATTGATTTATCTCTAAGACATCAATAGGATCTTCTTGAGAAAACGGTTCACTCCAAAGCCAAGGACCTATCTCATCTTTATCAACATTAAATTTTTTTATTTGATAATCTTGAATTTGTGATATTAGATTTTTATAAGAATCTTCTGATTTATGATAAACATCATCCAAAATATCAAAAAGCCAATTTCCATCTACATTTTGCAAATCAAGCTGCATTTGAAAATAATTATCATACCCTAATTCTCTAGCACCTTCATTTCTATATTTAACAACTTCTAAAATATGAGGAGCCAATTGATTTCCTATCTCCTTAGATACCTCCCATATTTTTTTTCTTTTTTTTACATCTAAAGAGCTTTCTAAAAGATTTTTTATTTCATTTTCAGAAAGACTTATCCCATCAACAGACGGTCTAAATGAATTATATATTTGAGAGATCGTAGTTTCTTTATCTGTTATCTTTTTCAGTATTTCTTTAGAGATCATATTTTCTTTGAAAGATTTTATTAAAATGTCTAATTGTCTTTTTAAAAGATCATCTTTTATTAAAGAAGATGATCTGTATTTCAATAAATTCTCATAAATAGCTTTATCACTAAACATTAATTTATATTCTAACCCTAAACTACTTACTACATCAGCTACATCTTTGTTACTAGTTGTTTCTAAAACCCACATAAGCTTTAAATACTGTTTTTCTTTGGAAGAAATTTTAGGAACAAATTCATTTAAAAAACTTTCAAAAGACTTTTGCACAAAACCCTCTAATTATAAAAATTATTACATGTAAAAAAGAATGACATAAAATGATCTTACCGTCAAACTTTAACAATGCATCAATACAGTGAAAACTAATTTGAAATATGAAACATATTTTTATTTTTATTATTAAGCTATATCAAATTTTGATAAGCCCATTTTTAGGAGATAACTGTAGATTTACTCCCTCCTGTTCTCAATATACCATTGAAGCTATAAAAAAATATGGGATTTTCAAAGGAAGCTTTTTATCTATAAAAAGAATATTAAAATGTCACCCTTTTCACAAAGGCGGGCATGACCCTCTTCCCTAATCTATTTCCGGTAAAAGCAAAGTTTTACCTGGGAAAATATCATCATTTTCCAGACCATTAACATCTTTTATCTCTTCTATCTCAAGACCATAGATTTGAGATATTTGCCATAAAGACTCTCCGTCTTTTACTATATGAACATTCCCTTCATATACATTAGAAAGATCCTCTTCTTTGTTCGAAGCTGTCAAAAACCTATCAATTATCTGTTCGTAATCAATTATTTCCGGTTTTTTCTCATTAGCAAAGTAATACAGCTTTTCTACAGCTTTTTCAAAAACACGATCATATTTTGCTTTTTTCAAAAGTTCCAAACAAAAATTTTCAGCCTCTATAGAGTATGTGTCTAATAAATCTAAAATATTTAAAACTTGAGATTCTTCTAATGTTTTTAAAATTTTAGAAACATCCATTTTTAACAAAGCTGTAGCTGCTTTTTTTGAATTTATCTCAATATAATCTAAAAGAAACTGCACTTTCATCTCTTCTGATAAACTTTCAAACAGATAATTTTTGTCTACATATGAAACTAGCCTATCCCAGCTTCCATCGATCAATACCCCCAAGATTTCAATATCAGAAAGATAACAAACAGAATCATTAAACAAAGATCTAATAGATGAAAATTCATATGTTGAAAAAAACGTATTTTCTAAAGATAGATCACTTAGTTTTGGATAGTTTTTTAATAATAAAAACTTACCTTTGGTTGTTATTGGCCATCTATTTTTGTTAATAAAAGTTAGTATTTTATCTACCTCTTTTAAAGAAAGAGAAGAGATAATTTCAATTTCATATATTTTATTATCTATTTCAAAAGATTTTATCTCTTTTTGAAAGATATCATTTTTTAAAGCTCTATCAACATCCAAATAATGAAAAGTTGTTAAACAACCTAAAACTATTTGTTTTTCTTGAATATTTAATTCTAAGCAAAGCAATGATGTTAATTCTTTATAAGACAAAGAAAAATATTTTTTTAAAATATTATCCTCACTCAAAAGAAAAGAAATATTTTCATTATGTTCACTATCTTCAGACTTATTTTTCTCAAATAAGTTAGAAACTAAAAAAAATATATTAAAAGAAAGACTTATCGCTAAAATCATCCATATGCTTTTAATCTTTTTCATAATAAACCCTGGTGAAATATCTTTTCGCAATATATTATTATTATAATTATTATTAAGATAAATTTTATTTTTTAGCTATGAAAGTTTCTTACTCCCTAATAAAACAATTTCTCGATATAAACATATCAGCAAATGATGTAGCTGCTCATCTTACCTTAGCTGGACTAGAAGTAGATAGCATTGAATATCAAACCTCACCTTTTTCAGGTGTTTTTGTAGGTCTTGTCAAAGAGACTAAAAAACATCCCGAAGCTGATAAATTATGTATAGCAACAGTAACTGATGGAAAAGAAGATTTCCAAGTAGTTTGTGGAGCTATAAACTGCAGAAAAGATATCAAAGTAGCTTTTGCTAAAGTAAATGCAACTTTAGAAGATGAGAATAAAAAACAATTTAAGATCAAAAAAGCAAAACTACGTGGAATAGAATCTCACGGCATGCTTTGTT
>Ga0233447_1001367_pt1 | contig 20443 bp, 27 predicted proteins | sample SI_124_October20_3_FD_183014 | JGI IMG/M metagenome (GOLD analysis project Ga0233447, IMG submission 183014) | Seawater microbial communities from Saanich Inlet, British Columbia, Canada - SI_124_October2016_135_MG | ecosystem: Environmental > Aquatic > Marine > Inlet | place: Canada: British...
GAGAACCAGGTAAGGAATAAATTTTAGAGTTATGGCCGCCGGGCCTAGTCTCAAACTTACCCGCTTTTTCCATTCTGGCTATTTCGTCCCTAATTCTTCCTTCCGAAACACCCGACACCAAGTCTTTAATTTTCACTTTCAATTGACGTTGATTACACTCACCCTCTGCCAACGTCTCTAAAATGGCATCCTCCAGCTTTTCAGATACGGTGACAATATCATCACGCCAAAATCGCGCCGTGCTTAGTTCTAATTGATCGCTTTGCTCATAAGTCCAAAGCGCGGCCAGAGTCTTAGCGTCCGGGCCACGAACCGCGACCGGCTTAATTATCAGCTTGTTATTTTCTGTCTCAACCCTGGCAACCAATACAGCAATATCGACACCGGCCAAAATACTGCTATGTCCACGTAAGGTATCTTGAGGCTGATAATTATTTCCCTTCCCTCCTCCGCTTTTTGTTTGGTGATGAATCAGGGCTATCGCTACATTGGCCCGCTCTGAAACATTTCGCAAGCTCCCCATAATCTCGGCCACCTGTGGGCCATTCTCGTCTACTTCCCCCAATATCTGTGAAAAATGATCTATCACAACAAGGCCTATTTCCCCGTTATAGCTCTCGATTGTCAGGATCAAATTTTCGACCTGCTCAGATTGACTCATCACCGGCCAGGGGCTTGGCATACTCACCCAATAAAAAGGATCCTCGTCCACAACTCCCAAAGTGCGGCCAAGAGCGCCAATTCTTGATCTCATAGTCCTTTGGCCGTTTTCAAGATCGACCCAAAGCACCCCCGCCTTTTCGACAGGCACACCGCCCGCGCTCGCTTTGGGCCTGGTCATCCAGGGCAAACCTGCGGCCACGTGCAAAGACAAATCCAACAAAACCATAGACTTTAGACTCTTTGGCCGTCCAAACCAAACACTGACAGAAGGGCGGGAAATATAAGGCCTGGCAAGCCACGCCAAAGGCTCTAAAGGCTCGTAGGCCGTAGATATTCCCTGGATAGCCCAGCCATCCGAAATACTCAAATCCTGTATTTTTTTTTCAATGTCTGACTGGTCAAAAACTTCTAAAAAATCATCCCCATAAGCAGGCATAGCCAATATCTCAGCACGAAAACGCCGCGCTCGATCCGCTCGATCATTGCCAACGCTCAGGACATCAAAAGCAAGCCCTAAGAGCTTTTTAGGCAACTTACTCAGAGCCTCAAAATCCGGCGCTTCGCCCTGATACTTTTCGTCTATAAGCTGCCTAAAAACAAGCGCCGAATATTCGCGCTTCGATAGTGCTTTATCTGTCATAATGTTGGCCGCCTAGCTTTTTCCAGATTCAAAAACTCATCTTCAGCTAAAACCCTTTCATACATTTTGGACAAAGTTTCTGCACGCCACCTTCCGTCCAGGGCTGGGTATCAGAAAAGCAATGCGGGCAATAAGTCCGATATTCCGACAATTCTTCCAGATCCTCGCCCTTTAAACGGCTTGCGTGTTCCTGCACTCTCCCCAATCGCTTATCAATATCCGCCGTGACGCCATCAACCCATGCCGAAAGACCTTTTTTATCTAAAGCTATTGCTCCCCAAATAACCCCTTCGTCAATCTTGATACCAGTATCCGCATTACTTGACGCAATAGAGCCTAAGCTACGAAGATTTCTAATACCGGCAAACCTCAAATCAGGCTTTACCCTACTAGTTATATCCAGTTCGCCAAATCTCTGAAGATGGTCATCCAACTTCTTACAAGACATCTCAAGCAAAGTAGCCTTTCGCCTAATATCGGCCACAAGAGGCGATATACCACCGCTTACTTTTTCAACCTTTGGTATCAAGGCCTCACACTCCACACCCTCAGAGTAAGCCCTACGCGCCGGGACAGTCTCTAAAAGCATCTTGATAGACTCTATCTCTGCGTTTGTTCTGACGGTATTCTCATCGCACTCTCTAAGATCGTCATAGGCTGAATCGTCACCCTCTGCCATAGCCATTAGAATATCAGCCCGCAGCTCGACTAAAGACAGCATCTTTACTTTTGCATCTTCGAGCTTTTCGTTTTTCTCAATTACAAATTGATCCCACTCTTGAGTACTTAGCTTATTTTTTGCCTTGTTCTCTTTTGGTTTTTCTTCACTTTCTGTATTCACAATATTTCTCCTCATGGTTATTTTTTACTACTGAATCTTTCTCGTTTGGTTCTTGCCTTGTAGCCTCTTTTTCGACTGCGACACATATTGCCGCGTCCTTTAGACCTTCTGGCTTTTCGCTCTTCCTTCAGCTCCAAATCATCAAAATAATCTTGATAATAGGCCGTCTGAAAATTATCATTTTTCACAGGCAGAGAGACGCTTTCCGCTTCAACCAGCAACACCTTTTCACTCTCACTACTATCTTTTTCTTTAGCAATAACTTGCTTTTTCTGTGGTCTAAGCCTAGTTAAAAAACGCACTAATCTATTTCTTTTTTTCAAGTTTTTCACCTCGCTTTCTTCTCAAGCTAAAATGACCAGGGCAACCCTTAGAAACAAAATCTTCCCAAAATACAGGATCAAGATCAATTTTCAAAGCATCGAGATATAAGGGGCCGTCACTCAACAGCCACGCTCTAAGGTATCCATCTTTGCTTTTTTGAAAATCTCGCATTGCCAGAATCAAGACCGCGCCGATCAGCCGCAGCCATCCGCGCTCCTCAATAGGCCTACCGTTTCCACGTGTAATCATGTGGCAATGGTAAAGCAAGCACATGTACTTTCTTCTTTTTTCTGGGTACTTTTTAGGGTGAATTTCTAGCCCAATTCTTGCAAATCAAAAAATCTAAAAGTTTAACGAACCATCTAAAACATAGCTGTTTATCGCTTCAAATAAAGCCATAAAACGCTTATCACTCCCCTGCACCTTATCCACTTCAAATTTTTTGTAAAGCTTCGTTAGCGTTTTTCCATACGAAGACCCAAATTTATGAGCAAGCTCCCCCCCCTTTCTTGAATACTCACCCCAATAAATCAAACCAACCAACTCTTTTTCACCGTCTGTCAAGTTCTTAATCTCAGAAGTAATCCGCTGCTCTTTTGTCAACGACGAAGCGGGCTTTTCTTCGCTCTCTTTCTCCGCTTTCTTTGGAATCTTTTTTAAACCACCATGCACAACTCCAAGCTCTTGAAGAAAGCCCCAAATATATCTAAATAAACCAGCTCCACCCTTTGATAATTCGCCCGGATAATCAAACTCTAAAACAGTATAAGAATCCTTTTCGTCCATCAAAATAAATACACCGGCCAATCTTACCGATCCAGAAAAAAGCTCTATTTGCTCGGCCAGCTTCACAGTGCTTTCTATGCTTTCCAATCGTATTTTTAGACGTTCTATATAACCAATAAAATCACTTTCTGAAAGCTCAGTATATGCCCTTTTTCTGCTCATCTTCTCACCTCTTTATCAGCTCTCGCAGCCGCAACCAAAGTTCGCCCTTGCTGCACCAAATAAGCACGCCTGGCCGTCTCTTCCTGCTCCGTCATTCCCACCGATCGCCGCCCCTGGACGTGATACCCTCCAGGCTTAGGCCTGCATTTTCCACACACAAAACGCCCGCTATTCAAACGCCAAAAATCAGATCCTCCGCAATCCGCGCAAAAATGCGGATCCTCGGCCTGCTTGTAGGTGACAGCCTCAGGCCTTGCCATCACAGCAACATACCCGACCGCCTCAGCTCCCCCGCCTTGCATCGAAGTATCAAAACGCGCCGCCGGATCAGACCGCTTTTCCCCACGATTAGGGGGAATATCGACCAAATCAGGCTCATATCCGCAGCAGGAGCGATTGAGACGCTTTTTCCCTGGCAAAATCCACGCATCGCTCGGTAAACAAGCCCCTGTACAGTCCGGGGTCGCCTCATGGTGATAAGTTTGCCAGCTTTCCCGCTCTTGATCTATGCTCTCGCGTCTGTGGGCGTTTTCTTGCGGGTCCTGTAGCTCAGCATCGACCACCCACCCCAAAGGGTTACGCCCAGGGCCCTGCTTTGCCTTGCTCAACTGGACCCGCTTTGCCAACCCGTAACCCTCGAGCAAGTGCAAGGCATCTTGTAGCATCCGGGAGCTGTACCCGGACAAATCAGCCAAAGCAGGCAACCCCAAAGCCTCCCCACCCAACAAGGCATAAACTGCTAAGGCATTGCGGGCTTTTGCTGCCCCTTCAGTTCCTAATCTTTGTAAGGATGTATCTTTTATGTGACTTATGGACTCTTTTTGCCGTTTATTATTTTTGATCTCGAATTCAGTACCAGATCGACACGTGCCGGGCTTGCCAGATTCGATCCATCCCCCAACCTCTAGCCAATCCAAAGCCTTGACCACCCCTCCCCTGCTACAGTCCGCATATAAAGACAAATCTCGCTGGGCTGCCCTGGGCTGCCACGTAGCAAGCTGCCAGCCAATAGCAAGCAAACCTAAAAGCACATGCCGCTTGAGAATGGGTATCTCTAGGGCCTGCTCGATCTCGCCATAATAGGCCGCTATTGCTTGCCTGGTCGGATTAGCGGCCAGCTCACCCAAAACCCGGCCAAAAGTGCGTCTGAGATAGCCGCCCTTGTATTTTTCTTTTGTTTCTGCGTAATGCCCAGGCTGCCACTCGCTAAAAAGGCTCTGGACGTTCTCAAAACCCCAGCCTGCCAAAACAAGCATCGTTACCACGCCCGCCTCTGCTTCAGATCGACTCTTATACTTGCCGATCCGCTGCCCTTTAGCCGCACCGTACAGCTCATGCAGAAGATCATAGACCTTCTTAGGCATATCCCGTCTTAACAGGCGCACAGGCGCGGCCTGTGTCCCCTGGGCACGCTCAGAGCTGCCAGCTAACAACCAGCTCGATACATCCCCCCAACCAAAAACGGGCAAATCCTGAATATCTTCAGGACTGCCCGTAACAAATTCATAACCAGTAGAAAAAGGAGCTGCCACATAGCAATTATTGACGCGCAGCTCCCCGGCCCCTATTGCCAACAATCCCCAATTGAAGCCCTCCGGGGCATCCGTCACCCGGATATAAAAATGACTGCCTCCGCTGGGCGTTTTTACTTCGATGATCTTTTTAGATCGCGCCTTTAACTGACCGCGCACCACCTGGGCACACTCTACAGAATCGCAGTCGATCACCGCCCGGCCCCTCTCCAAAATAACGCCTAAATTCATCCCCTGGGCTTGCCCTTCGACAATCCCCCACTGTCCCGCCGGTGAATCCTTCCAACTCTCCCCAGCGACCGCCGGGGCTTTCCCGTAAGGCCCTAAAGGAATCGTCCTAAAGTCGGCCTTGCTCCAACGCAGCCGCCAGGCCTGAAGATCGCTTAACATCGAACACGAATCCTAAGCGCGAATTTTATTCTAAAAAATCTGTAAGTTTGGGGGGATGTTGCCCTGTTGCAAAAATCGGACAACCTAAGTACAATGAGGTTGTGTTTCATGTGATCCTTAACATCACTTGAATCCGCCCACCATCTGCCCACGCTCCTGCCCCGGAGCGTGTGCGCTTTAAATGGGCAAATATAATAAACCAAATTAATGTGCAATAATTACAAGTCATATTCTAGCACTGATGTTCTTAATTTTGTGATTCTCAACCTTAAAAAATCCTCCCTGCCCATCCCACCAGATAAAAGGCGCTCACCCCCACCAAAGAGCAAGCGCCCATATAACTATTTTGAACAGCCACTTAACAGGCCAGCTATAACCTCAACCGCTGCCCAATACGCCGCCACTTGCTCAAGAGGCATCTTGACATATTCGACCATCAAACTATCGTTTTTCTGGCCTAAAAATTTCACGAAAAACCCAACCGATACCAAAAGCATTTAAGCGCAATTAGCCATCTATAACGCTTTGGAATATCAGACCAAACACTTTTTATAACTTCAAAATCATCATCTTGCCGATTAAATACGTTCATGCTTTCACCTTTTCCTTTCGCACTCTATACGCCGCCTGTTTACAGGCATTAGAACAGTAACGACCGCGCGGGCTTGCGCTCCGATATTCCTTGCCACAATACGCGCACGTGCGAGCAAATCTTCCTTTTGTTACGCTCCCTTGAGCGTCCCTTTTGTTACGATCAGCGCGGCCACGTGCAGCCGACTTTTTGCATCCATTCGAGCAGTACCGCCCGTGCTGCCGCTGACTCGTGTAAGTACCTCCACAGTTTTGACAAATCATCCTATACCCCGCCCTCCTTGACCCGAAAGGAATTTTCAACTTGCGCCGCTGCCTCCTCTTTTAGCTCTGGCAACCCTACAGTTTCAGCCGCCGCAAGTGGTAAATCCTCGCTACTTTCCTTACCTTTGAAAAAAGATTTCACACCCTCATAAACTTCCTTCGCCGTCTTTTCGGGAAGATTATGATCTTTGCGGTCTTTTGCTTTTTGTGCTTGGCCGTAGGCCTCAGCCTCGCGCTCTGCAATTTCGTCCGCTATGCTCGCAGCTTTGGCGGTCTTGGCTTTTTGTATAGCTTGCTTTATCTTCCAATCTGCAAAATGCTCCTCTATGGCCGCCAAATTATCAGCGTCCATAATGTGATAAGCAAAGGTTGAAATAATATTTACACCGATCAGAAAAGACATACCCAAAACAGTCAAGCGGACTTCTTCAGGGGCCAGGGCAACGGTCAAACCATTAAGCCCGGACTGCATAAGCGTATCGACCGTGAAAAGGGTAATTTCTCCCGCTACGTCGATAATAATCATCACAAGCGCAATACCTTTCTGCGCTATCCCTTCAGAGTTCCATAGGAAAACAGATAGCCAAGCTAACGCGCCGCCAGTCGTAGCGAATAATGCCAGGTAGCCGATAATCTGGTCTTCAGCGCCTAGCGTAGAATTTACAAAATCCAATGTTCGACTCGCAGCGTAAACGATCAGCGCGCCAGCCATAAGAACAAATAATAATTTTCCGATCCATTTTGTTAAGTGTTTCATTTTTTCATTCTCCAATTTCGCAATACTTAGAATTGATCCATCCGTATTGCCCGCCCTTGTCCCGGACTTCGAGCCAACCCCCGCGCGCTAAAACGGCCAGATCCTCGCCCTCTTCAAGGACACGGATCACCGCGCAGCCAGTACCGGCGCAAGCTCTCAAATTCAGAAAGCCCGCTGATACTGTGCATTGCTCAGGTTGGGGGGTGGGTTGGTTGGTTGGGGTTGAGGAAACTGTAACCGCGCTCGCTACGGGCTGTAATTTGGCCGCGCTCATGGTTGCCCCATTGGTTAGGCTACAAGACAAAAGCAAGACCGCAGCCAATCCCAGGATAAAAAATCTTTTCATATTCCTTACCTTTGGGGCAAACAAAAAGCCCCGACTTATGCCGGGGCTTGGTATTTTCTATTCGTTACTGATAGAATTTAGTGAGCATTTCGGCCAGACCCCTGGCTGATTTGTTAGGCCTCGGTTGGTGTTGATAGCACCGCCGGGGCTGTTTTATTACGCTAGAATATACCTCTACTTGTTACGGTTGTCAATGTAAACAGTCCGTATCATTGTGTATCTAAAAGATACGCAAAGAAAACAAAATTAAATTTCCCACTCCTCTACAACTTTCTTTTTCTTAGATGGACGATAGCCATCATCCCAAGAATTCAAAAACTTAAGTATTGCCAACTTGACCACCTCAGCCTTTTTAACCCCCATCTCATCCGCCACAACCTGCAATCTCTCATCATCACTAAACTCTAATCTTGTCGCTACAGGCTTATTTTTATCAACACTTTTTTTCCTAGACTTCCCAAAATCCCCGCCGATAATCGACTGCACACCTGAATCTACCTTGCTACGTTTAGCCATTCTGCCACCACCTCGCCTAACGCCTGGTATCCCTTTGCCGCTGGGTTTCCAGGCTCAAAAGAAATTATACTTTCGCCGGTCGCTGCGCTTTCAGCAACCCTCACAGACCGGGGAATTGTCATCGGCAAAACCGGCCAATCAGCGGCAAGCATGGCCGCCCGGCTATCCTTATGCGTATTTAATCGCCCATTAAAAAAGGTCAATAAAACCCCAAAGATTGTTAAGTTTGGGTTAAGTCTCGGGTGACGCATCCTGTCTACAGTCCTAAGAAACATACGCACCCCGGCCAAATCGACTGGCTGGGCCGGGCTTGGGATCAACACAGAGTCCACCGCACAAAGAGCATTGACCACAAGCTGCCCAAGCGCAGGGGGACAATCCACCAAGCAAATATCATAAGACCTTTTCACAGTATCCAGCGCATCGGCCAAGATAAAATCACGTCCTGGCCTACTCACTACTTCAGTTTCAGCAGCAGCCAGAGCTAGGCTTGCCGGTGCAAGATCAAGGCCTGGCTTTATTTTGACAATCACCTTAGCAAGTGCCAAAGGGTCACGTCCGCCAACCTGATACACATTAGCCAGGCAAGGATCAGCATCAAGAACACCACAGGAAAGCGATAAGCTGCCCTGGTGGTCACTATCCACCATCAGCACGCGCAATCCCATACCTGCCAACACATCGCCTAAAGCTCTTGTAGACGCTGTTTTTCCTACACCGCCTTTATGATTTCCAACTCCGAGAATTTTCATAACTCCCATTCTATCCTTTTTGTAAACAGCCGTAAACCAAAGCCCACAGAACGCCCAGGACGGCCAGGGCGCGGCCACTGCACACCATAAGGACTTATTCAACAGCACAAAGCACCAGGACGGCATTTTGACGGCCTACAGCCAAACTAACTACTTGAACAATCCCCTTAATAAAGCGTGATAGTTCGGCGCGGGCGAAACACATAACAAAAACAAAAGAGCAGCCAAAACAAAAAGCCGCCTGCAAGAAATACTTGCAAACGACTCTTAGTAACCCTGACATCAAGCCAAGATATTTCTGGAGAAAACGAATCACACAAACTGATAAAGATTGCTAATTATCTACCTTTTGCCGCAATTTCAGCGGCGCTCTCACCCATACCTAACTTTAAGAAAGACTCTTTCAAGGACTTCTCACAAGCATCAGATACAGCCATATTTGTACCTTCTCTTACATAGCGCTTGCCTGCTTCTTCTGCGCTCACGACTTGAGGCTCTAACTCTAGCAAGGGGCCAGGCCGCCCAGCTACCGCAAAATCAGCCTCTTCCTCGCTCAGGCCCAAATCTAAAAAAGCCTCCCTTAATTTTCTGTTTTCATCCATCTTGCTTTTTCCTTTACTGGTTAAACCAGTCTAAAATATCCCGCCGCCCAATAGAATCTTACCTAAAATCAATATCCCTTGTCAAGAAGCACCCAATACCCTAAACAATACCCTTCTAAGCGTGATAGCTCGGCGCGGGAGAAACACATAACAGAAAGCAAAAGTACAGCCTAAAGAAAAATAAGAATTCGGATATCAAGGCTTATTAGGTAATTTTTTAGATCTGTTTTGTGGGCTATTTCCTACAAAAAAAATGATCAAATTTTTAGGGATCGACCCGATCAAAGACCATTTACTGCACTTAATTTTTAGAGAAAAAAACCATGTGCCAGGTATATAAAAACGTTTCCCTCTTTTCCTGCGAATTTTCGCCAATAGGCGACCCCTACCCCAAAATGCACGCGGGGCCTTGAGAATTCACCCCCCCCTGCCTTTTCGCCGACCCTCTCAAAACCATAGATGAAAGAAAAACATTTTTGAAAATAAAAAGAAAAGATAGAAATACTAAGAGCATAGCACCACCCTACCAAGTCACGCACCTGGCACACCACAGGCCAGCACAGGGGCACGCTACCAGGCGACCACAGCAACAGCATAGAACAAAGCCAGCGCATAAGGCAATAGCAAGAGCCACACTACAAAGCCCCACGCACCTGCCACACCACAGGCTAACACATAGGGCCACACCACAGGCCAACACATAGGGCCACACCACAGGCCAGCACATAGGGCCACACCACAGGCCAGCGGCCTTTGATCACTACAGCTTGACCCTCCCCCCCATATGCCCAAATACTGCCAGGGCTGCCAGCCGATCACCACAAAAGAAGCCCCCCATAGTCCATATATGGGGGGCGATATCCTCTGGGCTCAGCTGCCAGCTGCATAGCTTCTACACTCAATTTTGACGATCAACAAAAAATCTATACCCCCATATATGGGCTACTCACCAAACGAAGATTTATGCCATATCTTAGAACTTAGAAGCTGCCTCCATCACGTCACTCTCTGCAACAGCATCATACCTTTGCATAGTAGCGATACTATGCCCCATTTGTGCAGCTGTTATGCGGTCGTCGCCTGTTTCCTTTCTCCAGACGCGCACGGCTGTATGCCGCAAGATATGCGCGGTCAGCTTGAATTCAGACAATCCGGCACGCTTGCCGGTCTCTTCAACGATGTACTGGATCGCTCTTTTCTTCAGTGGGGCAAGGCTTCTCTTTACCTGCGTAAAAAGGTGTTCGTGCTCTATGCCCATCTCGCTCCGGATCCGGATCCATTCCCGCAAAGGATCTCGAGCTTTAGAAGGGATCCCAGCCGTGCGCTCTTTTTCATTCTTGCCAAGTACCCTAATAGATCCGCTTCTCTCTCTGAGAGTAATGTCCTGCATTTTGATATTAGAAAGCTCTTCCACACGTACACCGACATACATCATCGTAAAGATAATAGCCTTATCCCTGGCAAATCTTTGGCGGCCCTGCAAGGTTTCTTTCAACGGAACAGCAAGAGCACGCCCAACGGCCAGGCGCTCTTTTCTGCGTAGTCCTCGTTTTGTAGAGATCTCTTTTTTCGGCAAGCGGATACCAGTAGTCAGATCACTTGTAATGCGATCATCTGCCTGCATCAAATACAGACAATAGGCCCTGATAGCTGCAAAGCGGCGTAGGATCGTGTTAGGTTTTCTCTTTTCAACAGTCAGGGAATAAGTGACGTAATCCTGAATATCATCGGAGGTGAGCGTCTCAGCCGACAAATCGTGTCCTGTTGTCTCTTTGTGCCAGTTAGCGAAAAGCTCAATATCGCCAATGTAGCCGCTAATCGTGTGAGCTGCACCGCGTCGATGTCTACCAGGAAGGGGATTTGTAACGGCCCATGATGTGAAATTTTGTACTGCTTGGCTCTTGGATGTCATTATTTTTTTCCTTTTAGATATTATGTGCAATAGATTTTTAGTCTTAGACCCGCTAAATCGGGCTGTTATATGCAGTACTATACCATTTTATTGCACACAATACAAGTTGTATGCAGTAGAAACAGTCCAAAAAGGGCTTTTCCAGGTGTGCCCTAATCCTGTCCTAATCCTGCCCGTATATTGTCCTAATCTTGTCCTAAACCTGTCCACGATTTTAGCCATTTTGAGAGAGAAATAAAACGGACTACCCCCTTCTGGGGGTATGGCTCTATCCATATTCAATTTTCACGCACTAAAACCATCTAAACAACTTCCTCCCTTCCTCGTACTAGAAACGGCAACAATATACATACCGTGAAATAATCCAGCACATCAATAAATTGTTGTTAAAAACTCCGCCGCTAAAATTTATTGCTAAATATCCAACCGCCCCACCCCACCAAGTGCGCATCCCTTTTTACGGGGACGGTGCGTACCTACGTATATTACGTACGCACAAAATAAGTGGAGGTTAAATATTTTTGCCGTCAAATCTGGCGGCCACTTATCTTACGGCTAAATATCAGACTTATTCAATTTTTTCTTGCCTGCTAAAAAAGCCAAATGTATTTGCCTGCTAAAAATCAGGTCGCCCGCAATGCTCAGGACATCCCTGGCACATCGAAGGCAGACGATCAACCAAAAGCCAGCCCTTGCCAACGCCCAGGGCGACCACGTGGCCGTGCGCCCTACTCAGATCGTCTCAGCATATCGAGCGCAGCCATAACCAGCGAAGCCGTCCAGGACATCCCCAGCGCATCGAAGGCGGACGATCCCCGGCAAAGCCAGCCCTTGCCAACGCTCAGGCCGTCCCTGTGGCCGTGCGCCCTGCTCAGGTTGCCTTAGATGATCGAGCGCAGCCAGGGACAGGCGCCATAAGGTCTAGCCCTTTCCAGCCAGGCCAGTGCATCGAGCGCGCCGCGCAACAATCGAGGTTGTTCTTTTTTTCTTTTTTATAATTCGCATCTGTCATCCTGTTTGTGTGTGTGTGTGTTTCCCTTTTAAGGGAACACACACACACACGGACAGGGCCACGTATAGAGCTTTTTCTGTGGATGATCCAAGCAACCAAGCAAACGCACTAAAAAGCGAAGATTACGTTTTTTATTTCTAAGGATTAAAAAGTAAAGTTTCTGTTATGTGATTTTCCCCCGCGCAACCTATCACGTCTTTTTTTTTTCTCCATCCCTGCCCTGCCCGCCGGTTACACCGAACAAAACAACCAACGATCATCCGGGTAATTATCAGCCAAATATCCAGACAACAAAACCCGCCCTTTGTGCCAACGCATGTATTTTTTTACGCAGTCCTGGCAATATATATCATCAAACTCTACAAACTCTTTTTTGTTCTCATACAATAAGGGATAGTAATACTCGCAAAAATCATCTAACTCTTCATAGCACCCCCCGCAAATATAAATATGGCCCATTGCCTGCACAAAATTTGTCGGTATCCCCGCCAATAAACCATACTGTAATTTTCCCTGACCAGCTCGACCAGACGCACCAAATAAAACCAGATCATCAATGACGCCCCTAGGGAAGCCTTCGAGCAAGACCAAAGCCTTTTTTATCCTTGCATCGACAATGTGCCCTAGAGGGTCTTTATACGTCCACGCGCCGGGGTAACTGCTAGACCATCCGCGCTCCCCTTCGTGACCAGGCGGCCATTCTCTCGTCTCTTCAAAAACAGGCTCTTTTTTTGGCTTGCTTTTTTCCTCTGGTTTTTCGGTCAGAATATCCAGCTTGACACGCTCAGGCTCAGACCTCTTTGACCTGCTTTCTAAATACTCCGCTGCCTTGAGAAATTGCCAAGCTAAACGATCTCTTAGCCAATTAATAACATCTCCACTATCACCGCCCAAATACCAACGCTGTGACTCTTGATCTATTCGCAAATCAGGCACATCGACACAACGCAAATACCGCCCGTCTGGATCGTCACACAAAAATTGATAACCGGCTACCTCTTGGATTACAGAGGCCAGCGGATTTTTTTCTTTCAGCTTTTCAATATCGTATTTCATAGTTACCACTCCAGCTCACTTTGAGAACCAGGTAAGGAATAAATTTTAGAGTTATGGCCGCCGGGCCTAGTCTCAAACTTACCCGCTTTTTCCATTCTGGCTATTTCGTCCCTAATTCTTCCTTCCGAAACACCCGACACCAAGTCTTTTATTTTCACTTTCAATTGACGTTGATTACACTCACCCTCTGCCAACGCCTCTAAAATGGCATCCTCCAGCTTTTCAGATATGGTGACAATATCGTCACGCCAAAATCGCGCCGCGCTTAGTTCTAATTGATCGCTTTGCTCATAACTCCAAAGCGCGGCCAGAGTCCCAGCGTCCGGGCCACGAACCGCGACCGGCTTAATTATCAGCTTGTTATTTTCTGTCTCATCCCTGGCTACCAATACAGCTATATCGACACCGGCCAAGATACTGCTATGCCCGCGTAAGGTATCTTGAGGCTGATAATTATTTCCCTTCCCTCCTCCGCTTTTTGTTTGATGATGGATCAAGGCTATCGCCACGTTTGCACGCTCCGCAATATTTCGCAAGCTCCCCATAATCTCGGCTACCTGTGGGCCGTTCTCGTCTACCTCCCCCAATATCTGCGAAAAATGATCTATCACGATAAGGCCAATTTGCCCGTTATAGCTCTCGATTGTCAGGATCAAATTTTCGACCTGCTCGGACTGGCTCATCACCGGCCAGGGGCTTGGCATACTCACCCAATAAAAAGGATCCTCATCGACAACGCCCAAAGTACGGCCAAGAGCGCCTATTCTTGATCTCATAGTCCTTTGGCCGTTTTCAAGATCGACCCAAAGCACCCCCGCCTTTTCTACAGGCACACCGCCCGCGCTCGCATTGGGCCTAGTCATCCAGGGCTTACCTGCGGCCACGTGTAAAGACAAATCCAGCAAAACCATAGATTTTAGACTCTTTGGCCGTCCAAACCAAACACTCACAGAAGGGCGAGAAATATAAGGCCTGGCAAGCCACGTCAAAGGCTCTAAAGGCTCATAGGCATTATCCATACCGTACACAACCCAACCGCCTGAAGGCTCTAAATCCTGAATACTCAAAGACAGATCAGCCTTATCGACATCCCCCAAAAACTCATCCCCATAAGCAGGCAAAGCCAATATCTCAGCACGAAAACGCCGCGCTCGATCCGCTCGATCACTCCCAACGCCCAGGACATCAAAAGCAAGCCCTAAGAGCTTTTTAGGTAACTTATTCAGAGCTTCAAAATCGGGAGCTGCACCCTGATATTTTTCATCTACAAGCTGCCTAAAAACGAGCGCCGAATATTCGCGCTTTGATAGTGCTTTATCTGTCATAATGTTGGCCGCCTAGCTTTATTTTTCCACTTCAAAATCTCAGCTTCAGCTAAAACCCTTTCATACATTTTTGGCAAAGTTTCTGTATGCCGCCTTCATCCCAAGGCACGGTATCCGAAAAGCAATGCGGGCAATAAGTCCGACGTTCTGGCAAATCATCCAGATTCTCGCCTTTTAAACGGCTTGCGTGTTCCTGCACTCTCCCCAATCTCTTTTCAATATCCGCCGTGACATTATCAACCCATGCCGAAAGGCCTTTTTTATCCATAGCTATCGCTCCCCAAATAACCCCTTCGTCAATCTCGATCCCCGTATTCGCAATACTTGACGCAATAGAGCCTGCGTGACGAAGATTACTAATACCGGCAAATCTCAAATCAGGCTTTACCCTACTGGTTATATCCAGTTCGCCAAATTTCTGAAGATGGTCATCTAACTTTTTGCATGACATCTCAAGCAAAGTAGCCTTTCGCCTAATATCGGCTACAAGAGGCGATATACCACCGCTTACTTTTTCAACCTTTGGTATCAAGGCCTCACACTCTACACCCTCAGAGTAAGCCCTACGCGCCGGGACAGTCTCTAAAAGCATCTTGATAGACTCTAGCTCGGCATTAGTTCTGACCGTGTTCTCATCACACTCTTTAAGATCTTCATAAGCCGATTCGTCACCCTCTGCCATAGCCATTAGAATATCGGCCCGCAGCTCGATTAAAGACTGCATCTTTTCTTTTGCACTCTCGATTTTTTCGTTTTTCTCAATTACGAATTGATCCCATTCTTGAGTACTTAGCTTATTTTTTGCCTTGTTTTCTTTTGGTTTTTCTTCAATTTCGGTAGTCATATTACTTTCTCCTCATAATTATTTTTTATTACTGAATCGTTCTCGCTTTGTTTTTGCCTTATAGCCTCTTTTTCGACTACAGGACGTTTTACCGCGCCCCTTAGGTCGTCTGGATTTTCGATCTTCCAACATCTCCAAATCATCAAAATAATCTTGATAATAAGCCGCCTGAATACAGTCATTTTTCACAGGCGGAGAGATGCTTTCCGCTTCAACCAGCAACACCTTTTTACCCTCACTACTATCTTTTTCTTTAGCAATAACTTGCTTTTTCTGTGGCATAAATCTAGCGTAAAAACGTGCCAACTTATTGCTTTTTTTCAAGTTTCTCACCTCGCTTTCTCTTCAAACTAAAATGACCAGGACACCCCTTAGAAACAAAGTCCTCCCAAAAAACAGGATCAAGATCAATTTTCAAAGCATCGAGATATAAGGGACCATCACGCAAGAGCCACGCTTTTAGATAAACATCTTTGCTCTTTTGAAAATCTTTCATAGCCTGAATCAAGATCGCGCCGATCAATCGCAACCAGCCGCGCTCCTCAATGGGCCTACCGTCTGCTCGTGTCATAGAATAATTATGGCAAACAAAAAACTGAGATTTCCAAGTGAAAATCTCAGTTTTATATGGCTAATTTCTTAGTTTTCTAGGCTCAACGACTTCTAGACCATCGAAAATTTGCTAATTTCTTTTCCTATATTCGGCCTGCATAATTCAGCCATTCTCATTAACTCTACCTGCTTGTCTATAGTTCGACCAGTAATCTCAAATGCTGCATATAAGGCAGAAAAATAACTATAGGCTGTCTGACCTTTAAATTTTTCTATCCAATAAAATCTCACCTTTCGGGAGTCCGCGCCAGGGCGGGCGAAACTCACCAAAACGTCTTTCAAATACCCAGGCAAACCACGAAAAACGCCATAAGCCCATGCGGGCGTTTTGTAATCATCGACTACGATTTCCCTTTTTTCATCCTGCTCTTTTAGCAACGATGAAGCGGGCTTTTCCTCGCTCTCTTTCTCTGCTTTCTTTGGCAACTCATCAAAACCGCGCACTACAAGCCCTTTATCCTTTAGCAGCTCCCAAAAACTACCCAAAACTTGCCAATCATTAGAACTTGAGTATGCCGTCAAATAAATAATATCTGCCCCGATTTGATGTTCACATGTGATATTCATTCTTTCGCTATCCTCACCCAGCAAAACAAAGTAAGAAGTACCGTACCCAAAACCATAACCACAGCTTACAGCAACTTCCCCACACCTACCGATAAACCACGCCATCACATGGCCGCTAACAACACCTTCGACAGGAATTCTGCAACTTACGGAACCCTCAATAATAATTTCAAATTCTTCGCTCATAACTTCACCTCTTTTTCAGCTACCCGCAGCCGCGATCAAAGCCCGCCCTTGCTGCACCAAATAAGCCCGCCGCGCCGCCTCTTCCTGCTCAGTCATCAGCACAACCCGCCGCGCCTGGATGTGATAGCCTTCAGGCTTAGGCCTGCATTTTGCACAAACAAAACGCCCGCTATTTAATCGCCAAAAATCAGATCCTCCGCAATCCGGGCAAAAATGCGGATCCTCGGCCTGCTTGTAGGCCACAGCCTCAGGCCTTGCCATCACAGACACATACCCGACCGCCTCAGCTCCCCCGCCTTGCATCGAAGTATCAAAACGCGCCGCCGGATTAGACCGCTTTTCCCCACGTTCAGCGGGAATATTGACCAAATCAGGCTCATAGCCGCAACAGGAGCGATTGAGACGCTTTTTCCCTGGCAAAATCCACGCATCGCTCGGCAAACAAGCCCCTATGCAGTCCGGGGTCGCCTCATGGTGATAAGTTTGCCAGCTTTCCCGCTCTTGATCTACGCTCTCGCGTCTGTGGGCGTTTTCTTGTGGGGCCCGAAGTTCAGCATCGACCACCCACCCCAAAGGACTACGCCCAGGGCCAGGCTTTGACTTACTCAACTGGACCCGCTTTGCCAACCCGTAGCCCTCGAGCAAGTGCAAGGTATCTTGTAGCATCCGGGCACTATACCCGGCCAAATCAGCCAAAGCAGGCAAGCCCAAAGCCTCCTCACTCAGCAAGGCATAAACAGCTAAGGCATTGCGGGCTTTGGCTGCCCCTTCAGTTCCTAATCTTTGCAATGATGTATCTTTTATGTGATTTATGGATTCTTTTTGCCGTTTATTACTTTTGATCTCGAATTCAGTACCAGCTCGACACGTGCCAGGCTTGCCCGATTCGATCCATCCCCCAACCTCTAGCCAATCCAAAGCCTTGACCACCCCTCCCCTACTACAGTCCGCATATAAAGACAAATCCCGCTGTGCTGTCCGGGGTTGCCACGTGGCAAGCTGCCAGCCAATAGCAAGCACACCTAAAAGCACATGCCGCTTTAGAATGGGTATCTCTAAGGCCTGCTCGATCTCCCCATAATAGGCCGCTATCGCTTGCCTGGTAGGATCAGCGGCCAATTTTCCTAAAGCTCGATCAAAAGTGCGCCTTAGATAGCCGCTCTTATATTTTCCTTTTGTTTCTGCGTAATGCCCAGGCTGCCACTCGCTAAAAAGGCTCTGGACGTTCTCAAAAGCCCAGCCTGCCAAAATAAGCATAGTAACCACGCCCGCCTCTGCCTCAGATCGACTTTTATATTTTCCGATCCGCTGCCCTTTAGGCGCGCTGTACAGCTCATGCAGAAGATCATAGACCTTTTTAGGCATATCCCGCCTTAGCAAGCGCACGGGCGCGGCCTGCACCCCCTGGGCACGCTCAGAGCCGCCAGACAATAACCAGCTCGACACATCCCCCCAACGCAAAACGGGCAAGTCCTGAATCTCTTCAGGGCTGCCCGTAATAAATTCATAACCATTAGAAAAAGGAGCTGTCACATAGCAATTATTGACGCGCAGCTCCCCGGCCCCGATTGCCAACAATCCCCAATTGAAGCCCTCCGGGGCATCTATCACCCGGATATAAAAATGGCTGCCTCCGCTGGGCGTTTTTACTTCGATGATCTTTTTAGATCGCGCTTTTAATTGATCGCGTACCACCTGGGCACATTCTACAGAATCGCAGTCGATCACCGCCCGGCCCCTCTCCAAAATAACGCCTAAATTCATCCCCTGGGCTTGCCCTTCCACAATCCCCCACTGTCCCGCCGGTGAATCCTTCCAACTCTCCCCAGCGACCGCCGGGGCTTTCCCGTAAGGCTCTAAGGGGATCGTTCTAAAATCCGCCTTGCTCCAACGCAGCCGCCAGGCCTGAAGATCGCTTAACATCGAAGACGAATCCTAAGCGCGAACTTTATTCTATTATTTCTGTAAGTTTGGGGGTTAGTTGCCCAGTTGCAAAATTCGGACAACCTAAGTATACTGAGGTTGTGTTTCATAGAGAGACCAATTCTCTTGATAATACGCCCACCCGCGAAGACCCGGCTGCCCGTCGGGTCTCGCCCTTTAAGGGGACGAATTTAATAAATAAACTTAATGTGCAATAATTACAGGTCATATTCTAGCACTGATGTTCTTAAATTTGTAAATCTCAACCTTAAAAAATTATCCCTGCCCATCCCCCAAATAAAAGGCGCTTGCTCCCACCACAGAGCAAGCGCCCACGTAGCCTTTTTTGTACAGTCGCTTAAAAGGCCAGCTATGACCTCGACCGCTGCCCAATATGCCGCCACTTGCTCCGGGGGCATCCTGACATATTCGACCTTCAAACCGCCACCTTTTCCTTTCGTATTCTATAGGCCGCCTGCTTACAGGCATTAGAACAGTACCGACCGCGCGGGCTTGCGCTCTGATATTCCTTGCCACAATGCGCGCACGTCCGAAGAAAACGCCCCCCTGTTACGCTCCCTTTAGCGTCCCTTTCGTTACGCTTGGCACGCCCTCTCTCTGCTTGCTTCTTGCAGTCATTAGAGCAATACCGCCCGTGCTGCCTTGCGCTTGTATAGACTTCTCCGCAATTTTGACAAATCATTTTATACCCCCCTGACTTTTTACTTTTGGGTCAATCTGTAGCTCTGGAATACCAACAGTTTCAGCCGCCGCAAGTGGCATATCTTCAGACTTTCCACCTTTAGGAAAAATCCCGCGTACATCTTGCCAAATTTCGCCTAGTGTTTTCTCCGGAAGAGTATGATCTTTGCGGTCTTTCGCTTTTTGGGCTTGGCCGTAAGCCTCAGCCTCACGCTCTGCGATTTCATCGGCTATGCTTTCAGCCTTTGCGGTCTTTGCTTTCTGTATAGCTTGTTTTATCTTCCAATCTGCAAAATGCTCCTCGATAGCAGCCAAGTTTTCAGCGTCCATAATGTGATAAGCAAAGGTTGAAATAATATTCACACCGATCAAAAAGGACATACCCAAAACAGTTAAACGGACTTCCTCAGGGACCAGGGCAACGGTCAAACCATTAAGCCCGGACTGCATGAGCGTATCGACTGTAAAAAGGGCAATCTCTCCCCCCACGTCGATAACAATCATCACAAGCGCAATACCTTTCTGCGCTATCCCCTCAGAGTTCCATAGGAAAACAGATAGCCAAGCCAACGCGCCGCCGGTCGTGGCAAATAATGCCAGGTAGCCGATAATTTGGTCATCAGCGCCTAGCGTAGAGTTTACAAAATCCAGCGTCCGGCTTGCAGCGTAGACGATCAACGCGCCAGCCATAAGAACAAACAATAATTTACCGATCCATTTTGTTAAGTGTTTCATTTTCTTATTCTCCAAATTCACAGTATTTAGAATTAATCCATCCAAGCCGCCTGTCCTTGTCCCGGACTTCGAACCAACCTCCACGCTCCAAAACAATCAGATACTCGCCCTCTTTGAGTACGTGGACCACAGCGCAGCCAGTACCGGCGCAAGCTCTCAAATTCAGAAAGCCCGCCGATACTGTGCATCGCTCAGGTTGGGGGTTATTGGTTGGTCTTTGGACGCGGGCTTGTCGCTCTATGGCCGCATCTGTAGAAATAGGCAATACAGCCGATCCGCTGGTAGGGTTAGCGGTCAAGCTGCAAGCCAGGCTAAAGATCAGCCCAAAAAGCGCAAATAACAAAATCCTTTTTTTAGTCATACGCCCTCTTTTTCCCCTCTGATTTTTTTTAAGGTAGCGTCA
>Ga0233447_1001383_pt1 | contig 20270 bp, 14 predicted proteins | sample SI_124_October20_3_FD_183014 | JGI IMG/M metagenome (GOLD analysis project Ga0233447, IMG submission 183014) | Seawater microbial communities from Saanich Inlet, British Columbia, Canada - SI_124_October2016_135_MG | ecosystem: Environmental > Aquatic > Marine > Inlet | place: Canada: British...
ACATTTTAGATAAAATCTCTTCTTCTTTTATTGAAAACTACGATGGGGTAATAATTAATCCAGCAGCATATACACACACAAGTATAGCTATTTATGATGCATTAAAAGCAATACAACTTCCTGTGGTAGAAGTCCATATTAGCAATATTTATAAAAGAGAAGAATTTAGAAAACATTCTGTTATAACTGCCGCCTGTACAGGTCAAATTACTGGTTTAGGCATTGATGGGTATGAACTAGCATTACAGGCATTAATAAAAATAATAGGAAAAGTGGTAAAATAAGGAGAAATATCCTATGGAGCTTGATGAAATTAAAGCTATAGTAGAGTTAATGGCTAAGCATAATCTTTCGGAGTTTAAAGTTGAGGCAGACAATATGCATCTCTGTCTAAAGAGGGATATTGTTGGTTCGGTACAGCAGATTGTTACGCAACCACAGGTCTCTATTCCTGCTGCTATGCCAACGATATCAACGACAACTGCTGAAAGTCCCAAAGATAAAGCTGATTCAGTAAAAAAAATTACTATTGATGCTCCTATTGTAGGTACATTCTATAGAGCCTCTAGCCCTGATGCAGAACCTTTTGTAAAAATAGGAGATAAAGTTGAATCTGACACTGTCATATGTGTTATTGAAGCAATGAAGGTTTTGAATGAAATCAAAGCAGAAAAATCTGGTATTATTAAAGAAATTTTAGTTGAAAACACACAATCAGTAGAATATGGCTGTCCTTTGTTCGTTATTGAGTGATTGTTATTTGACAATAACTGGAAATTAATTATGTTTGGAAAAATATTAATAGCAAATCGTGGAGAAATTGCTCTTCGAATTATTAGAGCATGCAAAGAGTTGGGAGTTAAGACTGTACTTGTCTATTCAGAAGCTGATGCAACAAGCCTTCCTGTACAACTTGCAGACGAAGCAGTTTGTATTGGCGCAGCTCCTTCAGTTGATAGCTACCTAAACTATCGGCAAATAATCAGTGCTGCAGAAATTTGTGATGTCGATGCGATTCATCCAGGTTATGGTTTTCTAGCCGAAAATGCTGCTTTTGCGGAAATTTGCAAATCTTGTAATGTCGAGTTTATAGGCCCAAAACCAGATCAAATAGTTGGAATGGGTGACAAAGCCTCTGCCAGAAAGAAAATGCGTAAAGCCGGAGTACCAGTCACACCTGGCAGTGAAGGATTAATCGCCGACGAAAAAGAAGCACTGAAAGTGGCTAATGAAATCGGTTATCCTGTTATAATTAAAGCCACCGCTGGCGGTGGCGGACGAGGAATGAGAGTGGCGCACAATAACACATCTTTATTACAGGGATTTAATGCCGCACGAGTTGAAGCAGAAGGTGCTTTTGGTAATGGTGACTGTTATATAGAGAAATATATTCTCAATCCACGGCATATTGAATTTCAAATTTTAGCAGATAAACATGGCAATGTTGTGCATTTGGGAGAAAGAGATTGTAGTATCCAACGAAGACATCAAAAGCTAATAGAAGAAACCCATTCACCTGTGTTAAACTCTAAGCTCCGCGCATCTATGGGGGCTGCCGCAATAAAGGCTGCGGAGGCAGTTAATTATTCAAGTGCCGGTACTGTTGAATTTATTCTTTGTGAAGATGGCAGCTATTACTTTATGGAAATGAATACAAGAATTCAGGTTGAACATCCAATCACAGAACAGTTAACGGGCATAGATCTTATTAAAGCTCAAATCCGAATTGCAACCGGAGAAAAACTTACTCTGAAACAAAAAGATATTAAATTCAGTGGACACGTTATAGAATGTCGAATTAATGCTGAAGACCCATTTCACAATTTTGCCCCATCACCAGGTACTGTGGATACATTTATTTCGCCAGGTGGGTTAGGGATTCGCATCGACAGCCATGTTTATAGCGGCTATAAAATCCCTCCATATTATGATAGTATGATTGCCAAGCTTATTGTATTTGCAGATAATAGAGAAGAAGCGATTGTACGTTGTGTCAGAGCCCTTGAGGAGTTTTATATTTCTGGCGTAAAAACGACTATACCAATACATAAGTTCATATTAAGCCATCCAGATTTTAAGTTAGGCAAATATGACACCGGATATATAGATAAGATATTTGATGATTTTCTTGCCTCAGAGACCCAGTAATATTTGGCTTTTCTATAAAACTGGCTTGGAGTAGTAGCAACATAAAAAGCCGGAAGGCCTTTTGTATCGCAATAATAAAGAAGGAGATATATGGTAATGAAACAGCTAAAAAAAAATAAGAAAACTTTGAAAAAAACTTCGAGAAGTTCTAATGTTATCGAAAATAACAATAAATACGGCATTATAAAAATCTATGAAAATGTAATAATTGAAGTCATTAAAAAAGCAGCCTGCTCTGTTGATGGAGTAACAAAACTTTCAGGTGCAACATTCGTTGAAAGTATAGCAAACCTAATCGGCAGTCAAAAAAAAACTGATAAAGCAATTATAATCAATATTGATGGAAACATTCTCACAGCAGAACTAAAAGTAAACATGCTTTATGGTAGGCATATCCCCGAAGTAGCTGCAAAAATTCAAAATACAATTTCTGATGAAATTAAACGTATTGTAGGTCTAACTGTAGCAAAGGTAGACGTTATAATTCAAGAGATAGAGCATAACCAAGAAATAGAAAAAACAGATTAGCTTGAATATATAAAACCGAAAATTACCGAGGACTGATTTTATGAAGGAAAAAGATAGTAGAGCTCAATTTAACATGCCCTTTGGTCTTGAAAACCAAAATGAAAAAGGAACAGTGAAGCTTCACGAGGGTGTTATAGCATCTGTAGTTAAAAATGCTACCTGTTCTGAAAATGGTGTAATACGTTTTGCCGGAAGTAGTCTTTCGGATAGTATTGCTGGGCTCCTTGGCACCAAAAAGAGAAGCGACAGTGCAATAAAAATAGAATTGACTGATGACAGTGCCACTGTAGATGTAAATATCATTGTTGCCTATGGAGAAAATATACCTACTCTCGCATTACAGCTTCAAACTACTATTATTAACGAAGTGAAAAAAATTGCTGGGATTACTGTTTCACAGGTAAATGTATATGTTCATGGAGTCGAAGAAGTTATTAAGGAAGCAGTTGAGGAGTCAGAAGAAGCGGAATAGTTTTTATATTATATGAAATAAAACACACCCAATATGGGCATAATTGGTACTTTTAAAGCTTGCATTTTAGGTTTAAAATGTGGCAAAGTGACTACGGCAGGGTTGGTAGCTCGCAGAGCGTAGCCTGAAGTGATTATTTATTACCTCTTGAAAGATAGGATGATTTAAAGAAGACATTTTATTACATTTCAAAAAAGGAGTCAAAAATGGAAGCTTATATGCAAGAGTTACTAAACGAAATAGGTTATTATTTGCCTGGTTTTCAACGGGGTTTTATTATTGGTGTAATTGTCATATTTATTGTTTTGATAATATTAAAACTGTTGATTATCTTTTTAAATCCTAGACGAAGAAAGTGTTCGGGAGTTGATATTACTGATAATAATGGTGCACTTTTCATATCTTCAACAGCTATATCAGATTTAATCAGTGCGTTAGAATGCGAGTTTGATGGGATTAAATTTCATAAATCGATACTATATAAGAGGAAGTCTAAATATAACATTAAACTGGTTGCAGAACTTGAAACTAAAGATGTTAATTTCCCCGATTTGATTTCTACAATACGTGATAGCATTTTCAGCGCGCTTGACAAAAATCTCGGAATTACTTGTATTAGTAAAATAGACATATTTCTACGGAGAGTTAACTCCAAATATTGATTAAGTTTATTCGCATGGAAAGGCTTTTGTCAAAGAAATCTAGGCAATATACTCAGCTATGATCGATTTTTAAATATTTACTGCTGCCTTAAAATATATGCATTTTAATGTTGATATTAGCATCAAAATTACCTCGAAGAATAGACCTTTGTGAACAACCGGGCAAAATTTATTGTTTTAATAATTTACCAATTCACCGTTGCAAATAAAAAAGTTATTGGATATAATAATAGCTATAAACCAGTTTTTGCTGGTGTGACAAAGTTTTAAAATCGAAGCCCTATATTATGATGTTTACTGCTCATTTCGGAGAAGGGGCGATTTTAGTTTATGTGAAAATTCTAAAAATGGTTCGGTTTGAGTATAAAAAGGGGGGGGATATATCTGTGGTTTTTTATTCTTGAAATATACAATCTTTCATAGCCAAATTTTTTCTGGCTAATAAATTTTCAGTCCATACTTGATATAGAGAACTGTAACCAAACATAATCAGACCTGCGGCATAAGCGCCTATAAAGAATCCAAAAAAATAGTTAAAATGAACTATAAAAAAAATAAAGGTAATTAGACAATAAATGCCCAATAAAAATTCAAAAAGCCCTGAAAGCAGTTTACTGCTGTTTACTTTGTAATTACTTTTTTTACTTTTAGAATTACTGCTTCCACTTTTTGGTGTACGTATAAAAGCTGACTTTTTGCCAGAAATTGCTTCAAAAACTGCCGTGGCATTGTTAATGCACAGGCCTGTTCCAACGGCAATCATTACAGGAAAATTCCTAAATGAGAAAAATCCTTTTCGGGTTGCTGCTCCGCTTCCTGTATATAGCGCACATGGTGCCATTGCAGCCATGACGACAATAACCCATAAAAATGGCAAGAAAGGTCCATAATGAATAATAGGTGCTCCTATTAATACTGGAAGAGTTAATATCGTTAGTATTATCATAAAAACAGCAGCAAAATTATTAGTTAAGTGCATAAAGGCTTCAAATTTCTGGTGGATTGTTAGATTTCTTGATTTAAAAATACGAGGTAGTAATTTTATACCCGTTTCAACAGCGCCTTTAGCCCATCTTTTCTGCTGGCTCTTAAATGCCATCATATTATTGGGAAGTTCTGCGGGACAGATAAGATCAAAGTCAAATGCCATTTTATAACCATTTAACTGTACTCTGTACGAAAGATCCATGTCTTCTGTTAGAGTATCTCCAGACCAACCTCCGGCTGTAGCAATAGCACTGATCCTCCAAACTCCTGCTGTGCCGTTAAAGTTCATACAAAGATTGTTGTAGTGTCTTGCACCCTGGGAAGCAGCAAAGTGTGCATCAAGAGCTATGCTTTGTGCTTTTGTTAGCCAGTTCTCAAGCCTATTTAAATGCCCCCATCTGGACTGAACACAGGCAATCTCAGGTTTGTTGTGTATTTGTGCAATACTTCTTTTCAAGAAATTTTCGGGTATGATGAAATCAGAGTCAAAAATTGCTACATATTCTCCTTTGGCAGTTTTTAGACCGTTTGCAAGAGCACCTGCTTTAAACTGCTCGCGTGTATCTCTTCTGACAACGTAAATATCTACACCTGTCGTTTCTTTTAGTTCCTTAGTGTATTCATCTATGATTTTCACAGTATTGTCAGTGCTGTCATCCACTATCTGAATTTCAAGTTTTTCTTTTGGATAATCAACTTTTGTAGCAGATAACATGAGGCGCTTGATAACGTCCGCTTCATTGTAAACAGGAAGTTGAACTGTAACAAAAGGTAAATCTTTTGTATTATTTGTTTCGTAGAAATCTTGAACGGTTTTACTTACTTTTTTACGAGCTTTCTTTTGCTTACAATAAAAAAGTATTATCATAAAATATGAGTGAAAACCATAAAACATTAAAACTAAAACTGTTACAATATACATCATAAATACTGTTAGCATTATTATACTATACATAAGCTTGCCTCTTTAATCCAAAAATATAATTAACTTATAATTAACTTAAAAAGGTATATAATATGTCATTTTTTTCCAGGAATTCAATTATTTCTTTTGTTTTAAAGCGCTAAATCTACATTACATATTCTTATTTGTGCATTAAAGACTTTTACCAAGAAAATTTAGTTGCTGATGCTAGCAAAGTTAATGTCGTAATTATAAAAGATAATGCTACTGTACAAGTTAGCCTATTCTTAATTTACTAGAGAGCTTAAATGTAAATTTTCGGATTCGCAGAGTTTCCTCCATCGCTCACCTCACTTCGCCAAGGCTACGAAGGACAAGTTGAGCTATGGCGGGTGAACTGCCGTAACAAGTAGGTTGCCGATACAGTAGGCTCTTGCGATTAAGTTTTACTTAAAATAACCGTTTTATAACATCAAACATCAGAGGAAGTTATGGATAACAAGCAATTAAAGGTTGGCGTAATCGGAGTTGGTGCTTTAGGTCGATTCCATACTAAATTTTACAGCGAAAATACTAATGCCGAGCTAATTGGTATTTATGATGCGAACCCAGAAGTAGCTAAGCGCATATCTGAAGAATTCAACGTCAAAGTTTTTTTTACAATAGAACAACTAGCAGATGCTTGTGATGGGTTAAGTATAGCGGTACCTGCTACATTGCATCACCTTATTGCTTTGCCATTGCTAAAAATGAAAAAACATCTTCTAATGGAGAAACCGCTTGCAACGACAGTTGAGCAAGCTGGAGAGCTTGTCGGAATAGCGGAAGAAAATAATTTAGTACTGGAGGTTGGGCACACTGAAAGATATAACCCGATTATGGGGTTTATAAATGATAAAATTGAAGATATTCGTTGTATTGAAGCTCGTCGTTTAGCACCTTATCCTCCTTTAAGGCCTGGTATGCATCCAAGGGGGACTGAGGTGGGTGTTGTCTTAGATCTTATGATTCATGATTTGGAGCTGATTCTACATTTAGTGAACAGTAAAGTAAAAAAAGTAGAAGCGGCAGGAATTCCTGTATTGAGCGAAACTGAAGATGTAGCCAGCGCCAGGATTACATTTAAGAATGGTTGTATAGCAAATGTTAAAGCCAGTAGGATACACGATCAGGCATTAAGAAAAATGTTACTGTATCAATCTAACTCATATTTGTCATTAGATTACGGCGAAAGAAGTGGCTTTGTGTATTCTAAAGGTAAGAATGGGAGTATTGTTAAAGAGGAAATCCCTATTGTAGACCATAATGCCCTAGCCGTAGAAATAGAAAACTTCACTAAAAATGCATTGATTGCTGTTAATACAGGTTTTGTCCCTGAACTTAAAGTTCCTGGTCGTCGCGGATTGGAAGCATTAAGGCTAGCAATAAAAATAACAGATGAACTTCACGCACATAATCGTAAATATGGTTTATTTGATGGAAAACCTGGCGAAATTAATCAATATTAATTCACGCTGGACATTTTGTTTTTTAATGCAAATAATGGGAAATAAAGTCAAGTGCCGTTTTCTAGGCGCAATGCAAGTATTTCAGGGAGCCCTGCTTCTCTGATTTTATTCTGAGTAGCAGCAATATCATAGTCGACGCAAATTCGTTTCAGTTCTCTTTTATCCGAATCGTATATAACAAATGAAGCTCTGGGATCCCCGTTTCTAGGTTGTCCTACACTACCAATGTTAGCCAAATACTTACATCCAAAATCAACAGAAATTGTTATTTCTGTTTCATTAACAGGACATTTTTTCCAGCTCGAAACTTCAACTACATTCATTGTATTGCTTTCAAACGAAAAACCTTTTCTAAAAAGGACTGGTATATGTGAGTGTCCGCAAAAACAAACTTGTGTTGTTTGATATGAAAAATTATCTTCAGCATGGTATTCGTCATAAATGTATCCCCATGAGCCAGGAGAATCTAAAGTTCCATGCACCACAGTAATATTTTCTTCATTTTTAACTTCTTTTAAGTCAAGCTGTAGCAACCATTCTCTATCAGAGCCGGCAAGCTGCTGTCTAGTCCATAGTATTGATTTTTCTGCAGCTTCATTAACACCTTCCAAAGTCATGTCACTTCCAGCGTATTCATCGTTATTTCCACGAACAACAGCAAGTAAGTCTAGAGAACGCACGAGTTCTAGGCATTCTACGGGATTTGCATTATACCCTACAATGTCACCCGCACAAATATACTTATCTATGTTTTCTGCTTCCGCTCTTACAATAACAGCATTTAATGCTTCTAGATTTCCATGTATATCACTAATTACGGCATATTTCATTTATATCTTACCTGAAGTACGATTATTTTTTCTATATTTTCTATGTGTGAAATAGAAGTTCTTCCACGTTAATAAACCTATTAATTTTTCTCAATTTTTCAAGCAGCAAAATTAACAATTGTTTCCAGTGTCGAACAAAAGATAGCACTTGGCCAGAAAGGCTATGGATTTATCGCTTTGATAAAAGCTTTCTTGACTTAGGACTAAAACATTTGCATATTTTTGTTATTTTCTAGTTATTTCATCTATATTTTAGATGAATTTGTATAATCGCGATATCTTCGTTTAACTATTCCATTGAAATAAAATAAATCAGGTATACTGTTTATTGTTGTTTTTTGCTTCTATGCTAAATTTTAAAATGCTACTAACTAATATGTTATGTTAATAGGGTAAGAGCGAATTCTTTTTGAGAAATCTATTGTGTTAAGTACAAGTTAAACTTGTTTTATCTTTTTATTTTGATTAGCAATACAATTTCTTTCTATATCAATAAGTTAAAGAGCAAATGAAAAGGAGTGTTGGAGGGGTGATATTATTAAATCCAGTGTTATTATCAGTCATTTCAATGTTTGTTTTATGCCTTTTCGGTTTGAACGTAATTTTTTCGCTTATCATTGCAGCACTTATTGCTGGAATATTATCGGGAATGCCTGTAACACTAATAATGGATACATTTGCATCTGGGACGAGTGGAAATGCTGAAGTAGCACTTGGCTATATACTCCTTGGAGCTTTCGCTGTAGCAATACATCATGTTGGGTTAGCCGACGTAATGTCCAAGTTGATTGCAAAGATTATTAAAGGCAAAGCAATCCTTTTCATTTTACTTATAGCGTTTGTTGCAATGTTCTCGCAAAACCTTATTCCAATACACATCGCGTTTATTCCAATTTTGATTCCTCCACTGCTACATTTAATGAATAAATTACAAATAGATAGACGCGCAATGGCGTGTGGCTTAACATTTGGTTTACAATTTCCATATGTTGTGATACCATTGGGATATGGTATGGTCTTTCATGGAATTCTTGCAAATGAAATAACTGCTAATGGGATAACTATACATAGAAGCGACATATGGAAAGCTTTGTGGCCTTTGGGAATAGGTTTACTCGCAGGATTATTTTTTGCTGTTTTTGTTTCATATAGGAAGAAAAGAAAATATGAGGACAAAGAAAGTAACATTGCTTCAAGCACTGAACCTGGAAAGATTAACTTTACAAAGAAACATTTTGTGACGCTTATTGGAGCATCTATGATCATAGTAGCTCACGTACTGTTTAAATCTCTCCCACTAGGTGCAGTTATGGCTATTGGTGTTATGGTCATTTTTAAGGCTATTAAATGGAAGGATGTTACTGAATTTACAAATAGCGGAATAGGAATGATGGGGTTTGTTGCCTTTGTTATGCTTTTAGCCACAGGATATGGCAATGTAATTAGAGCGACAGGCAGCGTTCCATTTTTAGTAAATGATGTTATAAGATTAGTTGGAGACAATCGAATTTTGACTTCAACACTAATAATTTTAGTAGGCTTAGTCGTTTCAATGGGGCTAGGAACATCGTTTGGAACTGTACCTATATTAGCTGTAATATTTGTACCACTTGCGATAAAAGTGGGATATAGTCCATTCGCAACAGTTATATTAATTGCGACCGCTGCTGCAGTTGGTGATGCTGCTTCTCCTGCGTCTGACAGCACCTTAGGGCCAACAGCAGGATTAAATGCAGATAAACAGCATGACCATATTTGGGACACTTGTATCCCTACTTTTTCTCATTATACGATAGCACTTACAATTTCCGGCATTATAGGTTCTCTTATACTTTAGAAAATTTTCAACACTAAATAAATTCACTGGAAGCAGAAATCGAAATCTATAGCATCTGTGCGGATAGAGTTGTATCTGTTACACAACGTCTGTATTATGGAGGACAAAATGAAGGACATAGTACAAAATTTATTATACAAACTTAAAAAAGGCGACAGAAAAAAGATAGTTGCCAGACTATTTGTATGCCTTGTCATTTTAGGGATAGGGGTAGTCGCTTTTCTAATTCTTAGTTCTATAAAGCCAAGACCAAAACAGAAAAGTAGCGATTACCTGATAAAAACATTAATTACAATACCAGTAAAGAAAGAGAATGTTAAAGAAATTGTTGTGGGATATGGTACTGCTAAGCCAACTCAGTGCATTGAGGTCAGCTCTCAGATTAATGGAGAAATTGTTTATGTTAGGCCTAATCTTAAAAACGGTATACTGGTCGATAAAAATACAGTTTTGGCAAAAATAGAGAAAAATGATTATGAAATAGCACTTAAAAAAACTAATGCCGATATTAAATCCAATAAATCTAAACTGGCTGTTCAAAAACAGGACATAAAAGATAATAAAGAGATACTCAAAATTTTAGAAAATAAAATGCGGCTGGAAGAAGCAGATTATAACCGGCAAAAACAACTATTTCAAAAAAAGGCAGTTTCAGCTCAAAATTTTGAAAGTGCAGAACAGTCGCTTATTGAAATGACTCAAACCTACCTGAAAATGAAACGTGATATTTCAAAAGCAGAACTAGAATTGAATTCTATTATTGCAAATACTGAAAAGGCCGAAGCTGAAAAAATGCAGGCTGAACTTAATATGCAACGATGTGAAATTAAAAGTCCGATAAGGGGAAGACTTGAAAACGTTGCTATTGAAAAAAATGAGTATATTGAAAAAGGTCAAAAACTTTTTGATGTTGCGGATGACAGTTCCCTTTCGATTCCTGTTTCTATTGATACCAGAGAAGCTACAGCAATACTTACATTTGTATCTGAAAAAAATAACGACTATAAACATTGGTTTAAATATGACGAAGAAACTCCTGTATTAATTAGATGGACAGAAGAACCAGAAAAGTGCGTATGGGAAGGAAAAATTTCCAGAGTAGAAAAATTTGATCCAGAAACCCGTACTGCAACCGTTGTAGTAAAAGCTGTTAATTTTATCGGAGAAACTAAAAATAGACTACCTCTAGTTGCCGGAATGTACTGTCAGGTAAACTTCACCGGTAAAGAATTAAAAAATATAGTTAAAATGCCCTGGTCTGCTCTCCAGCTGGATGGACAGGTTTATGTTGTTGATGAAAACAATATTGTTCATGAAAAAGAAGTGGATATTCAAAGTTCACGACAGGATCAAGTTATTATTTCAGCAGGCCTGAATACCGGAGAAAAAATAATAACTCAACGTATTCCTTATGGAGTGGTAAATGGTTCGAAGGTAAAAACCGTAACCGCGAATAAATAAATTTGCTATGGTAAAAAGTACAATAAAACTTCTGTTAAAAAATCCCGTACTGGCAAATATTTTAATGCTACTAATACTGCTGTGTGGTGTTATCGCATCATATACAATGGTACGCGAAATTTTCCCTGAATTCTCTTTAGACACGATAAGTGTAAGTGTTGCGTATCCTGGAGCTGATCCAGAAGAGGTTGAAGAAGGAGTTTGTCTTAAGCTAGAAGAAGCATTAAACGGTATTGAAGGAGTGAAAAATATTACTGTTACTGCACAGGAAGGTGTAGGATCGGCTACCATTGAATGTCAGGACAAGGTTGATGTATCGAAAATAAAGGACAAGGTTGAAACAGAGGTAGATTCAATAACAACTTTTCCAAAAGATACAGAACCTCCAGTTGTCACTGAAATGACAATTAGAAAACAGGTATTGTCCATAGCATTGTGGGGCAATTTGCCAGAAAAACAGTTGAAAGATACAGCAAAAGGCCTCGAACAAGAGTTGCTATCTCTGGATGGAATAAGTCAAGTTGATATACAAGGAATTCGAGATGATGAAATTTCTATAGAAATTTCCGAGGAAGCTTTAAGAAAATATAATCTTACGTTTGAAAATATTGCTAATTCCATAAATAAAAATGGTATAAACTTTCCAGCCGGTATCATTCGAAACGGTTCTGAGGATATTCGCCTTAGGGTAATAGGTAGAAAATATAATGCTAAATCTTACAAAGACGTTCCTATTGTTACAAGGAAAGACGGAACTATTATTGCACTTGGACAAATTGCTAAAATTAGAGATACTTTCAATGAGGATGGGAAAAGCATTTTAAGGTTTAACGGCAAGCCTTGTGTGATGATTGCTATTTATAAAACCGATAATGAAGATGCAATACAAATTTCAGAAACCGTAACAGCTTTTTTAAAAGAGGAACAAAAAATATTCCCTCCGAATTTACACATGACAAAATGTTTTGATTTGTCACGAATTATTAATGGTCGATTAAATATTCTGATTGATAACGGGATAATCGGATTAGTCCTTGTTATTTTGATTTTATGGTTATTTCTTGACATACGCTTGAGTTTTTGGGTAGCTATGGGGATTCCAGTTTCTATTGCTGGTGGATTAGCAATAATGTCATATTTCAGTTGTTCTATAAACATGATTACCATGTTCGGGCTGATTATGGTTCTTGGATTGATCGTTGATGATGCGATTGTTGTAGGTGAATCAATTTATTCGAGAAGAAGAAACGGTGACTCTGCTATAGATGCAGCTATTAATGGTACGTCAGAAGTAGCTTTACCAGTTATAGCTGCTGTTGCGACTACAATAGTTGCTTTTCTGCCTCTTTTCTTTATCGAAGGAGTGATGGGAAAATTTATTGGTCAAATCCCTATTCCCGTCGTAGCAGCTTTAGCTGTATCATTGATTGAAGGATTATTTATATTGCCCGTACATTTGCGTCATATGCCAAAAGACATTGGAAAACCTAAATTTAATGTATTCTTTTTTAGTAGGGCGCGACTGTTTGTAGCTGAAGGGCTGGATATTATTATTGAGCGTGTCTACGGTCCGCTCATAAAGAAAATATTACATTATCGATACGTTGCGTTGTCTACCGCTATTGCTGTATTGCTAATAATTGGAGGCCTGGTAAGTGGAAGCATTGTTGAATTTGTATTTTTCCCAAAAATAGATGATGATTTTATTAGAGCGAAAATAAGGCTAGCTCCGGGTACTCCATTGAAAAACACAGAACTTATGGCAGAAAAGATTCTGAGTGCCTGGTATAAGGTTGCCGACCAGTACAAGGAAAGAACTGGGAAACAACTGACCCTTTCTGCTTTTTCTATGATTGGCACTTCAAGCGGTTGGGAGACAGGACAGAGTAGTAATCTGTTGGAAGTAATGATTGAACTTTTACCTTCTGAAGAAAGAAATATTTATTACACTAAACTGATTGCAGAATGGCAGAAGAACTTAGGAAATATTCCTGGTGCAGTCAGTACTAAATTTGGAAAAATACAGCATGGCCCCGGTGGTGATCCTATTGAGATAAAACTATATTCGGAAAATCAGGATGAATTGATAAAAGCATCAGATAGTCTGGTGGCTAAACTCGATACAATCGTCGGAGTTTTTGATGCCCAAACCGATTATCTTGCCGGAGAAAAAGAATTTATTATTTCACTGAAACTCAACGCATTTCACCTAGGATTAACGCTGAATGATTTAGCTATACACGTTAGAGAAGGTTTCTACGGCAATGAAGCTTTACGTATTCAAAGAGGCAGAGATGACGTGAAAGTTAAAATTAGGTATCCAGAGAAGAATAGAAAATCTATTGAATACTTTAAAAATCTTAGAGTTACTACTCCCAATGGGAAAAAAGTGCCATTTTTGAGTGTGGCTGATCTTAAAATCAAAGAAGGACAAAGTGTCATTTTTAGAAAAGATAGAAAACGAGTATTGACTGTGTCAGCTGATGTTGACACAAATATAGCAAATGCACAAAATATTTTATCATTTTTGAAGAATGATTTTTTGCTCGAACTTACGAACAAATATGATATTGATTACACAATAGAAGGCCAGTCCAAAGAATCTGGAAACACTCTTCTCTCTCTTGTTATTGGCCTACCTATTGCAATGTTCGGAATATATTTTATTATTGCATCTATTTTTAAATCATACATACAGCCTATTGTAATAATGACAACAATACCTTTCGGACTGATTGGTGCGATTATTGGCCATATTTTATTTGGTCTCCCTTTGACTATCATGAGTGTCTTTGGGATGGTAGCTCTATCTGGGATTGTCGTCAATGATGCAATTGTACTGATAGAAGGAGTTAATGAGAGACTTGGAGAAGGTATGCCTTTATTTACTGCTTTGAGCGAGGGCGGTAAACGTCGTTTCAGGGCTATTTTGCTAACTACCTTGACTACATTTTTTGGATTAATGCCACTGATCCTTGAGAGAAGTATGCAGGCACAGGTGTTAATACCAATGGCAATATCTATTGCATTTGGTGTTTTATTTGCAACGGTAGTTACACTTGTGTTAATTCCATGTTTTATTGTAATACTTAATGATGTGCGTCGTATGTTCCACGCCTGCTGGTATTTAAAATTTCCTTCTCAGGAAGAGGTAGAGCCCCGATTTAACTTTCCTGTACGACGATCAAAAATAAAGAAGGTTTTGTAAGCAAAAGTTTGCCATTAAGGACTTTGAGTAGTTACTACACAGGTGGCCTGAATGACGGCGCCAACATACTGTGCTACTGGACAATCCGGATTAAATGCGAAGATTTAGAGATATCTTCGTTTTGCCGTTCTCTCTCCATCCTTGCTAGCGCGGATGCGTTGTCCCGCAAGTGAGCGCGTTTGTGTGTATTGTCTTTGAAGAAGGGCGGTAAGCTTACCTATGGACATGTCTTTTGTGTATTGCAAATGCGCTCTTGTTGGGCATAGCCCTTCCCAGTGGCCATCTCGCAGTGGTTTTATGTATGGGTGTTTCAACGCTTCATCTAACGTGATGCGTTTCTTCGGGTCGAATGTTAGCATTTTCCAGAGTAAATCGCGTGCGTCCGGATCGGACTTGGGCCATAGTACTTCCGGTGACTTCGCCTTCACTTCCTTTAGTTTTTGCAAGTATTCCCTGGCGGATCCTGTATTTTCAATTTCTTCCGGTGTCGGTGTCCCAGTGACGCTGAAAATCATGTTCAGTTGATCGGTTGCCGACTTGAAGTCAGTATCCGCATCGACGACGGACAGGGGAAAACAGGTATCTCCCGGAAAAAGAGGGCCACGAAATTTACTTTCTTTTTGCATGCCCAGCAACTCCGCGAAAATGCATCCCAGAGACCACACGTCTACAGCCTTCGTGTAAGGCTCCAACAGAATAATTTCGGGTGCCCTGTACCACCGCGTGGTCACACACTGTGTATGTGGGGCGCCCTTCAATACACCTTTATCACTACAATCGCCAGCAGCCCGCGCTGCTTCTGGAGGGTGGTGTTTTGATACATCGAGGTCGTGAAATGCTAATGATGTTGGAACAGCAGGGGCAGGTTCACTGCGAGGCCTCTTGCCAAGTGAGGTTGCGTCTGTCGACCTCGATTCTTCTTCAGAGTAAGTACAAGCCCCAAGATCACAGATTTTGAGCGAACAATCTGCATTCACTAGGACATTGGCGGGCTTGAGGTCCCGATGTATAACGCCAGCACTATGCAGATAGCGCAGACCCACAACCAGCTGATACATGAAGAATTGAATGTGTTCATTGGTTAAGATTTGGGATGAGGCAAACAGCTGGTACAGGTCAGTATCCGCAAGTTCGTAGACAAGGTAGAGGCAACCATCGCTACTCCCTTCCAAAACATCCAGTAGTTTAACGAGGTTGGGGTGATTAATGTGTTCGGAAGCACAGATTTCACGGAGGTGTAGCATCAGACAGTGCTTGTCTTTCCTATTGAGCTTGGTTTTTTTGACGGCAACAGTAGACCCGGTGCGATGGTCAGTACATTTGTACACCTCTCCATAGGAACCCTGCCCCAGCTCAGCAATCGGTTCAATAAGTCGACGATCAATATCCCACCATCCGTAGAGGTGCAAAGGGGCTATTAAAAGAAAGATTATAAGTGAATTATACATGGTAAACTCCTTGATAAACAATGTCCGATAAATTGTGGGTAAGTCAAATAAAGCACTTTTCCTATTTCTTATACCGTAGACGGTAGAGTATTATCGCTTCAGGCTACGCTCTACGAGCTACGGCCCGGACACGGTCGCTTTGCTGCATTTAAGGCTAAAGTCGCAAACTAAAAGTTAAGATCTTAGCCGACGAAAGTATATATCAAAAAACAACTTTCGTTTTAAAAAAAATAGGAATTTTGATCTTTTGCTTTTGAGATTAAAAAAATACTTCAAAATGGTACTAATGCAAGGTTTTTAATGTAAAGATTGTCACTCCCGGTCATATCGGAAGAATATCCTCAGTCGTTTAGCCCGCATGTTGCATGAAGAACCGCAACTTGCAGTACATAATACAGCAGCGTCTTACTGTGTTCTCCGTAGCTTGATAACGAAGGAGGGGTTCCTCCCAGCTATACTACACTAATCATCTGCATTATCTGGGTTAAATCAAGTCATATTTGTCCAATTAGTATGAAAAAATTCTCCACGAGGTTTATCTATTCTTTCATACGTGTGCGCGCCAAAATAATCTCTCTGTGCCTGTAACAAATTAGTTGGAAGCCTTTCACATCTATATCCGTCAAAGTAAGCGATTGCACTCGACATCGCAGGTGTTGGAATGCCATTTGTTACAGCTGTAGCAACTACATGTCTAAGCTTTTCCTGTAATATTATAAGCTGTTTTGAAAAATATGGAGCTAACATAAGATTAGTGAGTTCACTATTTTTATTAAACGCTTCACTTATATCTTTAAGGAAAGTTGATCTTATTATACATCCTCCGCGCCAAATTAGAGCAATATTCCCATAGTTAAGTTTCCATCCAAACTCTTTCGCACCCATTTTCATTAGCTGAAATCCCTGAGCGTATGATATTATTTTTGATGCATAAAGAGCATCTTTAACATTGTTTATGAAAACATTTTTATCGCCCGAAAACGCAATTCTAGGACCATGAAGGATTTTAGATGCTCTTACCCTTTCATCTTTCATTGCAGAAAGACAACGTGCAAAGACAGATTCAACAATTAGGTTTAGTGGGGTACCAATATCCAATGCAGTTTGACCTGTCCATTTGCCTGTGCCTTTTTGTCCTGCTGCGTCAAGGATCTTATCAATTATTGGATTTCCATCACAATCTAAATAGTCTAATATTTCTGAAGTAATTTCAATAAGATAACTGTTAAGGGAACCTTTATTCCATTCGGCAAAAATAGAATGAATTTCAGGTGCAGAGAGCTTAAGCAGAGTTTTCATTATATGAAATGCTTCACATATTAATTGCATGTCTCCATATTCTATTCCATTGTGCACCATCTTAACAAAATGTCCTGACCCTCCAGTACCTATCCAGTCACAACATGCCACTGAACCTTCAACTTTTGCTGCTATGGATTGAAATATTTTCTTAATTGAAGGCCATGCTTCAGGAACTCCACCTACCATAAGTGAAGGACCTGTCAAAGCTCCTTCTTCGCCACCCGAAATACCAGTGCCAACAAAGTGAATTCTTTTGTCTGAACAAAGCTTAATGCGTCGATCCGTATCATGATACTCAGAATTACCACCATCAATTATTATATCATCCTGATTCAAAAGAGGAATTAAAGCCTCCAGAAGTAAATCTACAGGCTTACCTGCCTTTACCATAAGCATTATTTTTCTTGGCTTCTTGATTGATAATACAAGATCATTGAGAGTATGACAAGGTATGAAGTTCTTTCCTTTTCCTCTTCCATTTATCAGTTTATCGACTTTGCTCACTGTTCTATTATAAACAGAAACAGTAAAGCCTTTACTTTCCATATTTAATGCCAAGTTTTCTCCCATTACGGCAAGTCCAATAAGTCCTATATCAGATTTCATCGTTTTCCCTTTTGTTAAAAAAATTATGCCTGACAAATTTATATTATACTTCCGTCGGCTAAGATCTTAACTTTTAGCTTGCGACTTTAGCCTTAAATGCGGCAAAGCGACCGTGTCCGGGCCGTAGCTCGTAGAGCGTAGCCTGAGGCGATAATACTCTACCGTTTACGGTATAAGTTTTCTTCAATAAAGATTGTTGATTGCCGGCGATGAGATAAAACTTTAACAATTGGAAGTTCTTTATCTCCAGATAAGATTTTGGAAACTACTTGTTTTTTATTTTCTCCTGCAATAATCGTAATTGTTTTTTTTGCATCTGCAATAACTTTTATTCCAAGAGTAATGCGATCATAAGGTGGCTTAGGGCTATTGGTTTGTAGCACTATTGAAGAAGAATCTAGAGCAGCATGACTTCCAGGGAAGATGCTTGCAGTATGTCCATCATCACCTACGCCAAGAAATATTACATCAAAAACAGGATTATCATCTTTGAAGTGTTCTTTGAGCAGTTTCTTATATCTTTCGCAGGAAATAACAAAGTGCTTCTTATCCTCTGAGCGATCTACAAACTGTAAAAAATCACGATATGTCGTACCCCAATTACTTGCCTGACGATCAAATCCTACTATACGTTCATCCACAGGAAAAAAATATGAGTTGGTGCAGTTTACTTTCATGTTTTTCCAGTAAGAAAAGAGCGTTTTAAAGGTAGTTCCACCAGATAAAGCAACATTTTTCTTTTCTAAAAACCTACAAGTTAGTGATGCCAACTGGTTAAAATCTTTAAAAGTAATAATTTGATGCCTAGAATTTCTATGTAATATTAGTTCTTTCATTTTTTCCACAATTTATTATTTTTCTCTAATTTTTAAAAAAGTTATACCGTAAACGGTAGAGTATTATCGCTTCAGGCTATGCTCTACAAGCTACGACCCGGACACGGTCGCTTTGCCGCATTTAAGGCTAAAGTCGCAAGCATAAAAGTTAAGATCTCAGCCGACGAAAGTTAAGAACATACCGAAGCATATTTTTCAAACTCTATCCATTTCTTACAGAAACAAGATTTAGGGACCGTTCCCTTTTTATAATATTGTATATCTGTTTTTTTAAAAATATGGTCAAATACTTTCCAAGAAAGTTCAGTCTCTTCAGCACTGACAAAAAGTGCTTTATCTCCTTTCAATGCATCAAAAAGAAGACGTTCGTAGGCTTCCATAATCTCAGAATCAAAAGAATCCCGATAACAAAAAGACATATTTGTACTAGTTATCTGATTATCGCTGCCTGGAGTTTTGCTAGCAAGAGCAACAATAATGCCTTGAGCTGGTTGGATTTTGAATATTATTTTGTTGCTAGGTATTTCTCCATGTTTATTGTAAAGGACTTTGGGGAAAGCTTTAAATTTTACTCCAATTTCAGTTCCTTTTCTATCTAAGCATTTACCTGTTCTGATATGAATAGGAACGCCACTCCAACGTAAATTATCTATAAATAGTTTTAACTCGGCATAAGTTTCAGTTTTTGAGTTACAGCTAACTCCTTTTTCCTCAGTATAACCTTCATACTGATATTTCGAACAATCTGCCGCTCTCAATACCTTGAGTATACCCTTTTTTTGAATTTTTAATTCTTCAGCTGTTAAATTTACAGGAGCATCCATAGTAAGAAGGCATATAAGCTGGACCAAATGATTTTGAACCATATCACGGATTATTCCTGCTTTATCAAAATAGGCTCCTCTACCTTCAATTCCTATTTTTTCATAGGCACTGATCTGAATAGATTCAATATATTTATTGTTCCAAACTTGTGAAAACAAATAATTAGCAAAACGAAAGACTAAAATATTTTGAACGGCTTCTTTCGCAAGGTAATGATCTATCCTATAAATTTGTGAATCATCGAAATATTTATTAAGTTCGGAATTTAATCTATGTGCGGAATCATAGCTGCATCCAAAGGGTTTTTCAATAATTATGCTACACTTCTTTTGCATCCCTTCCCCCGATAGTTCTCTGGCAGTTGATGCATATACAGATGGTGGAAGAGCAAAAAAGAAAATTATGCGTTGATAATCTCCTTTGGTGTTGATAAATTCTTTCATCCCACTGATCCCTCTGTGATAGTAAAGAATTGATTTGAATTTATCAGACACATTTGAAAATTTATTCCTAAATAAAAGGTCATTAAGCTGTGTTCGTCCTGAACCAATTATAACAGATGATTCATCAATTTCTTTTCTATCAAACATTCTCCCTAGTGCAGGTATGAGTTTAAGCTGTGTAAGGTTTCCAGATGCCCCCAATATAACGATAGCATAATTTTTAAGAAACTTTTTTCCCATGAGATAAATCGTCTCCTTTTTTAAA
>Ga0233447_1001388_pt1 | contig 20237 bp, 20 predicted proteins | sample SI_124_October20_3_FD_183014 | JGI IMG/M metagenome (GOLD analysis project Ga0233447, IMG submission 183014) | Seawater microbial communities from Saanich Inlet, British Columbia, Canada - SI_124_October2016_135_MG | ecosystem: Environmental > Aquatic > Marine > Inlet | place: Canada: British...
TCAGCTTCATCTATCGAATATGATACTGTGAAATCAACGGCGCACAAATCAATATCATCACCATAAAAACTATATGATTTACCACCAAAATCACCTTCCACAATTCCTAAATCACATGAACTTTCAATAGTAATTTGAGGTGCAGTTTTAAGAGTGGTCAACGATACATATAAAAATGGTATTCCTGAATCCTTAAAAAATGTTTTATCAATAATCATGCGATATTTAAAGGTGTTAGAATATGCAACAAAAGTTTCAACAATTTTTTCAAGATTTTTGGTAGAAATATACAAGAACACAAGAACAGCTATAATCCATATTAAAACCCAAAGAATTGTCATACAACGTTCTTTTTTCTTGAAAGTTCCAACTCGTAATTTTCCTTCAAACATTTCAATGTTTATTGGTTTGGATTTTTCAACGTATTTTTCATATCTTTTCCTCTGTTTTTTCTCTGATTTGGTTTCTCTCTTTTTCTCTATTTTCTCTTTTTTCTCTATTTTCTCTATTGAATAATCAAGATAAATTCCATTATCTTCCAGCCTTTCTGGTTCAGGGTAAGGTGAAATCGTTGTAACGCTTCTCATTTCTTCCATTTTAGAATTGTTTTTGCTTCATTACATAAAAAATTAATCTAAAATCATTTTTATCTTTTCTTTATCTTTTCTTTATCTTTTCTTTTCAAAAAAATGAGAAAAATAACGTTGAAGGAGGCTAAAGAAGTCGGAGATTTTCTTAAAGTTAATTTTAAGGTTATTTCAGTAGAAACCCTTAAAAAAGGAATGATAGTTGAACTTGAACATGGAATTTGTGATAAAAGAACCAATATTTCGGGTGATAATTTGATAATTACGGCAAAAATTGCATTAGCTCATCTCGTAGAATTTCCTGATTATTATAGAAGATTAGAAGCTATGGAAGGAGAAGCCGAAGAATTTTGGAAAAAACATAATAAGCCCGATATTTTCCTTTGAAATTTCTCAAAAAATAAAAAAAATAAAAATAAAAATAAAAATAATAAAATACCAAAAAAAATAATCTGTTTTCTTTTTCAGACGAAAAATACGTCTTCATTACCAGGCATTTTAAGTTCCATTTTTTTAGCAACCTTATCCTTTTTCAAGTAATAAAAAGCAATAATCAAAAATTTCACAAGATATGGACTTTTATCGAGGTATTTCATTCTATAGGATTTGCCATTACAATCAACAACCTTAAATCCATCGCCTTTTTTGGAAACTACATTTCCAAAGTGTTTCTTAATATTTTCATATGAAATAAGTGAAAGGATTTTGAGTGAAATATCACATATTTGTAATTTACAATTTATTTTTTTTCTTCCAATTTTAATGAAAGTCGGCTTACGTGCATCCAAATTCAATTTTTTCTGTGAAATTGTCTGTGGAGTATGAGCAAAATTAATAATATTCTTCACGTTAATTCGGCGTTCCATCGATAAAAATAAATGGTAAAGTAAAGGTAAAATAAAGGTAAAGGAGAAATGATAAGATATTCTGATTTTTTACGTAATTTCTTAAAAGAAAAAATTAACTTCAATTTTTTATTTAAGATAGAATTTTGGTTCATTTTGATGTTTTCCCGCAAATAGGGCAGATTAGTGGTGTATCTTCGTCTTTTCCGTTGAATTTCCAGTCTTCAAGTTCAACCAATCTAATTGTATGCCAACAATCAAAGGTTTTGATTTCTTCGGTTTTTTCTAAAAATTCTTTGCTTTCTCTCTCTTTTTCCTTTTGGTTTTTAATTGCATAAGCTTTAATGCCAGGAATGATTTTTTCAACAAAATCAACGATATCGGTCTCGTTTTCGTGTTTTTTTCCAAATCATCAATTTTATAATCGTCGAACTTTTTTGTGCGCGCAATAATAAATTTAATGGGTTCTGAATTTTCATGCCTACAACACAACGAAAACGTGTATGGAGCTAGTTCTCCAAATGAGGTTTCAGAAAAATAACGAATTAAATCTTCATTTCTCATATAAACCGCTTCCATTTTTACGGGAAGAAAAATCACATTTAAAATCTGGATTTTTGTCAAGATATCTTAACAATTCAACATTTCCTTGTTTTATTGCAACGCAACCAACGTGAAAAATTATTCCGTGTATGTCTTTTCCATCATCATAAAGAAATCTATCAAATCTAGCGTATTGTTTTGTTTCAAACATGAAATAAACAACCAAAGTTTTAAACGTTGTTCTATTATAGTGAGGTGGAAAATTTAAAAATTTTCCTTTGAATTTTCTAGAAATTTTATTCACCGTTTCATCATTCAATAATGGATTTGAAACGAATTTTGTAAGGGCAAGACTTACTGGTTCATACTCCATAATTTTTATTTTATAATCAAGATTTTCAGGTCTTTGCAAGTATTTCTTAAAATCATCAAAAAATTCATCAGTTAGCATATAATCCGCAAATTCATGAACAGAATTAGCTACTAATCTTTTACCACTATAATCACTGATAATATCACACAATTTTTCGACTTCTTCCATTTTTTCTTGAATTACTTGTTTTTCTTACTTGTTTTTTTGCTTTCTTGAACAACTTGTTTTTTTTTGTTTTAACATAAAATTTAGAAAAAAATAAGCTTTCATTTTTTTGATTTTTAATTTAATATTTCCTTTGAAATTTCATTGAAAACTAGAACATTTATAAAAAGAATATTTTCTCGTAAATTTTTAAAGTAATAAAATAATATGCTTTATTTTTTTGGTTAAATCTCATTAAAAACAATCTTTGTAGATAATAAAAAAATGGAGCTACCTACATACGTATTGAAGTATAACATAAAGAAGGGAGAATTATCTCCTCAAACTCTTATTAATTTTGGAGGAGAAAGCAAACATCTCCCCTATTTCCTTGAAAAAGAAATTAAGAAAAAAGGTGGTAATTTTAGTAGAGAAGAAGACGCTGAAAGCGAAGAAGAAAATCAGGAAGGTGGAAGAAAATCCAAGAAATCAAAAGAAAAAGAAGGTTCTAGTCAAATCTTCGGTTTGTTTGGTGAAAATGCGGAAGAAAGACAACTTATCAAGAAAATCGTGAAGAAGAGGGAAGAAGAAAAAGATCAAAAAAAAATAATCAATTCTCCTATCCTTTTCAATGCCCTTTCATCATTTCTTGAAATAAGGTTTAGTTTGGCAACAATTCTTGGTGTTGAATATGATGAACTTTTTCTTTTTAGAGAAAAAAATGGAAATATTATGCCATTAGATTATCAATTCAATGAAACAAAAATCATCAGATTTCAAAAACAATTAATTCCTGTGAATGCTTACAATCTTTCTGGTATAATTTCAAAAAGAAATGAACATGATGATTATCTCGGAAATTTAATTGAAAAAAGAAATATTGAAATTATTGATCATTCTCAATTCGTTCTTGAAAATATCGCAAAAAGAGGAAAAGATTATTTTGGGAAGGGTTTGTCCGAATTCACTGATTTTACAGAAAATCCTTATCCCATAATTTGTTGTCTGACCCTCAAGGATTATTTAGAGCAAGTTTTTTTGCTTTATTCTGAAACATCCAGAGAATTTTACAAGAATTTCTACTCAAATTTTATTCTTAGGTTTTTTCCTTATATTTCTAAAGAAAAATTCGACATGAAGTTTCTTTTGCCTTTCAGTTCTCATTATGCTAAAATTTTCGGGGAGAGTATGAACGAACAGGAATATCATAAAAAATTCCAAGAATTTTATAGTAATATTAGTGTTCATAATATTCTTTCTCACAAGGGCAAATACCATGATGAAATCACTGACTTTTTTTTCAGAGATAAACTGTTCTCCCTTCCCATTTCTTATGAACTTTTTAAGCCAAAAAGCTACGTTTTTAATGCTACTCTCATTGCGAACAAAGAACTAGGCGTTATTTTCAAATCTGACCTTATTGATATTCAATCTCTTTTCTTGAATTTTGAGCTTTCTCGTAAATTTCCTTTAATTATGATTAAATCAGAAAGAAAAGAAAACGAAAAAAGAGTAAGATTTATTGATGTGAAATCTCTGAAAAATTTAACTGAAAAAGAACAGCTTAAAATTCAAGAAACAATCAACATGAAAAAAATGCAAAAAGAACCAAAAATAGACAACATCTATTTATGGTATGAAATTGAGTCAGAACATCTTGTTCTTATTATTTTAAATGCCAAACTTAAATTTACAGTATATTTTAGCTGGAAACAAGAAAATAAAATGGCACTTTCAAAACTAAAAAATAAAATTGCAGATCTTGAAAGAGATTTCGTTTCGCTTTTAAACACTCGTTATTCTTATACAATCATCGAAAAAAGTCTTATTCCTATCGATTTGAACAGACACATCATTACACAATTAAATACTTTTCTTGATATGAAAAATGTCGTAAAAATTAACTACAAAAGACTTTATGATAGTTTTTCATTATTTAAGAACATTTTTATCAGGATTAGTGAAATGCAAACATCGGAAAGCTCTTTTTATGCCACTTTTCTTAAATCATCAATCTCTTTTAAACCTGCTGATAAATCGGAAGTTATCAATACTTGTCAAGAAATTAGCAATTTTATTTCGACTACCCCATATGACCCTGATAGTTTTGTAAATGATGTTAACATAAAAATTGGAGGTAGAACACTAAAAACTAACAAAGGAGTAAGATTACAAATTATTAATGAAAAATCAACAACTGTCAAAATTTACAACATAACAAACATGAGTGATTTTAATAACGTTTATTTATTTATTATCAAAGCATTTTGGATATATGAAAACATCGAGTTTTTATTGATGAAGAGAGAAGAACTAAAAAAACTCACAGTTCTTACAACAACCGAAATTGATTATGTTTCTTCTGTTCCCATTACCCGAAGAAAGTTATTATTAGAAAGCAAATTCAAAGAACTTTTTAATACCCTAAATCCTGAAGAAAAGAAACTAAAAAAAGGAAAATTTAAATATTTAAAGAAAAGTGGAAAGAAACCTGTCGATATGATGAAAGAACTTGATCCTGAACTTTTCAACTATAGGGTATCAAGTAAATATCCCCCTTATTCTAGACTTTGTCAATCAAAACACCAACCGCTTGCTTTTCGTGATAAAGCGGAAATGGATCATTATTTGGAGAAAAATCCAAAAGTCAATATTACCGAATATTTATTGGAATATCCTTCACGCACTTCCCCGAAAGAAACAATTCTTTATGGTTGTCCCTATCATAGATACAAATATCCTGGATTTATTGAACCCTCAAAACATCCCAAACATATTGGTATGCCTTGTTGTAGAACCAAATCGAGCAAAGACCCAAAAAATAAGAAGAATTTTGGTGTTTTTAAGCTTGTTATGAATGAAGATAAAATTCAACATATTTCAGATGAAGATGAAGAAAAGGAAGAAGAAATACCGAAATATATTATTAATTTTGGAAAAAAATTATTTCCCCGAAGATTTGGATTTCTTCCTCTCACAATCAATGATGTTATAAATTTAAAAGAAGAACACATTGATTTGAAAACAATAAAAAGCTACTATTTTATGTATGGAATACATCAAGACCGTTCATCATTTATCCGCGCTACTCTTAGAGCTACATCCCCCGAAGAAATTGACGAAGGAAATTTTCTTTCAATTTTCCGTTCCAAAATTATAGCAAACGAAGACATATTCGAGAAAAGTAGCCGAATTAGAAAACGTTTTGGGACACTTGGTAATTTTTTGGAATATTATGACGATGTTGTTCATAATCGTGGGCTTTCTACTTCCATTTTATCAATAAAGCCCAAATTTCTCAACGAGAATATTTGTTTTGAACTTGCTAAATATCTTAATTCTACGAATAGATTAATTGATATTTATATTTTGGAGGCCAACACGAACGATATTGTTGATTTTGTTGATATGAATTATGGTGAAAAGAGTGAAGAATTTATTGTGATAGTAAAAATTTTCGGAACCCTTTACCAGCCCCTTTTCTTATGGAGTAGTGATAAAGAAGAAGAAGAAAAAGAAGAAGGAAACTCAGAAAAAAAAGAAAGAAAGAAATTTATTTTCAGATATGATGATAATTCATCGATTGGACGTATGCTTCGTATAATTCTTAATAGGGCAAACAAGGAAGATCCGCAAATGATTTCAAAAGAAATGATCAATTCCTTCAGCCTGAATTTATTGGAAATTGTCAGTTTGTGTGATGCCTCTCCCCAAGGTTCGGGTAAAAAATTCATAATTAATTGTCAAATTATTGATCGTAATTCTTATGTGATTGGTGTTGAATTAGCACTTAAAGGAAGGAAATTTTATGTTTCATGTTCAAAGTCGATGATTATGAAAGGAATTAAGGTTATTTCTGTTATTGATTATATTCCGACTTATCCTGATTTTGATACATTTAAAAGTTTTTATCTTGCTCTCAGCTCCGATAAATACGCTTTTCCGCCATCAATAAGAGCAGTATTTCGAAATGGAGTTATTACCGACAAAAATACCCCAATTATTTTAAGTCTGAAAAAACCAATCGGAAAAGATATCTTCCCCAAAATTAAATACTATGATCTTGAACTTGATCCGCTGAAAATCGAGAGATGGATATTTTCTTCTTCCATATCTCCTGTTCTCATGTTGAAAGAAAAACAAAAATTAGAAGAAATACAAGACAAATTCAATTTAATGCGTATGATTAAGCGTGAAATCATCAATTTTATGAATAACGAAAAAAATACTATGGTTAGAAAGAAAATTTTAAATCATATAAAGGAGAAAAATATTAGCATAAAATCTACTGCAAATCTCATTATGATTGAAAATATTGCCAATAAATTAAACATTGAATTCAACGAAAATGACAAGCTTCTTTTTGATTCAATTCTTTCCTTGTTTAAATTCCGTAAAAATGTGAAATTTAATGAAATTTTTGATAAAACTCATTTTGATTTTGATAAGATGACAAGTAAAAAAATAGAAGAAATTGTAAATTCTGATGTTGATACTTACCAACAAAAACACAAACTTCTTGAGAAAATCATAGATGAAATATTGAAAAAGGTGATAATTATACATCAGAAAGGAACAAAGCATCCGATTAAAATACTTTCTTGTAGTTCTTCACGAGATTTAGAAAGCCGTTATTGCCATAAAGGAAAAATAATTTTGACGAAGAAACAATACGAACTTTTTAAAAAAGAAATCTTATATATCGTAATCATCAATAATATTGAGATGATTAAATTAACACGTTCTTCTACACGTAGTTTTATTTATAGAGAAGAAGGGCTTAAACCTCTCGAAGATTTTGTGAATTATTTGGAAGAAAAAGGAACTTCTTATGATGAATATTTACATATCGATAAAAAGTAAGGGGTTTTCCTTCTTTTCCAAAATAAGATTAAAAAAAATAAGATTAAAAAAATAAGATTAAAAAAAGTTTAAAAAAATAATAAAAATAATTTTTTATTCTTTCTTTTTCTAAATCTTTTTTGAAATATAAAATCCTGTTCCTATTGTACCAACCATAAGAGTATATGTAATAATATTTTTGTAAATTTGATTTTGTTCATCAATCATCACAAATTTAGAACCGAAATAAATGGTCATTATTACTGCAAGAACTCCAACAACGATAGCTATAAGTTTAATCAAAAGATTTTCATCAAATTCTCCATCCTCATAATAATCCTCATCCCCCTCATCAAAAGCAACTTTATGTTGTTTGTCGTTAATTGTTTCTTTTTCTTCCTTTTCTTTCGGGTATTTTTCGTCTTTCGGACATTCTTCATCGTATGATTTCTTTTTGATGATCGCGATTACATCGGTTAATGGAACATAATCACGAGTTTGTCCATTAATCGATTTTTTACCGTCTGTTCTCGGGTCGATCATTTTAAAGAAATTTAATAAACGTTATTATATTGAAGTAAGCTTACTTTAATCCTTCTGAAAGAAATAAATAAAGAGATTGAATATTCTTAATTTCTTCGTAAAATTTACTTATATCGTTAATTTTTTTGTCAGTCAAAAACTTTTGGTTGATTTCACCAGATTTCTTTGATATGATAGAATATAATAACTTTTTTTCTTTTTTCATTTTTTCATGTAATTCTCCTAAAGTTGAAACCTTTATTTTTTTTTCATTTTCCTTAGGATTTGGAGTATGAATTATACCTTTAAAATTCACATATGAAATACTCATTTTATTTTTACTTATTTTTATTTTTTTTATTTTTTTTATTTTTTTTTATTTTTTTTGGGAGAAGAAGAAGGGAGAAGAAGGGAGAAGAAGGGAGAAGAAGGAAGAAGAAGGAAAAAAAGGAAAAATAGAGAAAAGAAGGAAATCTAAAAAATTGATATGATATTGGTTATTATAGTCTTTTTATACCAGTAAATGTAAATTGTTAGAAGAAAAAAACAAGAAAAAATGGAGTATATGCCCCTCTTTTATAGTGATATCCTACAGAAAAAATCATTGGAAACGATTGAAATTATACCAAATTCGGGTGAATTCAATGATTTTATTCAAATTATTTCGGATGTAGAAAATATATCTGAATTGATTACCATGAACACGGGCTACAGTAGTGCCCTTAGCAAAATATGTGATGAAATTAAGGTGAATGAACCTATACCAAAAAAACTCTTATTTAATGGAGGAGGAAAGATATTTTTGCTTTTATCAGAAGATGAATTGATTTCTAAAAAACTTTTAATCAAATTCTTTATGAATTACGTTATGACAAATTTTTATCTAAAATGGTGTCCGAGAGTAATTTCTTGGGATTATGCTCTATCACAGAAAATAATGGTGTTGTCTCGTGAAGAAGATGTTGTTGATTCGTTCATTGAGAGTGGTATATCAAAAGAACACAGTAAATTAACGTCATCAGCAATAGATAAAGAAAGTTATAACAGATTATATGTTTTTCAAAATATTAGCAAATTATTTAGTTCTCTAAAAAAATCATATAATCTTCCAGAGATTATTTTTGTTATGAAAAATTCAAAATTGATAAAATTTCCCAGTAATTTTTCAGCACATTCACACTTTTTGACAGCTATAAATGTTAGGCAATCTTCTACTTATGAAGGTAAAGTAGTTGTTTTTCTTGGATTTGAACAAAAACCTTTTGATGTTATTGATATAAGAAAAAGACTTGGTATTAAAGGAATTTCACTTGTTCATTATGGTATGGAACTTGATGGTAATTTTATGGAATTTTGTCAAACATTAATTGAGGGTATTTATACACGTTTTCCATTTATTAATTTTATGGCAAACGATATTACATCTCCTATTTTCATTGAAGACTTTAATGGGAAAATAAAGGGAAAGATGGAAAAAGAAAATACAGAAAAAGATCTAATTAAATCTGTCATGATGACCCGTTCTCTTTCCGTGATTAATTTTGATGAATATTGCATGAAAATTGACGGAACCACTTTTGGAGGAGGAAAAGAAGAAATTACTTGCAATATTTGTTTAGAAATTATCGAAGATGAATATTATTGTTATTTTGGGTGTTGCGGGGGAATTTACCATGAGGAGTGTATCCAAAAAATGATGAAGGCAAGAGAGAGTAAATTATTTTGTCCGATTTGCAGGAAAGAAAAAAGAAAATATATTCTAGAAAAATTAACAGAAAGAGAAGAAAGAGAAAAGATAAGAGAAAAAAGATAAGAGAAAAAGATAAGAGAAAAAGATAAGAAAAAAAGAGAAGAAAAAAGAGAAGAAAAAAGAAAATAATTTTTTTATTATTTTTTATTTTTCTTATTTTATTTGTTGGTTGAAATTTCATTTTTTCTTTATGATATCACTATGGTATTTCCTGATAAATTTGCTTATTTCTTTGACTGCCCTTAAATTACGGTAAATTGATTTTGCATTAATGTGGATTAGTTTGCAAAAAGCGCTCATTTTTACGCAAGATGGATTTTTACGATGACGCAAAATAGTGGATCTTCTTTTTGTTTCTTCTTCCCCATCTTCCTCTTCTTTTGGTTCTCCTTCTAAAATAACCCATTCTTTACCCGTTATTCCCGTTTTGTCCTGAAAATCAATGATAACTTTACTGTAATCTTTTTCTTGATTTGGAGAAGCTACAAATATCCCTCCTCCGTGTTTCTCAATCATATTAATTAATTCCATCAAATCAATAAAATGAGTTTCAGAGTTTATCAGTTCAATCTTGCTTTTTACAAGACAAGTATAACCTCTGTCTATATCTACCTCTTTAAGCGGTAGGATTGGGAAGATAAAATTCTCACCTTTTGCCGTTATTTCTTCATTTTGGAAATGTCTTATTTTTTTATGGGTAAGGGTTTGTAAATCTCGTAGAAATCGTTTTACCATAACTTTAATGATAGTTTTCTCATATAATTTCATACCAGAAATTTGGATAACATTTGGATTGGTGAATTTGAAAGTAGGCCTAAATTCTACGTATTCTTCTGTTTGAAGATTGTGGTAAAATTTTCCTAAAAGTGATTTGCTTTGGGGATATCGTTCTTGATATTTTCTTTTTATCCAAGCTGATTTAAACGAAACTACATACCTATTTACTCCGAGAGAGGTATTGAACGAAGATTTAATATTTTTTGTAGGATATTCTTCACGAAAGGCGCATAGTCTTATTGCTGAATTGTATTTTACACAAAAACAAGGGAAATTTTCTGGTATAAGCTCATAAATTTTACCCAAGTTAAGTGAGATGTTTAATCTTACGATTATATTGGAAAGATCTACCACAACGTCTTCAAACATTTTCCTTTTTAAAGTTATTAATGTAGTTAATTTAAACGACACATCAAATTTTATTATCGTTCAAATTAACTACATTAATGGCTGAAAATTTAGTTAAAAATATAAGAAAGCATGATGAAGGGAGAACTCTTCGTCTTAAAATAACAAGAAAGGACATCATAAAAGGTGAAGCTAAAAAGATTTCTATTGATTTTAAGAAATTAGACGAGAAAAATAGGGGAAAAGGAAAAGGATTTAAATTAGACGCCTTAATTCTTGAACAAAAATCAAAGAAATGTTGCTGTTTATGTTGTTGCCATATTCCTTCTGATCTTTTTATGTTCTATATTCCTATTTCTTATGATGATGGTGAATTCAACGTAAGACCGCAACATTTTTGTTCTTTTGATTGTGCCTCTTCCTATTGTGATAAAGAACTAAAAGGTGAACATAACGCTAAGTGTATGTTATCAATCTACCACAAAAAATTCAGTGATAATACTCTCGGTGATTTAACCTTTAATGTTCCTTCTCCCTTTAAGAATTTGATTTGTTTTGGTGGCCAATATACTGAAGAAGAATTCCATAAAAGATTTATTCATAATACAATCAATTTGATGGAAGCCAAAAACAAAGGAAAAAACATTAAAATTACTATCATGAAAACACACCAAAGAATTAGTGATGATTTTTATGCTCAATCTAAAATTTCATTTAGTGATTTGTATGATAAATTAACGATGGAAACTGAACTTGAAAAAATAGCAACAGGAAAATCACGTTATTTTGTTGAAGAGTATGATTATTCCGAACAATCAACCTTTATTTCTTTCTTACCCAGTGATAAAAAAGACGAAAATCAGCGTCAAACATATGAAGACAAAATTTATGAGAAAGAAGAACAACGATTAATCGAAGAAGGAAAACTATGTAAAAGAGAAGTATTTTTCTTAAAAGATTTAGTGAAGATATTACCCATCAAAAAAAGAAAAAAGAAATCAAAAGAGCTTTCAGCGAAGAGGAGGGAAGAAAAGGGAGAGGAAAAGAAAGAAGAAAAGGAAGAGGAAAAGAAAAAGAAGGAAAAACTAAAGAAAAAGAAGGAAAAACTAAAGAAAAAGAAGGAAAAATCAAAGAAAAAGAAGGAAAAATCAAAGAAAAAGAAGAAATAGGGAGTTTCACAAATAAAAATGTCTATTTTTTAAATAAAAAAATGAAGGTTTATTTAATCCATGGTGAAATTTTCAAAAACAAAAAAATAAAGAAAAATGGTGCTATATTACGTCAAAAACAACGGAGGATTTCAATGGATTTTTAAAACTGACAGGAGAAGTCACAAGAAAGATGGAAAAGAAAAAAATGAGAAAACATGTAAAATTTACAATATTTTGCGAGATGATAGGCACATCGAAATTCTTGATGAATATGACGGAGTTCAACCTGGAACACTTGTTCATGAATTTTCGTATGTTTCTATGTATAGAACCATAGGAGATGGAAGTTTTAAACTTTTTAGAATTTCTCCCATACATTACATTATGATTGGTGCCGAAATCATTGAATTTGATGTGATTGATGAAATTATTGAGTTTTATTCTGGGGTTAGTGGTTCAGATATAAATTATCCTTATGCACGTTCTAAACAATGGTGTTATCTTCTTCATGAAAACGTAAAAGTTCCATGGTATTATAACAGAAATCCTTATGATTTTTATTATAGTCTTACTTTGAATGTTCTCACAAAAATTGGCCGAGGTCAATACCTAACAGAAATTTATGATCATTCCATAGCAGATTTATACAAAGAAAAATATGGTTTCATAACTGAGAAAATCATGTAGTTTTAATAAAAAATATAAAAAAATAGAAAAAATAATAAAATAATAAAAAAAATAAAATTTATTTTTTTCTATTTTTCTTTTCCTTTTTTCTCCTTTTTGAGAAAATAAAGATTAACAGGGAGTTATACACTCCAAAACTTTCTTTGATTTTTTACATATTATCCTCCTATTTTTATATAATCCTAAAAGAGGAATGAAGGCAATGGCGAAAGCATCGATTGGATCATCTACTTTCTTCATCGTAAAATATTTTTCTTTTATTCCTGGTGTAATTTTATCAAATAAATTTAAGATTATTTCTGTAAGGGCTTTTTTACGGTGAGTATAATCCAATTTTTTTGTTTTTGTTTTTGTTTTGAACTTTGAGTTTTTTGCGATAATTTCATCAGAACTAGTAAAATTAGAATAAAAAGGTTTCATTTGATCGATTTGAAATTTGGATGAGGGGTTTATTACCCAAACATCAGATAATTTTCGTTTAAGAGGAGGAATGTTCTTAATCATGAAGTAGGCACGCAAAAAACAAACAATTTCTTTGAGAGCGTTATTCCATCTTTTTTGTCTTGAATTTCCTCTGCCTACCGATATTTTTTTCATGTCTTCAATAAAAACATGGTCAAATTTGGGGTTGGGAAAGACTTCTTCGAGTTTCTCCCTGAGTTGTCCAAGAATGATGTGAATCGGCTTTTTTTGGTAAGAAGTTTGAAAATTTTTGGTTGGTTCTTCTTCTTTTTTACATTTATATTTATGAGAACAACAATAAACGGATTTACCCGCTTTCCAGTGCGCAACTTTTCCGCATTGTATTCCTTTCTTATCACTGAAATCACATTCCTTTAAATTCAAAAAATTCAGCTTAATAACAAAGTTTATTTCAAAATTAAGTGTTTTTCTATTAAACTTAAAACCAACAAAAGAACAAGTAGCAAAAGCTGGATCACAACCTAAAATATAAACCATGTCAGAACTTGATGATTTACCTACCGAAGAAAATGAGGGGGTTGTCGGACACGCACTTGATGTTTTTGTGAATACTGTTCCCGATATGATGGTAAAAGATAAAGAGAAATTTTATGACGATATCAGAAAAATAAAAGAGATCGAAGATGATGGTGAAGAAGGAATCGATTTAGATGAAGACGAAATTAATGAAGAAGATAACGGATATGACGGATATGACGGAGAAGACATCGAATTTTCTGATAATGGTGAATTTGATGATATTGGGAGTCAACCTCCCGATTTTGATGAAGAAGAAGAAACGGGGGAGGATGTAGAAATGGAAGAAGAAGAAAGAGATCCTTTTTCTGTTTCTTCCTTACCCAAATCTTATTCTCAGTCCCACTTTCCATCAGAAAGAAATTCAACAACCCTTCAAAAAGACATGGAATATGACAGAGTTTCAAGAGCTGAAATTATTTCGGGTCAAAGAGAAAAATACAAAAAAAGGTTTAAGGCTTACGAAGCTTTCGGCATCGAGACGATTGAAAAATTTGATGATAATACCCCATTACAAACTATGGTTGATGAAGATGAAAGAATTCGGGCGACGAAAGTTATGGAAATTCTTTCCGAACTTGGACGGGGAGCTTTTAATTTTATTGCAAAATTCATCGAGTATGGTTATGAAGGTATTTTAATGCTGTATAATTGGTGGTTTCATGGAAAAGCAAAAAGGCCAAAAAATCACATGTTAAAGGGATGGTCAAAAGATTTTGGAAGGGCAGTTGATGAAAGCACCTATGATTTTCTATTTCTTGATATTTATCTGGAATATCAGACATATATTGATGATATTGGACCAATCAAGAAATCATTATTTACGATTGGATTTTCGGCGGTTCATTATGCCTCTTTGGAAAAAACTGCGTCATTCTTTGCTGATCAACTTTCTGAAGATGAAGCTGGAGATGACGATATCGCGTCCATTAGTGACAAAACAGAAGATTTGGAGAGTGAATTCTCTGATTATTTATCAGAAGATAATTGAACAAAAAAATACAAACTTTTATTTTTTTTTTTTGAGAATAATTATTCATAAAGAGGATAATCTTCATCGACATCACTATCATAAAGTCGAGAGGTATATTCTTCCTCACTTTCATATTCAGAATAGGCTCCTCCGTACTGTTCGATTTCACTTTCTTCTTCGATTTCGCTTTCTTCTTCGATTTCAGAGGGTAAATATCCACCTTCAACTGGACTTTCTTCTTCGATTTCAGAGGGTAAATATCCACCTTCAACTGGACCTTCATCTTCTATTTCCTCGATAAATGATCCTCCACCGAATTTTTTGAATTTCTCGATGTCACTCGATTGTGTTTCAGTTAGAGTTCCCTTTTTTTCTATCTTGAAATAATTAGCAATATACTTATAGGTAAATTCTTTGGCAAATATAATAGTTTGTTTTGCAATGTTAAAAAGATCACCTTCTTTTGTTATTGGATTAAGATAACGAGTATTGTAAATACAGAAAATCATGTTCGTTTTTGTCTTCAGACCGTCATTTCCTCCTTTTATGTTATAGCCTAAATATTTTGAAAATTTAGGAAGAAATTTTTCTGTCAGATTTCTATGAGAAGCAAACAAAGTATCATTTAGTTCCTTTAACACCTTAAATGAACCACCCTGAGTAACCATAGTACTATCCCATTCTTTTTTTCCAGATAAAGAAGGTTGAAAAGTATCATAATTCTTGTCGAGGGTGGTTCTTAACTTTTTCTCCTTTAGAACTGTTTTTTTTTCATTCATAGACCAATAATCTTTTTGTGGTTTTATTTTATGACTCGGAACACTAAAAACCTCAAAATAAACATCATTTTCCATATTTTCTGTTGTTTCTTTGGTATTAATACCAGAAATAAAATCAGAAATTCTTGATCGTATTATAATGAGTGATTTTGTGATAACTAACGAAGTAACCATATTTTTTCTCCGACTAAGACAATATGTTTCAAGGATAACCAAGTTGGGTTGGGAGACAGGTGTTTCCTTTCTTCTTTCCCTGGTGTCACCAATTACACCTTTTAATGATGTACACCCGTATAATAGACCGACCAATACCAATGACACATAATTCCATTTTGCATTTTCCAGAGGATTATCTCCTTTGCGGATAAATAAATTTTTAATTTTATCATATCTTTTCACGGGTAATTTTTCGTTATAATAATTTGTGAAAATTTTTTCCTCCGAAGAAATTTTTTCATCAAAAATTTGCATTAATTTACTAATATTTTTTGGTGTATTATTACTGTGAGTCTTCGATAATTCTTCCAGATATGTAAGTATTCTATCCGCACCAAAATATTCGATCATTATACCTACTAATTTTCCTGTTTTCTCTTTTACTTCATCGACAGCTAAAGCTTTTTTTAAGACATAAATTTTGACTAATGCCAAATTAAGTGGAGCTTCATCAATAGTGTCTTCTAAACCCGCAAGATCAATAACATTTATTTTTTTATTTTTGCCGTCGACAACAACATTAAAACTAATGATTGCATGAGATCTGCTACTTTCAGTATTATAAATTGCTGCTTCAGTTACCCTTTCATGAGCAAATAATGAAATAGCCTTATGAAGGTGATCAATTTTAGCTTCATCTCCTATATCATTCAGATCAATACCGATAGAAGTATTTTTCCAATAACCATGGCCATCAAGCTCTTCACTATCACCGTCGTTAATAGTTGTCCCCGCTTTCAATTCTGACTTTAATCTCCGAATTCCAGCACTATCCCTCGTTTCTGTATAAGTGGAAGCTGAAAATTGTTTTGATTCAATTCCTACAATGTCTTTTACATATTCGCGGGCAAGATAATATAATAAACCTTCATTATCTTTTGAAATTTTGGGATCCTTGCCAAAAGCGGTGAATGTTTTACCTGAACCAGATGGACCATATAAAAACATATTAAAATTTTTCTTGTTATCATTTTTCAAGAATTCGTCCATTTGGAGTTTAATACCTTCTTCAAAATAATCTTTTCCTGTAGATTTTATTGAAACATAATCAAATTCATGTTGTTTTTCTTCATCCACATCATCATCAAATTTTTTTAGTCTTATTAATTGTTCTGGGTTTTCTTTCTCTGTTTCGAAAAGAAATGATTCATGAGGAATATCCACAATAGTTTCTCCCATATTGCGTAGTTTAATCATAGAATTAATATCCGCTACCATTTCAGCACGCATTTTTATTACTGTACATATATCTTTCTCACATTGTTCTAGGGATGGATCTATTCTTCTTAGAATTTTGTTGATTTTGGCTCTATTGTCTGTAATTGTTTTCGTTCCACTGTCTCCCATAGTTTTATATGGACAATCGTCTTTTGCCTCAGCTTCATCATACTGTCCAATTTCAACAATCAATTTTTTTTTGGCTTTTTCTATCTGTAATTTATTGCGCTCTCTCTCTTTCCTTCGTTTTTCAGCCCCCGCCACATCAAAACGAGAACGAGCAAGAAGATAATTAACAATAATATTCAAGGGAAATCCTACAGTTTTTAAATCATCAGCTGAATATTTTGAGGATACTTCCATAGCGGTAGCATCCATGATAATTTATTAAAATAATACAATCTTTCTTTTTGGATAGAAAAGAAGTAGAATAATTTTTAAAATGAAAGATATTCTTATTTTTATAGAGCAAATTAAGACTTTTATGGGAGTAGAAGAAAAAAATAATGAATTTATCCGATATTTGATTTCTTCAACCATCTCCCTGATTTCTAGCTACGAAGAAGGAGAATACGATAAAGATTTAGAACTAAAAGAATACATTGAAAGAGAAATAAAAACAAAAAGTGCCATTCTTTTCTCGAAGATTAAGCTTGATCATGCTTGATCATTGCTTGAATAAAAAAATAATTCCTGTTTTTTATTTTTTTTCTTTTTCCTCCTTTTTTCTTATTTTTTTTCTTTCTCTTTTTTTTTCTCTTTTTTCTTTCTCTTTTTTCCTCCTTTTTTCTTATTTCTTTTTCTTTCTCTTTTTCCTCCTTTTTTCTTATTTCTTTTTCTTTCTCTTTTTCTTTCTCTTTTTCTTTCTCTTTTTCCTCCTTTTTTCTTATTTTTTTTCTTTCTCTTTTTTTTAATCACTTCGTAGTAAATCTTCGTAGGTTTTCTTGTATTTTTCGATTTCGTCGATTAATTTTTGATTTTCTTCCTTTAGAATGTCCATTTCTCCTTCCAAATAATAAACTCCTTCCGCTAATTCGTTCATTTCACATAATTTTTCTTCAAGTTCTTTGCATTTTTTTTCTAATTTCTCAATTTTATGATTTTTTTCTTGTATTATTTCCTCATTTTCTGTTTCAATAGAAATAGCTTTCTTTTTTTCATATCGAGTTTCCAATAAAAGAACTTGTTCTTTCGCATCCATTCCAGCTTTAAAATCACGTTTAATATCTTCAATTTTCTTGTGATATTTTATGCACAATTCTCGATAATTATCGAGAATACGACACATAGTAAATTGTAATTTGTCTTCTTCCATTTATTGAATTTTATATGTTTTTGAATATTACATAAATAAATAAGTGTTATTCTCTTATAAAATGATATGTAAATTCATTGTTTAATTTTAAGAATATTTTGAAATTATGCCTGAAGATCCGAAATTAGTAGTTTTTGCCGTTGCAGATGCATTTAGACAGAAGGAACAGGAAGAAAATGAAGATTTTATGGCAAAATTAAAAGCACCCAGTAAAGAAAATGGTGATATTGTACGTCAAATTCAAGCCATGAAAGATGAAAATGAAAGGGATGTCAAAATTATAAGGGATATAATCGATGAACAACAAGAAGAAATTGATGAATTACTCAAACAGGCTGAAAATGTATTTGAACCGAAAAAAGAAATTTCAATAATACCAGAAAAGGTGGAAGGAAAAGAGATGGAGGAAAAATCAGAACAAATTGAAAGACTAAAAAATGTATTAATTAATCTCAAAGAACGCCATCAAAAAATCAACAATGAACAAAAAGAAATAATCAGGCAACTTCAAGCAGAGATCAAAGAAGAAAAAGAAAAAAAAGATAAAAATCCTGGAGAAGGAGATGAATTAAATAATCTGAGAATAGGTTTGAGAAAATCTGAGAAAGCTAAGATTATTGTTATCAGATTAATTAATGCAATTGTTGAAGCTCTCAACAAAGAAACAGAGAAAAAATACCTGGAGCTGGAAGAAAATGATACTCTAAAAGAGGATGTCGTCAATTCCATAATAAATGGTATAACTGAATTTTTGAAAAATGTTAATAATCTTAAAACTCGCTTGAGTGAAGCCGAAGAAAAAAATAAACAGTTGGAAAGGAATGTGAGACAACTCACAAATCGGGTCAGAGATGAAAGTGGAGTACATACACAAGGGCTTGATCGTTTTAGAGAGGATTTAGCGCAAAAAGAACGTGAATTAGAAGACGCTAAAAAAGGATCAGAGACAAATGATGAACAACAAAAAGAAGAAATACGAATTTTAAGAGGGGAAATAACAAAAAAGGAAGAGGAGTTATCTGGATTAAGAGCTCTTCAAGAGCAATTGAAAATATCAATGCAAAGGGAAAAAGAAGAAGCGATCGTTTCGATGGATACAATCAAAGGGGAAAATATGAGTCTGAGAGATGAAAGAGATTCTCTTATAACATTAACACAAACCCAGGGGAGAGAAATAAAAATAGTGGAAGGTACGCTGAAAATAAAGACAGAAGATCTCGAAACTCTTTCTGAAGCCAGGGACAAGAATATTAGAGATTTAATCGCAGAGAAAAATGAACTTAAAGAGAGAATAACATCACTTAAAGCAAATACTTTTCCCCCAGAGCTAAAAAAAGCCATGCAAATTATTTATGATTTGAGTGGAAGTGCAATTAAAACAAGAAGAGATGGAAGCAACGGAGAACAAGACACATTCGATCTCGAAGATTTCGTTCCTGGAAAGGGAATAGATTTTCCAGATGGTTTCGAGGATCATGCTCAACAAATGGTTGTCGACATTCCAAAAGACCTCAAAGACATAGATTGGATAAATCCTGTGGTAGGAGTGGGAGGAGCAGATAAAAAATAAATAAATTATTAAATCTGTTTAAAATCCAAATAAACTTTTAATTTTTCTTTTTTCTTCGTCTTTTTCACGGAGAATATATTGTGTTTTACCCTTATCATCAGTATATGTAATAATTTCCTTAATTGAAAAGAATTTCAAAATTAACATGAGTATAGAGAGCATAACAGCAAAAACAAGACTCAAATTTAAATTTCGTGTATAAAGATAAAATAGCCCAAAAATAGAAAGATTTGTAAGAATAATATTTTCATCAAGATTTATGCCATAATGTTGTTTAATAAATTCAACGTCTCTTCTAAAAAATTTTGCTTTAAGATTTACCAACATAATACTACCCAATAAAACTACATCAGTTATAGATGTAGTTTTAAGGGTTGCTGGTATCAAAGTTATAGGATTAAAAAAGTCCATCTTTTTATGTATGTTATCTAAAACAAATATTATTTTCTTTTATTTTTCTCATCTTTTTTCAAAAGAAATAAAAAAGAAATAAAAAAGAAATAAAAAAGAAATAAAAAAGAAATAAAAAAGAAATAAAAAAGAAATAAAAAAGAAATAAAAAAGAAATAAAAAAGAAATAAAAAAGAAATAAAAAAGA
>Ga0233447_1001398_pt1 | contig 20124 bp, 13 predicted proteins | sample SI_124_October20_3_FD_183014 | JGI IMG/M metagenome (GOLD analysis project Ga0233447, IMG submission 183014) | Seawater microbial communities from Saanich Inlet, British Columbia, Canada - SI_124_October2016_135_MG | ecosystem: Environmental > Aquatic > Marine > Inlet | place: Canada: British...
TGATTTAGTAAAAACCGATTTTAACGGTTGGATGTTTAGACATGATAATATCCACAACTTAAAAAACAAACTTGAAGAATTAATTACCTCTAAAGAACATTTAATTCAAATGGGAAAAGATGCGGAAGAATTTATAAAAAAATGGTCGTTTGAAAGAATTTGCAAAGCTATTGAAAGCTTAATGAAGAAAATATAAATATGAACCAAGAACTACAATCAGATACTCGAAATGATCAATCACCACGGAAATTACAATTTCTAGGTGCTATATCTGTTTCGATTATACTTTTTTTATATGGATATTATTATCTTTCTTGTTTTGGTATAGGACTTTTTGTTTTTTTCGCTTTTGAGCTTTTTATCAACCTTGGTCAGAAGATAGAAATTCGTGATTGTTTTGTTATTATGGCTTTAATTCAATGGGTTTTTGCGCCTTTTCTTGCATATATATTTTTATCTAAGACTTCTTACTATGCAATGAGTGTTAATGAGACCGAATATATGAATTATGTTATTCCAGGAATAACATTATTTATTGCAGGACTTTACTTTCCTTTTTATTACAGCACAAAGATCGATAAACAACATCTGAGAGATTCAATAAAAAAGATGTTGTACATGTATCCTAACCTAGATATAGTTCTAGTTACGATAGGATTGACTGCATCTTTCTTATCAGGTCTTTTGCCTTATAGCTTACGTTTTTTAGTCTTTCTCCTTGATCAGATTGAATTTATAGGTTTATTTTTTATTTTATTATCAAAAAGACGTTATAAATGGATTTATATTCTTGTTATTTTTGGTTCAATGTTTGTCTCTAGTGTTACAGCAGGAATGTTTCATAATTTTATTTTATGGGTTCTTTTTGCCATGTTATTTGTTTCAGTAATTATGGGGTTTAATTATAGAAAAAACTTAATTTGCTTAATGCTGCTTTTATTTTCTGTTTTCTCAATCATGATAGTAAAACAAGAGTTGCGTAAATTTATATGGAATAAAAGAAATATTGAAAATCCCACATTGCTTTTTGGAAATCTGATTATTGATAAATATACTGGAGATGACGAACTGATAGATGAAGATAGTAAAGATATGCTTATTACTAGGCTTAATCAAGGATGGATAATTGCAGCGGTAATGAACTATGTGCCTAAGAATGAGCCTTTTGCGAATGGAGAGACTGTTTATAGAAGCATTAAAGATTCATTAGTTCCACGTTTCTTAAATCCAAATAAATTGAAAGTTGGAGGAGATGAATATTTTGCGAGGTTTACCGGAAGACATTTGAATTCAGGAACAAGCATGGATTTAAGTGCTATCGGAGAATTCTATGCAAATTATGGAAAATCTGGGATATATTATATGTTTTTATATGGTCTTTTTTATAACTTTATCCTGTTAATTGTGTTTAGAGTAGCAAAAAAAAATATAGCAATTATTTTGTGGCTACCTCTTCTTTTCTTTTATTCGGTAAAAGCAGAAACTGGCTTATATATGCCATTGAATCATGTTGTCAAGACATCTATTTTTATTATTTTTTTCATATGGGGAATAAAAAGTCTTTATATGTTTATTCTTCCAAATCACAAAGATACTGTATAGGTTTATATAAGAATTCTAAAAAGAGAATGGTTTGAGTACAAAATGAGAAAGATAAAAGATGTCCAAGTAAAATACTTTTATAGACATCCTAGCCCTAAATATCATAGTATTGAAAATGTTTTTGATTTGGTGAGTGAAAATTTACCTAAGAATATAACATCTGAAAAATATACTATGAAGAAGCCAAGCAAGGGGTTGTTTAATAGGATAGTTTCATTATTTGAAGCCTTTTTTAATAGGGGAAACATTAACCATATAACTGGTGATATAAGCTATTTAGCATTGATTTTGCCAGGCAAAAAAACAATAGTTACTTTTCATGATTTGGAATCTATTGAACGTAAATCAAGAATTAAAACTTGGCTATTAAAATCTTTTTGGATAAAATTACCAGCTCGAAAAGCTGCTATAATTACTGCTATATCAGAACATACTAAAAACAAGCTGATAGAATGGACCGGGGTTAATTCAAATAAAGTTAAAGTTATATATAACCCATTGTCTCCTAATTTCGTATTTTCACCAAATGAGTTTAATACTAAAAAACCTGTAATTCTTGTTGCTGGCACTAAATCAAATAAAAATCTAGAGGGTATAGTTAAAGCAGTCAAAGGATTATCATGCTCATTAATTATATTAGGAAAATTAAGTAAAATTCAACAGAAAACACTCGATATTAATAGGATAGAATATAGAAATATGTTTAATCTTTCCTACGATAAAGTAATCGATTTATATAAAGATTGTGATTTATTGTGTTTTCCCAGTTTTTACGAGGGATTTGGGTTGCCAATTATTGAGGCTCAGGCAATAGGCCGGCCGGTGATAACATCTAATTATGGTGCTATGAAAGAAATTGCAGGTGATGCAGCTCTGTTTGTTAATCCTAACAAAACTGGCCAGATATCTGATGCAATAAATACTTTGACTAATAACAAGAACATCAGAGATAGCCTTATACATAAAGGTTTGAAAAATATCCGGCGTTTTGAAGCTGTAGAGATTGCACGACAATATGCAGAACTCTATAAAAATTTCACCACTAATCGTCGCTAATTTACACTAATAAAAAACCGCTTTGCATATAAAAAGGTTTAAATATGTCATTGTTTAACACAGTAAGATTTATAACTTCACATCCTTTAAACAAAGGTAATAAAATAAGATCTTTGTTTAAATTTTTAAAATGGCAAACTGCCAGCTCTCTAATGAAAGGTGATTTTGTTTTTGAATGGATTAATGGAGCAAAAATAATAATAAGAAGAGGAGAAACCGGCTTTACAGGAAATATATATTGTGGTTTACATGAGTTTCAAGACATGGCTTTTTTGCTTCATTTTATTGATAAGGATGATTTATTCATTGATGTTGGTGCCAATATGTTGGTTCATATACAATTTTAGCCTGTGCTGTTAAAGGGGCCTCTGGTTATGCATTTGAACCCGTACCATCTACATATTCCAGACTAAAAAATAATATTTTGTTAAACCATTTAGAGGATAGAGTAAAATATTTAAACATCGGTATAGGGGCAATGAAAACTAGACTCTATTTTACAGCTAACCATGATACAACAAACCATGTTATTCAAAATGAAGAAAACATGCAAAATTCAGTTCAAGTTGATATTTTACCTCTCGATAAAATAATAATAAATGAAAAGCCTTCCCTTATGAAAATAGATGTTGAAGGCTATGAAACTTTAGTTCTGCAGGGTGCCAAGAAAACTTTAGAACAAAAGAACTTAAGAACTGTGATTATGGAACTAAATGGTAGCGGAGGAAGATATGGTTTTGATGAGAAAAACATCCTGAATCTAATGTCAGAATATGGTTTTAGAACATATTCATATAATCCTTTCAAAAGGACTTTTGTCAGTTTAAAAAGCAAAAAACCTCAGTCAGGTAATACTTTATTTATTAGAGATGAGGAGTATGTATTTAATAAAGTCAAAAAAACTCCTTGTTTTGTAATAAATGAAAAACAAATATGAAGTTGATTCGTGAAATTACTTGAAAACATTAAATGATTCAAAGTGAAAGAAATGACTCGACAATATTCCAGAGATTTATTGCTAATCTGAACTGACTTACTTTTAAAAATATTTTTTGTTTACTTCAAATAGAAAATATATATCCAAACATGATTTTGAATAAAAGTTAGTTCCAATATAAAAATTCTAAAAATTAGATAGTTTGAGTATACCAGGATATACTTACTAGGGCAGGAGTATGTAGAGGAAATTCTATGATAGATAAGACTTTAATGGAAGAAGCTATTTTAATCCGAAGAGTTGAAGAAATATTTCTTGAGCTTTTTTCTCAGGGGAAACTGAATGGTACTGTTCATACATGTGTGGGGCAAGAATTTTCTGCTGTGTCTTTTGCCGGTCAATTGGATGAAAACGATTTTATATTCTCAAACCATAGGTGTCATGGACATTATATCTCTTTTACTAAGGACCACGAAGGTCTTATTGCCGAGCTTATGGGAAAAGAAATAGGAATTTGTGGAGGAGTTGGAAGTTCACAACATCTATGTAGAAAGAATTTTTTCTCTAATGGTATACAAGGTGGAATAGTACCGGTTGCAGCCGGAGTAGCTTTGGCAAATAAATTAAAAAACAATAATGCTATTGTTGTTGTTTTTATTGGTGATGGCACTCTTGGGCAAGGAGTTGTGTATGAAACTATGAATATTATTTCAAAGTGGGAAATACCATTACTTATTGTTTTAGAAAATAACGGATATTCACAATCTACTTCACAGAAGGTTAGTTTAGCAGGAAGTATATTAGCTAGAGCTGAAGCATTTGATATTGACACTTTTCATAGCAACACCTGGGAAACTGAGAAAGTGATCAAAGATGCAAAAAAATCTATTGATTTTGTTCGTAGAACTAAGACCCCTTTTTTACATTTAGTCGATACTTACAGACTGAATCCTCATTCAAAAGGAGATGATCATAGGGATAAAAGAGAGATAGAGAAATATAAAATAAAAGATCCTATTAATTTATTTTCTAAAAAGCATCATAAAGAATACGAGAAAATATTATCCAATATTGATAAGAAGATTAATACATTTATTAGTTCAGTAGAACTTTCTGATGAGTTGAATATAGATGAATATTACATTGAAAATGAGGAAAAATGCGAAGTTACTTGGCAGAAAATAGGGGGAATTGATATTAGGCAGCTTGATTTGCTGAATGAGTTTTTTGATAAATACTTAGCCAAATTTAAAAATATGGTTTTACTTGGCGAAGATATTCTTTCACCTTATGGCGGGGCTTTTAAGGTATTTAAAAATCTATCAGATAAATATCCACAGCAGATTTTTTCTACACCAATTAGTGAATTGGCCATAACTGGGATTTCAAATGGTTTGGCTTTAGCAGGGATTAAGCCATATCTGGAAATAATGTTTGGAGATTTTATAACATTAAGTCTTGATCAAATTATTAATCATGCTTCTAAATTTTATCACATGTACAATAAACAAGTTACCTGTCCTATAGTGATTAGGACACCTATGGGTGGAGGACGAGGATATGGCCCTACTCACTCTCAGTCTTTAGATAAAATACTGATTGGAATTGATAATGTAACAACAGTAGCGTTAAATAATCTTATAGATCCCACAATTATATATAAAACGATACACAATGAAATTCATCCATCTATAGTAATTGAAAATAAACTAGATTACGGGAAAAAAATATGTCGGAAAAAAATAAGCAATTATTTTTATGAAAAGTCTAATCATAAATATCCTATTGTTAGGGTCAGACCTGTAAAATCACAGCCATCTATTACAATGGTAACCTATGGTGGTATGGTTGATTTGGTACTTGACTCGATTGAGGATATTTTTTATGAATTAGATTTGAAGCCAGAAATCTTTGTTTTATCTCAAATCTATCCATTAGAACTTGATGTAGTATTGGAATCCGTAGAAGTAACACATAAATTGTTTACTGTAGAAGAATGTAGCTCGTTTGCAGGACTGGGTAGCGAGATTGTCGCTACAGTAAAAGAAAGATTATCTATAGATTTTATTGCTAAAAGAATTGCTTCTTTGCCTGTGCCAATCGCTTCTTCCAGAAGCCTGGAATCAGAGATTCTTACCAATAAGAAAAGAATAATTAATACAATAAAGAAAGCTGTGTCATGAGTGTATTGCAGGAAATATTAGTTCCTCAAGAAAATGTAAATGATGAATTTGTAATCATAGCCAAACTTTATGTAAAAAATGGTTCCAGCATTGATAAAGGAGACTTATTAGTTGATATAGAAACGTCTAAAACTGTTGTTTGTATAGAAGCAGAAGTGAGTGGTTTTGTGAAACTACATTGTTCTGAAGGAGAAGAAGTTGTTATCGGTTCTGTGTTGATAAGCATTGTAGATAATCTGACAGAAGTAAAGAATGTTCTTGATAATAATACCGTAAGTGAAGTTATTTCTGAAACAGACGTTAAGACTGGATTTTCCAAGGAGGCTCTTAAATTAATTTCAGATAATTTAATTAACAAGGATAGATTTGTTGGTAAAGATCTTATTACAAAATATGATGTTGAGAATTTATTAAGAAAAAATAATAATAAGAAATTTGCTGTCTCAGATAAAAGAATGGATGCAGATAATGTAATAAAAAAAGATGATATTTTGGAATTAAAACCAATTTCTAAAGCTAAAAGAACTGAAATTAAATATTTGTCTGATATTCAATCCAACGGAATGAATAGTCTTGCAAGTGTATATGTAGAAGTTGGCAATATAAATGGTGTACTAGAGAAAATTTTAAATATATTTAATAATTCCTTGCTGCCTATTATAGCATATGAAACATCTAGGTTATTAATGAAGTATAAAATATTTAATTCTTATTATATGCAGGGTGATATTGCATTTTATAAAAATATTAATATTGGAATAGCAGTCGATATTGATGATGGACTAAAAGTATTAAATCTTCCAAATACTGATAAGCTTGATTTGCATACCTTAGAAAACAAGCTTTTTTCACTAATAGAAAGATATCTCGATAAAAAATTAGCAATTAACGATATATCTAATTCAACTTTTACGATAACTGATCTTTCTTCGTTTGGGGTTGATTTTTTTATGCCTCTTATTAACACTAAACAGTCAGCGGTATTAGGAGTATCCAAAATAGATAATAAGCTAGGCCGTTTTAATTTAATATTGAATTTTGATCATAGAGTTACAGAAGGTAGAATAGCCAGTGAATTTTTGGTGGAATTGAAAGATAGAGTTGAAAGTTATAATCTAGAAGAAATGTCTGAAGAAAAGGAGAAATATAAAAGAGGACATGAACCGAAATGTGGAGTTTGTCTTAAAACTCTGAGTGAAGATAATAAAATGGACAGTCATGGTTTATTAAAAATCATCAATAGGCATGGGCAAGAAGATTATATATGCAGAACTTGCTTGCTGGGATATTAAATTATGAATATGGATAAAGCGAAAGAAATTATCGGAAATTTCATAAAAAAGGAATCGTCTGAGATAAGTTCTAACACTATAATAGATAAAAGTGTGATAAAAGGTTCAGTTTTAATTCATCGTATGTATTCTCTTTTATCTGTTGAAGGATATAGTGTAAAAGAAAAATACTCTATCAAAACCTATGGTGATTTTTTAAACAGGTTAAATAATACAAATTTAATTTCGGGCCACCATGATAAAGATATAAACAAATCAGAAATGTCAAGAATATGTATTCCAACAAGTAATATATTATGTGGTATAGATATTGAAGATATTTCTAATATGCCTTTGGTAACGGATTTTAGGGAAGACCAATTTTATAAAGATATTTTTACAGATAAAGAAATTTCCTATTGTATTCTGCAGGTAGATCCACGTGCAAGCTTTGCAGGTAAATTTGCGGCAAAAGAAGCGATTATTAAAGCCGATAATAGTTATAAAAAACGATCCATGAAAGACATAGAAGTTCTAATAGATAATATGGGAAGACCAACTTTTAAGGATTTTTCATTGTCTATTTCACACTCACAAAAACAGGCAATAGCTATAGCAATAAAATCTTTGCATAAATCTTCCAACGAAGATAAAAAATCAAAAAAGAAAGTGTTATTTATCATCGATTGGTATTTGCCTGGCTATAGAGGAGGAGGTCCTACTAGATCGATGGCGAACATGGCAGAATATCTGATAGATTTTTTTGACATTTTTATTGTTACTAGAAATGTGGATTATATGAAAAAGGTTCCTTACAACACGGTAAAGTCAGATGAATGGAACAGATTGCCATCCGGAGAAAATGTATATTATGCTAATGAGAAAAAAGTGTCATTTGGTTTCTATCGAAATTTGTTTAAAATCGGTAAGTTCGATTGTGTATATATTCATGGCATCTATTCTTGGAAGTTTTCTAGACTTCCACTTTTAGCTTTAAAGCTAACAAAACATTCACAAGTAATAGTAGCGCCTAGGGGGATGATGGCGGATTCTGCCATAGGCACAAAGCGAAGGGAGAAGAAACGATTTTTCAAATTGGCTAAAATTTCAGGGTTATATAGGAAGGTGATATTTCATGCTACAAATGATAAAGAGAAAAATGAAATAATAAGAAATGTTTCTTCTAAAAATAAAATTTTTATAGCTGAAAACCTTCCAAGGAAGTTTAGCTGTGATAAACAGCCTATAAATAAAAAGCAAGGTGAATTGAGATTGGTCTTTATTGGTAGAGTTGCTCCTGAAAAAAATACACTGTTTGCTATTGAAATATTATCAAAATTAAAAAAATCTGATAATTTGATTACGTGTGATATTTATGGACAGGTTTATGATAATGAATATTGGGAAGCCTGTAAAAAGTTAATAGAAAAACTACCCGATAATATTAGAGTTCAAAATAAAGGGACTATTGTACCTGAACAGCTTTTTGATACGATAGCCAAATATCATTGTTTGTTTTTGCCTACACAAGGTGAAAACTTTGGGCACGCTATATTGGAATCTTTAATGGTAGGTAGGCCGGTGCTTATTAGTGACCAAACTCCCTGGATAAAACTAAAGGAGGCAAAGGCAGGTTGGGATATTGCTCTTAGCAAGTCAGAAGAATTTGTAAAGACCATTGAAATGTTGGCAGAGATGAATTCAACAGAATTTAATGAGTGGACTGATGGAGCGTTGCTTTTTGCTAAAAATTATATTAAAAATTCAAATTCAAGAATAATTGATAAATATAAAAGAATGTTTTCTTCAAAGTAAGATTGTTTCATAAGGGGAAACATATGAATTCAAAATTGCGAACATTGGTAAAAAAACTAATGGCAAAAGTTTTGCCTGATTCAAAAAAACTAGTGTATCTTGCTTATCTGCCTAGGATTAAAACATTTTTAAATACACATACGGAAGATTATCCTGTTTTTGAGAACAGACTAAAACTCTATGATTATATTAATAATAAATCTATAGATAATGGAACAATAGAATATTTGGAATTTGGTGTTTACTATGGAGCAAGTATTAAATATTGGTCAAATCTAAACACTAATGCTAACTCGAAGTTCTACGGTTTTGATACTTTTACTGGGTTGCCAGAAAAGTGGGAAAACTTTACTGGAAGTATGCATATGAATTACCACGATGTAAGCGGGAAATACCCGCAAATTGATGATAAACGAGTCTCTTTCATAAAAGGTCTTTTCCAAAATACTTTACCTGTATTTTTAAAATCCTTTAAATGTAACAGTCAATTAATCATAAATAACGACTCAGATTTATATTCATCAACTTTATTTGTCTTGACATATGCAAGTAATTTACTTGTTCCTGGAACTATTATAATATTTGATGAATTTTCATCTATGCTACATGAGTTTCGTGCGCTGGAAGATTATTGTTTAGCGTATATGCGAAAATATAAAGTTCTTGCTGCAGTGGTTGCAGATATTAATTATTATTCGACTGTAGCTATTATGTTCGAGTAAAAAGCTTCATTATGTAGTGATATTTATGCTTTATTTGAGTAGTTGAGCAATATAAGTAGAGTGATATAGCAGAACAATAGAAAATAAGCGTTTATTTATACAATAAAGCGATAAAGATGGATAGTGATAAAAATATAAAAATAGATTTAAAACATTACAATAAACAAGGGTATAAGCCTGGTAGAAGTAAGCTAATGCTTTTTCTTTGGTTCATAATTAATGCTTTGGTTTTTCAAAGTCCACTGTTCCATTTGCCTAGAATAAAAATTCTCCTGTTAAGGCTATTTGGAGCAAAAGTTGGGGTTGGTGTTATAATTAAGTGTTCTGTTAATATTAAATATCCATGGAAACTGAATATCGGAGATTATGTTTGGATTGGAGAGAAGGTTTGGATTGATAACCTTGCTCAGGTTACTATTGGAAGTAACGTTTGTATTTCGCAAGGTGCTATGCTTTTGTGTGGCAGCCATAACTCAGAAAGATACAGTTTTGATATAATTATAGATAGTATTATTTTAGAGGATGGAGTTTGGATTGGTGCAAAAGCCGTTGTTTGTCCGGGTGTAATTGCTAAATCACATTCGATGTTAAATGTTGCATCGATTGCTATTAAAGATTTAGATCCATTTTTTATCTATCAGGGAAATCCAGCTATTAAAATAAGAGAGAGATGTATTAAATAGTGAGTGTAGGTGCAGGTAATAAAATATTAATTGTCTATCATTTTTTTTATCCGGATGATGTTGCGAGTGCGCGGCATTTTAGTGACCTTGCAGAAGGATTAGCAAAGCGGAATTGGGATGTAACTGTTTTGACAAGTAATAGATTCTGTCGGCATCCTTCAAAGAAAGTTTTAATCAAAAAGGAAACCTGGAAAGGTGTAAAAATAATTCGGAGTCACAGGCCTCCATTTAATCAGGCCAATGTTTGTTTACGGATAATTAATTCAATATGGCTGGCAGTAACTTGGACATTTAAAATTATATTTATGAGAGAATTTGATATGATTGTCTTAGGTACAGACCCTCAATTTTTATATTATACTGTTCCAATCATAAAACTGTTTAAAAGGAAAAGTAAAATTGTGCACTGGATGCATGACTTGTATCCTGAAGCAATCATCAGGTCTAAAATAAGAGTACTTTCAAATATTTTTAAACATAGTAAGCCTCTAACTAAATTTTGTTATAGGTTTATAAATTTGATGGTTGATATTGGCCCTTGTATGAAAAAACGTTTGGGTAAATACGAGCATAATGCTGAGACAGCTACTCTTGTTCCATGGGCACTCTCTGAACCTACAGAAATACCAATTGTTGATATAGAAAGCCGATTAAAGTTATTTGGAAATACTAAATTAGGGGTATTATATTCTGGTACGATTGGAGACGCACATGAATTTGAGTTATTTTTAAAGTTAGCTAGGAAGTTAAAGCGCAGAAATGCAAGTGTAGCATTCTGTTTCGCCGGTAGAGGGAATCGTTATGACCATTTAAAGAAATCAGTGAACGAAGGAGACACAAATATTTCATTTACAGGGTTTGCTGATGAATCAGAGTTGGAGCGACGTTTAAGTTCTGCAGATATTCATATGTTAAGCCTTCGTGAAGGCTGGGAAGGAATTGCTATACCTTCAAAATTTTTTGGTTCATTGGCATCAGGTAGGCCTGTTTTGTATAGTGGAGCAGAAAAGTCAGCAATAAAAGAATGGATAGAAACTTATAGAATAGGCTTTTACTTATCAAAATATAATATAGACCAAATTGCAGATAAGCTCATTGGCTTTACTGATGATAAAGGTAAATTATTGAAAATGCAACACAATTCATTTTATGCATACAATAAACACTTTTCTAAAAAAGTTGTTATGGATAAATGGGATATTTTGCTGAGAAATTTATAGGCAAACCTAGATTTATTTGTGCGTAAGGACTTCTGTCAAAGAAATCTGGCCTGAACATTGCATAAAAAATCAAAATAAATCGTTGTTAGTTATTTGCTATAGAGAGAGAAGTAAATGAAATCAATACGTTATTTAATTTATACGATTGGTATATTGTTATTATGCGATGCCACTTTTGCGTTAGACGTGGGTGAGCGTGCTCCTGCATTGAATGTTTTGCAATGGGTTAGGGGTGAGCCTGTAATTCTTTTTTCAAAGAACAAAAGAAATAGGAATGCTAATACGGTACTATTAGATTTTTTGCATGGAATGTTGGTCTATGATGTCGACAACCCGCTTAGTACAGGCCGATTATTGCAGTTGGTACGTAACAGTAAGGATGTAGTTAAGCATCACTCAGATTATAATACTAAACCTTTAGGTATAGGTATAGCTGAAAATATTTATGTTATTTTTTTCTGGGCAACGTGGAGCAATTCTAGCTTGCACTTATTAGATTTTGTCGAGAAAGAAAGTAAGCTTTATAAAAGCGATAATGTAGTTTTTGTGGGAATATCTAAAGAGAAACTATTCCGGGTTAATAATTTTTTAAAAGGGAAAAACGATATTAATTTTAGTTTGGGGGTTGACAACAAGGCTGAAACATATGATGAATATATGTTAGGCACGCAGGGAGTGCCTGTTTTTTTTATAATTGGAAGAAATGGAAAATTAGCTTGGAAGGGAAGTCCATTCGAAGTGGATAGGGTGCTTTCACGAGTAATTGCCGGAACTTTTAATACTGATGATCAGAATAAAATAGAAGAATTAAGAGAGGATATTAGGAATTCATCTCATATATTTGATAGTAACAGTAAGCTAAACGCAGCAAAAAAGACTCTTGCCATTGACTCTACCGATGAAGTTGCTATTAATATTATTGTTGATGATCATATTGAAAAAAATCAAATTTTAAAAGCAATAGAATTCTGCGAAAATGCTAGAAAGGAAGCAGGGGATAATAAGTATCTCCAGCGTAGTATCTATTATGTTGAATTAAGCATTATTCGTGGAATGGACATAAGTAAGTCAAAAAAAATACTTAATAATTTAGCTAAAAATTTTGAAATTACATTTCGTAATAGTCCTGAGTTCCTAAATGAGTTCGTAGTAATGGTATTAAGGAATGCCCCTTTTGAAATTCGTCCTTTAGGTGAATTATTAAAAATGGCTGAACAATCTGTTGATTTAGAAAAAAAACGCAATGGCATATCTGAGAGATTAGGTATATATTTACAAACACGTGCAAGGGTGTATTATTGTATCGGTTGGTTTACAAAAGCTATAACCACACAAAACTATGCTATCCCTTTGTTAAAAGACAAAAAAGAAAGAAGAACCGCTCTGCTGAAAGAAAAATATTATACAGAAGCCCTTAAAATGAACCAATATTCAAAATAATTAGATTGCCTACGAAAAGAGTTTTGGCATACAAAACATGTAATAAACTTTAAAATTGAGCTTAAATTGATACCTTAAATTTATTATTTTTTTTGGATAGGTCTAATTATTAAAAGGAATTTTTCAAAGAAATATGTACTTTACTAAAAATTGTTGCTAAACTCGATAAAGAGGTTCAATTTATTTTGGTCTGTAAAAATAATAAAAAAGATTTTCTTTGAAAGATTTACACATTATAGGCGTTGCATGAAAAGGATAAAAAACTTAAATATTCGCTGATAATGTTAACTTAAATTTTACAGAAGTCTGTAGATAACTTTTCGTGCAGCTTCTAATTATGGAGAAAGAATGAAAAAAAAGTTTGCGAGAGTAATTTTTGCCACGTTTGTTGCCTGTTTTTTAGCAGCGTGCCCGACATTTGAAGACAGTAAACAGAAAAGCTCAGTAAAAACTAAGTTAAGAAATGAGAATATTCCTTTTTCTGCTTCGGCTTTTATGGCTGCGGCAAGAAAAGGTGATATCAAAATTTTAAAGTTATTTTTGGAAGCAGGAATGGATGTTAATGTTCATGACAATGGAACTGCCTTAACGTATGCTGTATATGCAGACAATATCGATTCTGTAAAATTTTTAATTGATAACGGTGTAGATGTAAATGAAGCATCTTATTGGGGGAGTCCCTTAGGGATCGCTTCTTATAAAGATCATTATAAAATTGCAAACTTGCTGATTAAAAGCGGAGCAAATGTAAACAAGGTTTCAAGAAACGGCATGACTCCTTTACTTAACGCAGTATTGATGAAAGGGAGAAGCAAAATAGTAGAGTTGCTCCTCAAAAACGGAGCAGATCCCAACTTTGAACAGGAACAAACAAAAGAAACAGCCCTAATTATCGCTGCCGGAAAAGGATATCCGGACATTGTGAAATTGTTAATAAAAGCGGGAGCCAATACAAATTTCCTGGATATGGGAGGGCTCTCTGCTCTGGATTGGGCTTTGTTGTATAGCCATTTTGACGTTGGGAAAATTATTTTAGAGAATAGCAACTTAGTTCATGGTGGTGATATGTCTGATGTACCCATGACTGTAACGTTGGAGCGCAAAAATTTTAAATTTGCTGAATTATTAGTTCAACATGGTGCGAATGTTAACGGAAACTTTGGTGAAATGCCGCTTATTGTGTGGTGCGCTAAACGGAAAAAGAATGATTGCGTTAAATTTTTAGTAAAGCATGGTGCAAATATGCATGCTACAGACAAAGAAGGGAGTACGGCTTTGGATTATGCTTTAATGAATAAGGATTCTGAGTTAATAAAGTTTTTAAAGAATCCTGTTGCGGCGGACAAGAAAGAGCAACCTACTTCAATGATAGAAAAAACAAAATAACTTTATTTTTCTGTAGATAACTAACGCGACGAATATATTTATTTTAAGTATTTGCATGATTTTAAAAAACTTCAAAAAACTTTCAGTAATTGATTTGACAAAGCCCTAAAGCATCATAATTTAAAAGCTTGTTCATTAACAGCATTGCTTAAGTTTTTTTGCTTTAAAAAACTTCAAATTATTTTATAAAAGTAGTTTGCAATAGTTTTAATGACCTTTAGTTTAAAAGTCCTTTCATTTGATATTAGAAACGAGGGGAAGTTCTTTGATATATTTGAGAATTGAATTGTGCGGATATCCCGCAAAGTCAATTTATGTACCATAGGTATTTTTACCTAAGGTATAACTTTTAAAGTTTAGTAGTTCACTTTATGGACAAGATTAAAACTTTATATAAAAAGATTATACGCAAGAGGATTTTCCGGCTTTGCCGGTATAAAATCTAAACTTGTTTAGTTTTTTATGGAGAGTTTGATCCTGGCTCAGAACGAACGCTGGCGGCATGGATTAGGCATGCAAGTCGAACGATGAAACCAAGCTTGCTTGGTGAATTAGTGGCGAAAGGGTGAGTAACGCGTGAGTAACCTGCCCTCAAGTTTGGAATAATTCTCCGAAAGGAGGACTAATACCGGATGTGGTTATAATATTGCATAATATAATAACTAAAGATTTATCGCTTGAGGATGGGCTCGCGTCCCATTATGCTTGTTGGTGAGGTAACGGCTCACCAAGGCTCTGACGGGTAGGTGGTCTGAGAGGATGGTCACCCACACTGGGACTGAGACACTGCCCAGACTCCTACGGGAGGCTGCAGTCGAGAATCTTCCGCAATGGGCGCAAGCCTGACGGAGCAATGCCGCGTGTAGGATGAAGGCCTTTGGGTCGTAAACTACTGTCACAGGGGATGAATAAATGACAGTACCCTGAGAGGAAGCCACGGCTAACTACGTGCCAGCAGCCGCGGTAATACGTAGGTGGCGAGCGTTGTTCGGATTTATTGGGCGTAAAGGGTTCGTAGGGGGTTTTTTAAGTTTGATGTGAAATCCCGAGGCTTAACCTCGGAACTGCATTGAAAACTGGAAGACTTGAGTACCGGAGAGGAAAGCGGAATTCCTGGAGTAGCGGTGGAATGCGTAGATATCAGGAAGAACATCGATAGCGAAGGCAGCTTTCTGGCCGGTAACTGACCCTGAGGGACGAAAGCGTGGGTAGCGAACAGGATTAGATACCCTGGTAGTCCACGCCGTAAACGTTGTGTACTTGGTGTGGGGGGATTCAACCCCCTCCGGATCGTAGCTAACGCGTTAAGTACACCGCCTGGGGACTACGGCCGCAAGGCTAAAACTCAAAGGAATTGACGGGGGCCCGCACAAGCGGTGGAGCATGTGGCTTAATTCGAGGCAACGCGAAGAACCTTACCCGGGTTTGACATATAGATGCCATCCATGGAAACATGGATTTCCTTCGGGACGTTTATACAGGTGCTGCATGGCTGTCGTCAGCTCGTGTCGTGAGATGTTCGGTTAAGTCCGGCAACGAGCGCAACCCGTATCGTTAGTTGCTACCAGGTAATGCTGGGCACTCTAGCGAGACTGCCCGTGTTAAGCGGGAGGAAGGCGCGGACGACGTCAAGTCAGTATGGCCCTTATATCCGGGGCTGCACACGTGCTACAATGGTCGGTACAGTGGGACGCAAGATCGCGAGGTTGAGCAAATCCCCAAAGCCGGCCCCAGTTCAGATTGGAGTCTGCAACTCGACTCCATGAAGTCGGAATCGCTAGTAAAGGCGTATCAGCAATGGCGCCTTGAATACGTTCCCGGGCCTTGTACACACCGCCCGTCACATCACGGAAGCTGACTGCACCCGAAGTCGCTGTCCAAACCCGTCAAGGGATGGAGGCGCCGAAGGTGTGATGAGTAACTGGGATGAAGTCGTAACAAGGTAGCCGTAGGGGAACCTGCGGCTGGATCACCTCCTTTCTAAGGAGTAATTTTCGAAAGACTTAACCAGCTTTCGGAAATACGGTTGAACTCCTGCTTTTTGCAGGATGTGAATAAAGGTAACTTTGTTCAAACCGATTTAGTGGTGATATCTGCACAATTCAATTTTCAAGTCGTTATCGACTGAAACGGAGTTAATGAATGTTAGGCTTATGATTGAGTGTTAATTTAGTCATTTAACATCAAACATCTAACATCCAACATTAGTTTCGGGGCTATAGCTCAGTTGGCTAGAGCGTCAGCTTTGCAAGCTGAATGTCAAGGGTTCGAGTCCCTTTAGCTCCACCAGCCTTCGCTTCGAGCGGAGCGAGAGCGTAGGCTGTCACGCCGTAGTCTTTGCAGAAAGCAGAGCGTAGGCGGACTCAATAACAATTAGCTCGAAGGCTTCGGCTTGGCAAGCCAGTAGCTCGAAACGTATTATATAAATGAAGTATTACTATGTTTACATACTAAGTTCATTGAAAAATGGAAATAGTCATTATGTTGGGTATACAGAGGATATTAAGCAACGAATTTGTGAGCATAATGAAGGGAAATGTAAGTATACTAGTAAGTATAAGCCTTGGAAGCTGGAAACATATATAGCGTTTACAGATAAAGATAAGGCAGTTAGATTTGAGAAGTATTTAAAAAATGGTTCAGGACGAATGTTTAGTATTAGACATTTGTAAATAGTTTCGCTTCGAGCGAAGTGGAAGATATTTACATAAATACCCTGAAGTTCTTTTAACAATTTTTTTATATGGTTGCGTTCTGGCGGAATCTGGATTGCAGCCAGTATGGGCGTATAGCTCAGCTGGTTAGAGCGCGTCCCTGATAAGGACGAGGTCCGTGGTTCAAGTCCACGTACGCCCACCAGCTTTCGCTTTGAGCGAAGCGAGAACGTGAAAGCTGTCTCGCCGTAGACTCTGCTGAAAGCAGAGCGTAGGCGGACTTATATTGATTTGCTCAAAGACTATAGTTTGGCGAGCCATTCTTAAGAAGGCAGGCCATCCTATAAAGGATAACTGGTATACCATATATATAATAGATTTTTGTACGTTAAGTACATAGTTCTTTGAAAATTTGAGAGAATGGAGTCAAATTTCCATTAATATTGTAGGTAAAGAAACAACTTTGCATAATAAACAAGAGTTTTCTTGGTGGTCAAGCTACTAAGGGCACATGAAGGATGCCTTGGTTCTGACAGGCGATGAAGGACGCGTCAAGCAGCGATAAACCTCGGGGAGCGGCACTAACGCTTTGATCCGGGGGTGTCCGAATGGGGAAACCCAATAGAAGTAATGTTCTATTATCCTTAACTGAATACATAGGTTATGGAGGCGATACCTGGGGAAGTGAAACATCTCAGTACCCAGAGGAAAAGAAATCAAAAGAGATTCCGTAAGTAGTGGCGAGCGAACACGGAATAGCCTAAACCGGAATGTTTACATTCCGGGGTTGCGGGACCCGAATATGATACAACAACGGTTAGCAGAATGAGCTGGAATGCTCATCCAAAGAAGGTGAAAGACCTGTACGCGAAAACCCGAGTTGATCTACGGGGATCCCAAGTAGGGCGGAACACGTGAAACTCCGTCTGAATCCGGGGAGACCACTCTCCAAGGCTAAATACTAGTCAGAAACCGACAGCGCATAGTACCGTGAGGGAAAGGTGAAAAAGTACCCCGTGAGGGGAGTGAAAAGTACCTGAAATCATGTGCCTACAAAGTGTAGGAGCTGGGACTTGTTCCTGGTGACTGCATGCCTTTTGCATAATGAGTCTGCGACTTACTCCTGTACGGCGAGGTTAAGCTTCGAGCGCAGCCGCAGCGAAAGCGAGTGTGAATAGCGCGTTTAGTCGTACGGGGTAGACCCGAAACCAAGTGATCTATCCATGGCCAGGCTGAATCTCCTGTAACAGGGAGTGGAGGGCCGAACCATTGCGTGTTGAAAAACGCTTGGATGAGCTGTGGATAGGGGTGAAAGGCCAATCAAACTTGGTGATAGCTGGTTCTTTTCGAAATAGCTTTAGGGCTAGCCTTACGTAATAGTTATCGGGGGTAGAGCACTGACTGTTCGCGGGTCCTTACCGGGATACCAACAACTATCAAACTCCGAATACCGTTAACCTTATCGTAGGAGTCAGACTGTGGGGGCTAAGCTCCATAGTCGAGAGGGAAACAGCCCAGATCGCCGTCTAAGGTCCCTAATCTAAACTAAGTGGATTGAAGGAGGTGGAGTTGCATAGACAGCCAGGATGTTGGCTTAGAGGCAGCCATCATTTAAAGAGTGCGTAATAGCTCACTGGTCGAGTGATTCCGCGCCGAAGATGATCGGGACTAAGTTTAGAACCGAAGACGCGGGCGCACAGTTTACTGTGCGCGGTAGAAAAGCGCTGTATACGGGGTGAAGTCGAAGCGTAAGCGACGGTGGACTGTATACAGGTGACCATGCAGACATGAGTAGCGAAAAACCGGGTGGGAATCCCGGTCACCGAAAGCCCAAGGTTTCCTGGGGAAGGTTCGTCCACCCAGGGTTAGTCGGTCCCTAAGGCGAGGCCGAAAGGCGTAGTCGATGGACAAAAGGTTAATATTCCTTTACCACCTTATCGGAGTGACGGAGGGACGCAGGAGGCTAGATCAGCCGCCGATTGAATGTGGCGGTCTAAGGTCGTAGGGCGTGATATAGGAAAATCCGTATCACACAAGCCTGAGAACCGGGGACTTGGAGTCTACGGACAAAGAGGATTGATCGATGCCATGCTGACGAGAAAAGCTTCTAAACGATGATGATAGGGTGACCGTACCGTAAACCGACACAGGTAGGCGAGGCGAGAAGCCTAAGGTGCGCGAGAGAAACCACGTTAAGGAACTCGGCAAATTAGCCCCGTAACTTCGGGAGAAGGGGTGCCTGAAGAAGTGAAGAGACTTGCTCTCAGAGCATTATTCAGGTTGCAACAAAGAGGCTCAGGCGACTGTTTAGCAAAAACACAGCACTCTGCTAACACGCAAGTGGATGTATAGGGTGTGACACGTGACCAATGCCGAAAGGTTAAATGGAGGGGTTATTATTCTTCGGAATGAGAAGCTCTGAAATGAAGCCCCGGTGAATGTCGGCCGTAACTATAACGGTCCTAAGGTAGCGAAATTCCTTGTCGGGTAAGTTCCGACCCGCACGAATCGTGTAACGATCTGAGCACTGTCTCAACGTGGATCTCGGCGAAGTTGTAGTTCCGGTGAAAATGCCGGATACCCGCAGTAGGACGGAAAGACCCCGTGAACCTTTACTGTAATCTGATATTGGTATTTGGTTGTTCATGTGTAGGATAGGTGGGAGACTTTGAAGCAGTCACGTCAGTGATTGTGGAGTCAATCTTGAAATACCACCCTTGTATAATTGAATATCTAACCGTCTTGCGTGAATCCGGAAGCGGAACAGTGTCAGAGGGTCAGTTTGACTGGGGCGGTTTCCTCCCAAATTGTAACGGAGGAGCTCGAAGGTACACTCAGCATGGTTAGCAATCATGCGCAGAGCGTAAGGGTAGAAGTGTGCTTTACTGTAAGACAGACATGTCGAGCAGTTGCGAAAGCAGGACCTAGTGATCCAGCGGTGGAATGTGGAATCGCCGTTGCTCATCGGACAAAAGGTACTCCGGGGATAACAGGCTAATAGCGCCCAAGCGTCCATAGCGACGGCGCTGTTTGGCACCTCGATGTCGGCTCATCACATCCTGGGGCTGAAGAAGGTCCCAAGGGTTCGGCTGTTCGCCGATTAAAGTGGTACGCGAGCTGGGTTCAGAACGTCGTGAGACAGTTCGGTCCTTATC
>Ga0233447_1001401_pt1 | contig 20100 bp, 16 predicted proteins | sample SI_124_October20_3_FD_183014 | JGI IMG/M metagenome (GOLD analysis project Ga0233447, IMG submission 183014) | Seawater microbial communities from Saanich Inlet, British Columbia, Canada - SI_124_October2016_135_MG | ecosystem: Environmental > Aquatic > Marine > Inlet | place: Canada: British...
AGAAAATTCAATCTTTGGAGTGGTACAATTTGTCACGGGGCAAACCTCTTATGATTTGGTTGTAGGAGATTGAATTATATGGCGTATGCCGGGTTTGCCCCAGCTTTATTATGAAATATGCGGGCTAGGGGGGATAGGAGTAGAGCGCATTTCACAATATGGGTGCCGGTAAAGCAGTCAATGGCTCTGAGCAGTTCTCCAGCTTTGCGAGGATCGGTAATTGCTGCGAGGTGCTTCTGGGTGACAGGGGTGAGTGCCCCTTTGAGGTCGGGGGTGGGGTCACGCTCTGCTCTGCCGGTAGCGATGGCGTACCGGAATACTTGGCCAGCAATGGACTTTACTCTGTGAGCCGTTTCAATGGCTCCCCTGGATTCAATGCGTCTCAGTGATTGAAGCAGGGTTGATGGGGTGACCTCATTCATAGACATTCTTCCAATATAAGGAAAGAGGTTCTGCTCAAGCCTGGAAATAACTGTTCTGGCGTGTCCTTCTGTCCACTTGTTTTGGTTTTTCTGGTGCCATTCACGGGCTATTGATTCAAAGCAATCTGCTGAGCCCCCAGCTTTTTCTGATTGTTTGAGTGCAGAGGGGTCTATTCCTTGAGTGACTTGTTTGCGTGCTGTGTCTCGGTCGCCTCTGGCTTCAGAAAGTGTTTTTTCTGGGTACTTTCCGATGGAGAGGGTTTTCTCTCTGCCGTTGACTCGGTACTTCAGCCTCCAAAGCTTTCCACCGGATGGCGTGATCACGCAGTACAGGCCCTTTTCATCGTAGATCCGGTACTGCTTCTCTTTTGGTTTGGCCTTCTTGATAGCAATGTCAGTGGTCGCCATGTGTTCTGCCCTTATGAATCGGTAATTCCCCGTGTTTGGGGGTATCAGGTTGGCGGGGTAGGGGTATACCCCCCGATGTACCCCCGTGGTATGGGGTATTCAGTGCCATTAGATGATAAGAGTTGAGAAATAGAAAGCAAGAAAAAACCCCGTAGCTCTTACACTTACGGGGTTAGTTGGTATCGGTTGATATTGGTATTTGGTGGAGACGGCGGGAATCGAACCCGCGTCCGCAAATCCTCCGCCTTCGGCTCTACATGCTTATCCCAGTCTATTGTTTTAGTTATCAGTTACCCGACGGGCAGGGAGAACTGATAGCGAGTCTGGATAAGTTTTAGAGAATCCACACCAGACATGCTTCATCGCGATCTTATGAGAGTCGACGCCTGGAATCTGAACGCATAAGCACGGCTTCAGTCAGACGGCATTCTACAGGTGTTTAAGCTGCGAGTGCGTAGTTGTCGTCGTTGGCAACTATAAATGTGCAGAGTGATTTACGAGGTGTCTACACCCTCGACATGCACCTCAGGTTTTGTAACCCACGTCGAAGCCAGGTCGTCCCCAAAGTTGTAAAGTAGACTATTGTAACGGCAGAAAGTTCCTGTGGTGGAAAAAATTTATGATTTCTTCATGATCCGGCCCTGTTCTCGCTTCCAATCTCGGTCTTTGATGGTGTTGCGCTTGTCGTGGGCCTGTTTTCCCTTGGCCAGGCCGATATCCAGTTTGGCACGACCTCGGCTCCAGTAGAGGGCTAAAGGGACCAATGTGTACCCTTTGCGGTCTACCAGACCAATCAGTCGATCCAGCTCTCTGCGGTGCATTAATAGCTTGCGGCTGCGTAGTGGGTCGGGGTGTATGTGGGTAGAGGCGGTTGGTAGGGGGGAGATGTGTGCGCCAAACAGAAACGCCTCTCCATCCTTGACCAGAACATAGCTCTCTTTGATCTGAATATGTCCGGCGCGCAGACTCTTCACCTCCCACCCTTCGAGGGCGATCCCCGCCTCGTAGTTCTCCTCAATGAAAAAGTCGTGGCGCGCCTTCTTATTGAGTGCGATGGTGCTGCTGTGGTCCTGCTTCTTTTTCTTTGATTTTGCCATGTGCTCAATTATACCGTGTTGCAGCGTAGATTGAGAAACTGCAAGCGATGAGTCACAATGTAGTTCTATTCTTATAGAGGTTAAGGGCACTTTTTAATGACAGAGACACGCCAATCAATCCACGGTCAGTGGTCCTCCCGTTGGGCCTTTATTCTCGCCGCGACGGGTTCTGCCGTGGGGCTGGGTAATATTTGGAAATTTCCCTACATTACGGGTGAGAACGGGGGCGGGGCCTTTGTGCTGATCTACCTGCTCTGTATCGCCGTGGTGGGTATCCCTGTGATGATGTCGGAGATTATGCTCGGTCGGCGAGGTAAACAGAGCCCCATCCATACCATGCGCACACTGGCGCAAGAGGAGCGGGGAAGCAGCAGCTGGCAGATTGTGGGTTGGTCGGGGGTGTTGGCCGGTTTTCTGATCCTCTCCTTCTACAGTGTCATTGCGGGTTGGGCGCTCTCCTATGTGGTCTCCGCAGTCAGCGGCAGTTTCAGTGGAATCAGTGCGGATCAGTCTAGCGATCTATTCGGTAGCTTAGTCTCTAATCCCACGGTTCAACTCTCCTGGCACACCCTGTTTATGGTGATGACCATGTTTGTGGTGGCACGTGGGGTGCGTGATGGGTTGGAGAAAGCGATCCGCTTGTTGATGCCCGCGCTACTGGTGTTGCTGTTGATTCTGGTGGGTTATGCGATGAACTCTGGTGGATTTATGCAGGGGTTCCACTTCCTGTTTGATGCAGATTTCAGCAAGGTGACGACGGAAGGGGTGTTGACTGCGCTGGGTCATGCCTTCTTTACCCTCAGCTTGGGAATGGGGGCGATCATGGTCTATGGTGCCTACCTGCCAGATGATGTCTCTATTACACGGGTCGCCTTTACTGTAGCGATTGCCGATACTGCAGTTGCGTTGCTCGCGGGGATGGCGATCTTCCCCATTGTCTTTGCCAATGGACTGGAGCCAGGAGCGGGGCCGGGGCTGATCTTTCAGACCTTGCCTGTTGCCTTTGGAGCGATGCCCGGAGGGATAATTTTTGGAACGTTGTTCTTTCTGCTGCTGGTATTTGCTGCCTGGAGTTCGGCCATCTCGATTATCGAGCCAGTGGTGGCGTGGTTGGTGGAGGATCGGGGCTGGAGTCGTAAGCGTGCGTCCATCAGTGCAGGTGGAGTCACTTGGGTGTTGGGTATCGCAACCATCCTCTCCTTTAATGTCTGGTCTGAGGTGAAGTGGTTTGATAAGACCATTTTTGACCTGCTGGATTACCTTACCGCTAACATTATGTTGCCACTGGGTGGACTGTTGATTGCGCTGTTTGCAGGCTGGGTGATGAACCAGAACCATTCGCGTGGTGAGCTGGGGATGGAGGAGGGGCTCTATCAGCGTTGGTTACTGCTGATCCGTTATGTGACCCCGGTTGCCATTGGGTTGGTCTTCCTCAACGCCATTGATCTAATCTGATGGCTATTGTTGAGAAGAGTGCGCTGGTGGCGTACAGCAGTGAGCAGATGTATGCGTTGGCGAGCGACGTACCCGGCTATCAGAACTTCCTCCCTTGGTGTGGCGGTAGCCGCTTTCTGGAGACCGGAGAGCTGGAAAATGTGGGTGAGGTTGATATCGCCTTTAAAGGGGTGAAGCAATCCTTTGCGACCCGCAATAGGCTGACTCCGGGGCGTGAAATTGAGATGTCTCTGGTCAAAGGGCCATTCAAACAGCTAACAGGGCGCTGGGGGTTTGAGCCATTGAGTGATGAAGCCTGTAAGATCTCCCTGAAGGTGGAGTTTGAATTCTCCAGCAAGATTGTGGCGATGGCGATTGGACCGCTCTTCAGCCAAATTACTGCGTCCATGGTGGATGCGTTTGTTAAACGGGCACAGGAGGTGTACAGCAATGGAAACGGCTAACAACACAATAGTGGTTGAAGTGGCCTATGCGCTAGCGGATGAGCAGGTGATCTTCTCGCTGGATGTGGCTGAGGGGAGTACCCTGCAGCAGGCGGTAGAGCAGTCGGGCATTACCAAACGTTTCCCAGAGATTGACCTAGAGAAAGGGAAGATGGGGGTGTTTGGCAAGCCAGCGAAGAAGGATCGTCTGCTGCTGGCGGGAGATCGTGTTGAGATCTATCGGCCGCTGATCGCCGACCCCAAAGAGGTGCGCAAGCAGCGTGCGGCTGCGGGTAAAAAGATGAAGAAGGGTACTGCTGAGGGGTAAGAGCCTAGTCAGCGCCTCTCGTCAGTGCCTATTGAGTCGCTTGTGGCTGTTGTGGGGCTAAGTCGCCCTCCAGCCGAACCAGCTTTTCCCCCTCAAAGAAGAGCGAGATGCGCTTTCTCTTTTGCGTCTCTCCCTCTTTTTTCAGACTATAGAAGTAGTCCCAGCGCTCTTGGTGGAAGGTGTCAACCATCAGTGGTGTCCCCATAATATGGCGCACCTGGCGTTTGTTCATCCCCGGTTGCAGCTGGTCAATCATCTCCTGCTCTAGAATATTGCCTTGATGAATATCGGCGCGGTAGATGCCGGGTACCGAGGGCATCGAGATGTCAGGGAGTGAAAGATCTGGCATCGAGAACTCTGGCATCTTCTCTTCCAGCGTTGAGCTGCAGCCCTGTAGAAGCAGTGGAACAAGCAGTAGCAGGGGGAGTTCTCTTTTTGTCATCGTAAACACTCGGTTGATCTGGTCAGGGGGGTTAAGTGGGGGCCATCATACCAGTCGAGGGGCATGAGATAAACGGGGACTATTCCGCTGCTATTCCGTTACAGAGAGCATCTCTTTGGCGTGTGCTCGTGTCTGTTCGGTGATCTCAACGCCACCCAGCATACGAGCAACCTCTTCGATGCGATCCTTGGTGGAGAGTAGGGTAATCTGGCTGCTGGTATCTGCAGCGTCTCGATTCTGCTGCTTCTCGATCTTCAAGTGCTGATGCCCTTGTGCCGCAACTTGAGGTAGGTGGGTGACACAGAGAATTTGGGTCTCCTCACCCAGTTGATGCAACTTCTGTCCAATGCGCTCTGCGGTGCCACCACCAACGCCGCTATCCACCTCATCAAAGATCAATGTAGGTGTCTGTCCACGGTTGGCTGAGGCGAGCTGAATTGCCAAGCTGATGCGGGATAGTTCGCCGCCAGAGGCGGTCTTGGCGAGTGGGTGGAAGCCGTTGCCGGGATTGGTCTCCACCATAAAGGCGATCTCATCCATGCCATGGGCGCGAAACAGGTTATCGGTAAAAGGGGTCAGTTGGACCTGGAAGGTACCTTGCTCCATTCCCAACTGCTGAATCTCCTCAGTTACCGTCGTCTGCAGTTGTTTGGCGGCTTTACTGCGTAGCTGGTGGAGCTGTTTTGCAGTTTTCAGGCAGCTTGCCTCTGCTTGGTTGATCGCCTGCTGTAGCCCCTCTAGTTCGTCTGCAGCGGCGTGGAGTTGGTCGTGCTGCTGTTGTAGTGACTGCTGCTTCTCAAATAGAGCCTCTGCATCACACTGGTGCTTGCGAGCTAGGTCAGAGAGGGTAGCCAAACGCTGGTTGAGCCACTGTAGCCGTGTCGGGTCTAAGGTGTACTGGCTCGCCTGCTGTTGTAGTTCGGATGCCACTTCGTTGGCCTGCAGGGTGGCCTCCAGTAGCTGCTCTCGCAACGGCTGAATGGTGTGGTCCAAAGTCTCTAGTATCTCCAGTTGAGCCACTGCACGGTGTAACTGCTGAATGGCACTGAACTCCTCGTTCTCACCGTCCAGTCGTTGATGGGCTTGCTGGCTCAGCTCTAGGAGTTGTTCACCGTTATTGAGTCGGCTCTGCTCCTCTTCCAGCTGGGGCAGCTCCCCCTCGGCTAGCTCTAAAGCGGCAAACTCTTGTAGCTGGAAATCTAACAAGGAGATGCGGTCTTTGCGCTCTGCCTCACTCTGTAACAGTTGCTGCTGTTGTCGGCTCAACGCTTCCCACTGTTGGAACTGCTGGGCCATCTTTTTTAGCTGCTTTGCATGCTCTCCATACTGGTCTAGCAGGTGGAGTTGCTCCTCTCGCTTCAGTAGTCGCTGGTGTGCATGTTGCCCCTGAATATCGATCAACAGTGTGGAGAGTTCGCGCAGTAGCTGTGTGGTACTGGGAGAGCCGTTGATAAAGGCGCGTGAACGCCCATCTTGGCGGATCACCCGGCGCAACATCAAGCTGTCATCGCTGCACTCTAGGGCCTGCTGTTTCATCCAGCTGTGTAACTCTGGGGTGAGCTGCTCAAAGGTCGCTACGATCTCTGCCTGTTCAGCGCCTTGGCGAATAAAGCGACTCTCTGCACGTTTGCCTATCGCCAGCCCTAGGGCATCAAAAATAATTGATTTTCCTGCGCCTGTTTCACCGCTGAGTACGGTCATTCCCTGTTTGAAATCGATCTCTGTCTCGGTGACCAGTACAAAATTGCGGATGTAAAGATGGGTTAGCATGTTGTTTTTCTTCTCCAATGCAGTAGCTGTTGGTAGAGCAGGTCTACGTCGATTGGCTTGGTTAGATGGTCATTCATCCCGGCCTGAATGGCCTTTTCCCGGTCGCCCCGCATGGCGTTTGCAGTCATTGCAATAATGGGGGTATCACGGTACCCCTCTAACTTCCGGATCTGCTGGCTTGCCTCGTACCCATCCAAAATTGGCATCTGGATATCCATCAAAATCAGGTGGTATGGGTAGCGTTGTGCGGCCTCTACAGCCTCTTGACCATTGTTGGCAATGGTGACAATGATACCCGCGCTGGTAAGAACCTCCTTGGCGACCATCTGGTTGACTATGTTGTCCTCAACCAGTAGTACCTCCAGTCCTTTGAGTTGATCAGTGATCTGATCATAATCTACTGTAGAGGGGGAGGTATCAGCAGTGAGGGATTGATCAACCTCCACCCATACACTGAATTGGAATGTACTGCCGTGATTGATCTGGCTCTCTACGCTGATCTCTCCGCCCATCATCTCTACCAGCTGTTTGGATATGCTGAGCCCAAGGCCGGTACCACCATACCGCCGTGTAGTAGAGCTGTCTGCCTGAGAGAAGGGGCGGAACAGCTTTGCCTGCTGCTCTGAGGACATCCCAATACCGGTATCCTTCACAGAAAATTGAATCAGTGCCCGTTCATCTTTTTGTTGTAGCAGAACCCCCTGTAAGGTAATCGATCCCTGCTCAGTAAACTTAATTGCATTATTGGTTAGGTTAACCAAAATTTGTTGAAGTCGAGTGGGATCCCCCATCAACCCTTGTGGAATGTCCCCTGCAATATCTAGTTTGATCTCCACCCCCTTCTCTGTAGCCTTGTAGAAGGTCACATCGGAGGACTGTTTGAGTACGCTATCCAATGTAAATGGAGTGGTTTCCATGTCCAGTTGACCGGCCTCAATCTTTGAAAAATCTAGAATATCGTTGATGATGTTGAGAAGAGAGGTGGAGGAGCTCTGAATTTTGCTTAGATACTCTTGCTGGTGAGTGGGCAGCTGCTTATCTTTAAGTGCCAGATAGCTGAGGCCAATAATGCCGTTCATGGGGGTACGAATCTCATGGCTCATATTGGCCAGAAATGTACTTTTGGCCTGGTCAGCCTGTTCAGCCTGCTCTTTGGCTTCTCGCATCTCTTGGGTGCGCTCACTGACTTTCTGTTCAAGCTGAGCAACCATCTTGTGTTCAGTCTCCAGAGCCAGAGCCTGTGCCTGTTCATTCTCATGTCGTATTACGTTATAGCGATCAAACAGTGATATTGAGAATAGGGGAACAATAAGAATAAGGCCCATCATAAAATAGGTAGGTTCAACTGTAATGGGTGCAAAATCAAGTGTCATCAGGGCCATTGCAAAGATAACAATGATGAGCGTTGTCGCACCGAGCAGGAAGAAGCGTGCGGCAATATACCCTTTATGTGACACAGTGATTGCAGCGAACAGAGAGGAGGTGGTAATTAGAATGGCGTAGATTATTATGGCTAGTCCGCTGGTCTTATAGCTCATCCAGATAGAGACCCCCTCAAAAGCAATACCAAGGAGCAGTAAGAGCCCCAATATTCGGTGCCAAAAGGGGGCGAATTTTCTGGTTTGTAATATGTTTCGGGTAAAGGCAGCCCCCATTGCGAGGCTTGCTATGCCTGTTGCAGCAATCTCTCGAATTGCGATCTCTGCACTGATATCTGGAATCAACAGTGTAAGGTGGCCGTTGTAGCCAATGGCGAAAAGTGCTGCGGTTATAAGGGTTAAACCAAGCTGAAGATAATCAATTTCCTTCATAACTAGAGTGAGCATCAGCATAATCACCCCTGTGCCAAATAGCATGCCATAGCCTGCAAACAGGAATATTGTTGTATGACTCTTCATGCTGGTAAAGTCAGCCGTGTTCCAAAGGCGTACCTGAGGTCGTTGTTCCGGCTTCTGCTTGAGCCGGATGTAGAGTGTATGGGTCTCACCTAAAGGGATTGCCACCGGGACAAGCAGGCTGTCTGGAGCAAGATAGTGCTTGAAGAAGTTTAGTTGAGCAGAGGTTTTTTGATCCAATGTATGGCGGCTCTCTATCCGGTGGTTCAGTTGATTCTCTCCTATGGTGATCCACCACCAGCGGTGGTTGCTGTTGTTCTGGATTTGGAGGCGCAGCCACAGCCACTGTTCTGATGGAGGTGTGGATGTGTTGAAGATCTCTTTGTCGGTTGTGTCTAACACCTGAATCCCCTTTGCTGGGGGCGGAGCTTGACGGCTCCACTCAACGGCAGTGCTCACCTCAAGCTGTGGAATTTCTGCTTCGACCGTAACCAGCTCAGCTGCAATAAGGTGCTGTGGTAACACCATTGCAAACAGCAGTGCTGCCAATAGCGGTAAGTGAAAGGGCATTCGTTATACTGGAATTAGGAGGGGGAAGGTCTGGTAAGGCTACCCAGACCACCCCAGCTTCTGCCGCAAGACACGGAATGGGCTGTAGTTAGAGGGGTGGATCAGCCGAATATGGTGCTCCAGCCGTTCGACCAAAATCTTGTCTCCGGCAACCAGTGCCTGATTGCTCTGTCCATCACGGGTTACCTGAGCGTGACCACTCGGCCCCATAATGGTCACCTCAATATGGCTGTTACCGGGGACTACAATTGGACGATTACTCAAAGTGTGTGGGCAGATTGGCACTAGGGAGATCGCCTTCAGGGTGGGGGCAAGGATAGGGCCGCCACTGGAGAGGGCATAGGCGGTAGAGCCGGTTGGGGTAGATATGATCAACCCATCTGAACGCTGACGATTTACGAACTCCCCATTAATATGGGTCTCAAACTCAATCATGCGGGCGATATCCAGTTTATGGACCACTACATCGTTGAGCGCATACCCCTCAGCCAAGGATTCACCATCCCGTAGGATATGACTTTGTAGTAGGCAACGCCGCTCTTCGGTAAATTCGCCGCTCAGCACCTCCTCCAAATAAGTGTCGATCTGGTTGGGTGCAATGTCGGTGAGGAAGCCCAAGCGCCCCAAATTGATCCCCAGCATTGGGATATCAAAACGGGCCAGTGAACGGGCGGCATTGAGAAAGGAGCCATCTCCACCAATCACAATGGCGAGATCACACTGTTCCCCCATCTCCTCACGAGTGACTACAGGTAGTCGGTTCTCTGGGTGGCGCTCTGCAGTCTCTTTATCCAGAAATACCTCCAGCTGTTTATCGACCAGGCAACCGGTAAGGGAGAGTAGGGTCTCGCCGACAGTGGGCGCTCCAAATTTACCGATGACGCCGATTTTGTGGAATTGATAGTCCATAATGTTGTTCTTTATTCTATTAATTTTATGGGTGTGTAAGGTGTTGAAGCTGGCACTCAAGAGGAACGAGTGCTAATCTTCGTCTCCTTTTTGAATTCTCCAACTATATCACGATTTTACCACCACGGATGAGCAGTGAACTACCTCTAACAGAGCGGGCGCAACACCTGTTAAAAGTGTTGGTCGAACACCATATCCGTGATGGGAAGCCGGTCGGTTCCACCACGCTTTCACGTAACTCTGGATTGAAGGTGAGTTCCGCTACCATCCGTAACACCATGTCGGATCTGGAGGCGATGGGGTTGATCCACTCGCCACACACCTCGGCAGGGCGTATTCCCACCCAAAAGGGGTATCGCCTGTTTGTCGATAGTATGGTGGCGGTGCAGCCGCTACAGCGGGTCGAATTGACACAGCTGCAGCAAGAGATCTCTGGGCAAGAGAAAAATACCCAAGAGGTGCTTAGCTCAGCTTCGTCATTATTATCGCAGATTACCCAGATGGCGAGTGTGGTGATGGTGCCACGGCATGAGCGGGTCACCCTGCGCCACTTGGAATTTTTGCCACTCTCTGAGGGGCGGGTGCTGGCGATTTTGGTGACCAACCTGGATGAGGTGCAGAATCGTATCTTGCAGACCGATCGTAGCTTTACAGAGTCGGAATTGCGTCAGGCGGCCAACTGGTTCAATCAGACCTTTGAAGGGGAAGATTTAGAGCTGGTGCGTAGCCGTCTGGTTACTGAGCTAGAGCGCTCCAAAAGTGAGATGGATGAGGCGATGCAACAGATTGTGCAGATGGCACAGCAAGCCGTCACCTCAGGGGAACCGAACAGAGATCAGATGATGGTCTCTGGGCGTTCCAAATTGATGGACTACAATGAATTTTCAGAGATGGATCGGCTGCGTCAGCTCTTCAACGCCTTCAGTGAGAAGCGCGACATGATTCATCTGCTGGACCAGTGTATGGAGGCCGATGGGGTACAGGTCTTTATCGGTGAGGAGTCGGGCTACCAGTTTTTTGATGAGTGTAGTGTGGTCACCGCCCCCTATCGTCATGGTGATGAGGTGGTGGGGGTGTTGGGGGTAGTGGGGCCAACCCGCATGGCCTACGACCGAGTGATTCCGGTGGTAGATATGACCGCAAAAGTTTTAAGTTCTGCCTTGAATTCGATGGGATAGCCCCCATTCAGAGGGGGAATTTTCTGTTTAAGGCAGATCAATAGAAGCAGTAAAATATTAGTAATTAGTTTAGCTTTATTAAATAAGGAATTGTTTTAAATGAGTGAAGAGGAAGTTAAACCTGAATCTGAAGAAGAGCAGGTTGCAGAAGAGAGTACGGAAACGGTTGCGGCAGAGAGCGATGTTGCAGAAGAGACTACAGAAGAGGCAACAGAAGCGACTGTAGAGGAGAGCGCTGAGGAAGTTGCAGAGCCAACCAATGCTGAGATGGTAGAGCAGGCCAAAGCACAGGCCGCCGACTATCTGGACCGCATGACCCGTATGCAGGCAGAGATGGATAATCTTCGCAAGCGCACGGCACGGGATGTTTCGAACGCACGTAAATTTGCGCTCGAACCCTTCGCCAAGGAGCTGCTGGCGGTGGCCGATAGTATCGATTTGGGGCTCAATGCTGCCAAAGACTCCGATGATGTCTCTTCTCTGATTGAGGGGATGGAGCTTACTCGTAAGCAGCTCTTCGGTACGCTGGAGAAGTTTAATGTCGAGGTGATGGATGCGATGGGGGTCAAGTTTGATCCTGAGCAGCATGAGGCGATGACCATGGTGCCTAATCCAGAGATGGAACCCAACACGGTGATGGATGTGATCCAGAAAGGGTACACCCTCAATGGTCGTCTACTGCGCCCAGCAAGAGTAATTGTTAGCTCCTCTTGAAACTCTAAAGAACACCCCCATAGTAGGGGTAAGCTAAAAAGTGACAGTTAAAAGTAAACATTAAGAAATCTTGATAAAGAATTGAAATTGGAGAAGATATAATGGGTAAGATTATCGGTATTGACCTCGGAACCACAAACTCGTGCGTCTCTGTATTGGAAGGCGACTCAGCACGTGTGATCGAGAATAGCGAAGGTGCACGCACCACGCCATCGGTCATCGGTTATGCGGATGATGGTGAGGTTCTGGTCGGTCAGGCGGCAAAACGTCAGGCGGTCACCAACCCACACAACACCCTGTTTGCGATCAAACGACTGATCGGTCGCCGCTTCGAAGATGACGTGGTGCAGAAGGATATCAATCTGGTTCCGTACAAAATCGTCAAGGCCGATAACGGTGATGCCTGGGTTCAGGTCGATGACAAGAAGATGGCGGCCCCAGAGGTCTCAGCTCGCGTACTGCAGAAGATGAAGAAGACCGCTGAGGAGTATCTCGGTGAGGATGTCACCGAAGCGGTCGTCACTGTCCCAGCCTACTTTAACGACTCTCAGCGTCAGGCAACCAAAGATGCCGGTAAGATCGCAGGTCTTGAAGTAAAGCGTATTATCAATGAGCCAACCGCAGCGGCACTCGCCTACGGTATGGATAAGAAGGAAGGGGATCGTGTGATTGCGGTCTACGACCTCGGTGGCGGTACCTTCGACGTATCAATCATTGAGATCGCCGAGATTGATGGTGAGCACCAGTTTGAGGTGTTGGCCACCAATGGTGACACCTTCCTCGGTGGTGAGGATTTTGACAACCGCATCATGGATTACTTGGTTGATGAGTTCAAAAAAGAGCAAGCGGTCGATCTCTCGAAAGATCCAATGGCCCTGCAGCGCCTGAAAGAGGCAGCGGAGAAGGCGAAGATCGAACTCTCCTCCAGTCAGCAGACCGATATCAATCTGCCCTACATCACTGCAGATGCCTCCGGCCCTAAGCACATGAACATCAAGATGACTCGTGCCAAGCTAGAGTCATTGGTGGATGATCTGGTACAGCGCTCCATCGACCCTTGTCGTGTGGCACTGAAGGATGCGGGTCTCTCGGCCTCTGAGGTTAAGGACGTGATCTTGGTGGGTGGACAGACCCGTATGCCTAAAGTACAGGAGCAGGTTCAGAGCTTCTTCGGTCGCGAGCCACGTAAGGATGTGAATCCAGATGAAGCCGTTGCCATGGGTGCGGCAATTCAGGGTGGTGTACTCTCCGGTGATGTCAGCGACGTACTGTTGCTGGACGTAACCCCACTTTCACTTGGTATCGAAACCCTGGGTGGCGTGATGACCAAGCTGATCGAGAAGAACACCACCATTCCTACCAAGGCGCAGCAGGTCTTCTCCACAGCGGATGATAACCAAGGTGCGGTCACCGTACACGTACTTCAGGGTGAGCGTGAGCAGGCCTCCGCGAATAAATCACTGGGTCGTTTCGACCTGACGGATATCCCACCTGCACCGCGTGGTACGCCACAAATTGAGGTGAGTTTGGATATCGATGCCAATGGTATCCTCAACGTCTCTGCTAAGGATAAGGCGACGGGTAAAGAGCAGTCTATCGTCATCAAGGCTTCCAGTGGCCTGAGTGATGATGAGATCCAGAATATGGTCAATGATGCAGAAGCCCATGCGGATGAGGATAAGAAGTTCCAGGAGTTGGTTGGTGCACGTAACCAGGCAGACAGTCTGATCCACTCCACCCGTAAGGCGATGGATGATGCGGGTGATGACAACGTCGATGCAGAAGAGAAGAGCGCTATCGAATCCGCCATTGCCGTGCTGGAAGAGGCGATGAAGGGTGATGATGCCGCAGATATCGAAGAGAAGACCAAGGCGCTGGGCGAGGCCTCTGGTAAAATGGCAGAGCGCATGTATGCACAGAGCGGTGCGGAAGAGGGTGCTGCCCCAGAAGCGGATGCTGCTGCTCAAGATGATGATGTGGTGGATGCAGAGTTCGAAGAGGTTGATGATAAGAAATAAGCCTTTTTAAAAAGCCTTTTAACCACAGAGGGCACAGAGTACACAGAGAATGAAGTAGTGCCTCTGTGCTCTCTGTGTCCTCTGTGGTTTCATTGGTTTTGAAGAAAGTGATTGATAAGTTAATATAACTAGCTGAAAAATAATATGTCTAAAAGAGATTACTACGAAGTGCTCGGTGTGGATCGGAATGCCAGTGAGGCCGATCTGAAGAAGTCCTATCGTCGAATGGCGATGAAGTTTCACCCGGATCGTAACCCCGACAGTGAAGATGCGGAGGCCCAGTTCAAAGAGGTCAAAGAGGCCTACGAGGTCCTCAGTGATAGCCAGAAGCGTGCCGCCTATGACCAGTTTGGGCATGCCGGTGTTGAGGGCGGTGCTGGACAGGGTGGCTTTGGCGGAGGCTTCGGCGGTTTTGAAGATATCTTCAGTGACATCTTCGGCGGTGGTGGCGGTGGCCGCAGTCGTGGTGGTCCACGTGTCTATCGTGGTGCCGATCTGGCCTACCGTATGGAACTTACGCTGGAGGAGGCGATCTCCGGTATAACACGTGAGATTCGTATTCCAGCCACAGAGATCTGTAAACAGTGTAGTGGTACCGGAGCCAAAGCAGGCAGCAGCCCTGTGACCTGTAACACCTGTGGTGGTGTCGGCAAGGTACGTATGCAGCAAGGGTTCTTCTCGGTACAGCAGACCTGCCCCTCCTGTCATGGTGCGGGTAAAGAGATCAAAAACCCCTGTAATATTTGCCATGGTGCCGGAAAGGTCAAAAAAGAGAAGACGCTCTCGGTCAAGATTCCGGGCGGTGTCGATACCGGGGATCGGGTACGTCTCAGTGGAGAGGGAGAGCCCGGTGAAAATGGTGGCCCCTCTGGAGATCTGTTTGTAGAGGTGCGGGTCAAAGAGCACGCGCTGTTTACCCGTGATGGAGATGATCTCTACTGTGAAATTCCGGTTGGGATTGTTACAGCTACACTGGGTGGTGAGGTTGAGGTGCCGTGCTTGGGTAATAGCCAGTGCGTGAAACTGAAGATTCCATCCGAGTCGCAAACCGGCAAGCTCTTCCGTCTGCGTGGCAAAGGGGTCAAGTCGGTACGTAGCCACGGACCGGGTGACCTGATGTGTCGTGTGATCGTTGAGACACCGGTGAAGCTGAACAGCAAACAGAAAGAGCTGCTCAAACAGTTTGGTGAGTCACTAGAAGAGAGGCGAGAGAAGCACAGTCCACACCACTCCTCATGGTTGGATAAAGTAAAAGGCTTCTTTGAAGACCTGGCCGAATAACATCCCCTCCCCCTAGCAGGGGGAGGGTTAGGGAGGGGGTTGAGTGCCTGAGTTATGTACTCCACCCCCATCCCACCCTTCCCCCTCAATGGGGGAGGCGCTAAAGCAGAGCTACATTTTAAGTCGTAGGCAGAGAACAGAGACTCCATAGAGGTTAAGGCGATGACAAATAACGTATCCATTTCAATTACTGGGGCCGCAGGCCGTATGGGACGCAGCCTAATTGAGGCTACCCATGAAGAGACAAGTGCAAACCTACACTCCGCCATTGAGCACAGTGAAAGCTCCATGCTCGGTGTGGATGCTGGAGAGTTGGCAGGGTTGGGGAAACTGGGGGCCACTCTTGGTGATGATCCAGTTGCTGCGCTAGAGGGGGCCGATGTACTGATCGACTTTACCCGCCCCAGTGTCACTCTCGAAAATATTCAATTGTGTCTTCAGCATGGCACCAAAATGGTCATTGGCACCACCGGCTTCAGCGATGAAGAGAAAGAGAAAATCGCCGAGGCGGCCAAAGAGATCGCCATCGTTTTCGCTCCGAACATGAGTGTCGGCGTTAACCTCTGTTTCAAACTGCTCGATATTGCAGCGCGAGTGATGGGGGGTGAGGTCGATATCGAAGTGATCGAAGGGCATCACCGCCACAAAGTCGATGCACCCTCTGGTACCGCCCTGCGTATGGGGGAGGTTGTTGCTGATGCGTTGGGTCGTGACCTGAAAGAGTGCGCCGTCTACGGTCGTGAGGGCAATACCGGAGAGCGTGAGCGTGGCACGATTGGTTTTGAGACCATCCGCGCGGGAGATATTGTCGGTGACCATACCGTACTCTTTGCCGATATCGGCGAGCGGGTCGAGATTACCCACAAGGCCTCCAGTCGCCTTACCTTTGCGAAGGGTGCGGTACGTGCAGCCGGTTGGTTGATGGATAAGGAGAGCGGCCTGTTTGATATGCAGGATGTGCTCGGCTTGAGGTAGTTCATAGCCCATTTATAGGTGGTTTATTGTGTCAGGATTCAACCATAAAAAGCTGTTCCAGAGTTTTCATTCAGACTATGTTGCACGGGGAAGAAGCTATTTTGAGCGCAACAGAGTCGAGTTTGTAAACCTCAAAAAAGATGGTGGCCTGAGTGCCATTGTCAGTGGTAGACAGTTCTATCAGGTCAATATTGAGCCCATCGTCATCGATGGTGACCAGTGGGTCGTCGATGGGGACTGCTCCTGCCCGGTCCACTACAACTGTAAGCACGTTGTTGCTGCGTTGTTGGAGGCGGAGAAAAAAGAGCTCCCTCTGCTGGGGGATAAGCCGCTGGATGTGACCCCAATGGATGAACGTAGAGGCAAAGGGAGTGGGGAGCGCTTTGTTGAGGAGTGGGTGGGAGCGCTCACCACATTGGCGAATGGGGAACAGACCGCACCCAGGCGCCAGAATAGCCGAGGGAAGAGCGCTCAGAAGCGTTGGCTGCTCTATGTTTTTCAGCCTCCACAGTCGGGGAGGTCACTCTCCCTAGATGTCTGTACTGGGTACCTAAAGAAGGATGGCAACTATAGCCAGATCAAGAGCTTTTCCCCTTACACCACGCTACAAGGTACACCGCCTGAGGCTGTCTTGCCCGAAGATGTAAAACTGTTACGTCAGCTCTATCTCCACTCACAGAACGACTTTAACTCGGGTCGCTGTGCGCTACAGGGGGAGGAGAGCGGTGAGATTTTTGAGAAGGTAGTCGCAACCGGGCGCAGCTTCTGGAAGAGCATTGAGAGTGCCCCGCTGTCACTCATCGAACCTAAACCGATGCAGTTGAGGTGGGAAGAGGATGTGCATGGAGAGCAGAAGCTGCAGGCGAAGGTGGCGGATGTTGAAGAGGTGATGGTTCTGCTGTTGGACCCTCCCTACTACCGGATACCTATGACGGAGGAGGTTGGGTGCCTGCAGAGTGAATATCCCCCCCAGCTGCTGGCCCGGCTGGACCAGTTGCCAGCCGTCCCGCCAGAGCAGGTGGCCCAGTTACAACAGAAGCTGGAAAAACAGCAGCAACTGACGGCCATCCCAAGGCCTCGTAAAGTGACTCCGGTGAAGTTGCACGAGGTGGAGCCACGGCCCAGATTGCGGCTCTTTATGGGGGTGATTCAGATTGAAGATGAGGATGACCAATATTGGTGGCGTGAGGAGCCGGAGTACTATGCCCAGTCGCTACCGATGGTAGAGCTGCAGTTTGACTATGATGGAGTGATTGTCGATTTTGAGGATGAGGCTACGATACTCTGGTCCCATCGGGGGAGCGAGCGTTTACAGATCCCGCGTGATGAAGAGCAAGAGGAGAACTACAGAGCGCAGTTGACCCCCTTTATGTTCGAGGTGGAGTCGTTGATGTATGGTGAGGATGATGTTCAGGTTGATGATCGATACATCGACAGCCTCACCTTTATTGGGGGAGAGGGTAAAATTATCGACTTCTGCTTGGATGAGCTGCCCAAGCTGCGCAAACAGGGGTGGATAATTGAGTTTTCAGAGGATTGGGATTGGACGTTCGCTGAAGAGCCTGAAGGGTGGTACGCCGAGCTGGATGAGTCAGAGAGTGACTGGTTTACTCTGGGGTTAGAGGTTGATATCGATGGGCAGCGGGTTTCACTGCTGCCGATACTGGCGCAGTTTGTCGCAAACCTGCCGAATGATCTCACCCTAGAGCAGCTCAAACAGATGCCGGATGAGCAGAAAATAGTGGTGCGTCTGGATGATGGGCGCCTACTACCGATCTACCTGGGGAAGGTGCGCACCATCCTCAGTACCTTGATTGAGCTCTATGACGAGCGCCCACTGGATGAGCAGGGACGTATCCGCTTCAATCGTCTGGAGGCGGCGCGCATGGCCGACCTGCAGGCGGCAGAGGGTGCCGCCCACCTGCGCTGGTTGGGGGGAGATCGGCTGCTTGACCTCGGTAAAAAACTGCGAGATTTTAACGGCATTGAAGTGGCGGCCCCACCGCAACAGTTTCATGCCGAGCTGCGAGACTACCAACAGACCGGCCTCTCCTGGCTCCAGTTTCTGCGAGAGATGGGGTTGGGTGGGGTATTGGCCGATGACATGGGGCTGGGAAAGACGGTACAGACCTTGGCCCATCTTCTGTTAGAGAAACAGAGTGGGCGGATGCAAGGCCCCTCTCTGGTGGTGGCCCCAACCAGTCTGATGGTCAACTGGCGATCCGAGGCGGCACGTTTTGCACCCGATCTGCGGGTGACGGTGCTGCATGGTGCCGATCGAAAAGAGCGTTATTGTGAGATCAGTGAGAGCGACATCGTGCTCACCACCTATCCACTGGTGACACGAGACCATGAAGAGCTGCTCAGTCACGACTACTACCTGCTCATTCTCGACGAGGCGCAGGTGATCAAAAACCCCAAGGCGCGGGTGACCCAGCTGGTCCATCAGATCCAGGCGCAGCACCGCCTCTGTCTCAGTGGAACCCCGATGGAGAATCACCTCGGAGAGCTCTGGTCACTGATGCACTTCCTCAATCCGGGGCTGCTGGGGGATGAGAAACAGTTTCGTCAGCAGTACCGCAACCCCATTGAAAAGCGCGGAGATAGCCACCGTCAACACATTCTACAGCGCCGCATCTCCCCATTTCTATTGCGTCGTAGCAAACAGGAGGTGGTGCTAGAGCTGCCTGAAAAGAGCACCATTATTCGCTCTGTTGAGCTGGAGGGGGTGCAGAGTAAACTCTACGAGTCGATCCGCCTCTCGATGCACAAAAAGATCAAAAAAGAGGTGGAGCGAAAGGGGTTGAACCGCAGCCATATCATCATCCTTGATGCGCTACTCAAGCTGCGCCAAGTCTGCTGTGATCCGCGACTGCTCAAACTCGATGCGGCAAAAAATGTGAAAAAATCGGCGAAGCTGGAGATGTTGATGGACCTGCTGCCAGAGATGCTCGAAGAGGGGCGGCGGGTGCTGCTTTTCTCCCAATTCACCTCCATGCTCAAACTGATTGAAGATGAACTGAAAAAGAAGAAGATCGACTACGTAAAATTGACCGGTCAGACCAGAGACCGCGCCACTCCAGTAGAGCGTTTTCAGGCAGGAGAGGTACCCCTGTTTCTGATCAGCCTCAAGGCGGGTGGTACTGGCCTCAACCTCACTGCCGCCGATACCGTAATCCACTATGATCCGTGGTGGAACCCCGCAGTAGAGAATCAGGCCACCGACCGCGCCCACCGCATCGGGCAAACCAACTCCGTCTTCGTCTATAAATTTATCACCGCTAATACCGTAGAGGAGAAAATACTGGAGCTACAGCAGCGCAAAAGTGCACTGGTCGAAGGGCTCTATGGGGACGGAAAGGCTGCAACAGGTGGGAAGTTCAGCGCAGAGGACCTGCAGATGTTGTTTGATCCTGTGGTAGATTGATCTGTAACGTGTGTTGAGAGTAAGATAAACCGCTATGAATATCGCGCGCACTGAAGATCTACCCCATTACACCTATGAGGACTACCTCCTCTGGGAAGGGCGATGGGAGTTGATTGAGGGGGTGCCCTATGCGATGTCGCCAGCGCCTTCGATTGAACACCAATCAACCTCTAGCCGTCTGGCTCGGCTGCTTGAAGAGGCCGTAGAGCAGTGCGAACCCTGCTTGGCTCTGTTGCCAGTAGATTGGAAAATTGATGATTCAACGGTCGTTCAGCCAGATAATATGGTGGTCTGCCACCAACCGGATCACCCTAATTACATCAGCCGTGCTCCAGAGCTGATATTTGAGATCCTCTCGCCCAGCACATCAGAGCGGGACCGTAACCTCAAATATCGCCTCTACGAGTCCGAAGGGGTGAAGTATTACGCTATCGTCAACCATGAAGACCGGATCGCAAAAATCTACCGACTACAGGATGGTCGCTTTGTTAAGGCAGCAGATGTTGTAGAGGAGACCTTTGAGTTTGATCTTGGGGTGTGCAATTTCAATCTCGATTTTTCACGCGTGTGGAAGTCGACCGCCTAGTTAAAGAGAGCGCCATTATGTCGATACAGACCGTGCAAGAGCGCACAGCAAAGCTTTTTTATAATCGTCACAACCAATCTGTTCGCTTTCCGAAGGGATTTGAACTGGATGCTGATGAAGTGACTATCCGCAAAGATGGTGAGTCTCTGGTGATTACCCCCAAGCCCAGAACATGGGATGAGTATTTCGATAACAATACTCATTACCTCAGTGATGATTTCCCAGATCAGATTGAAGAGTTGCCTCCTCAAATCAGAGATAGC
>Ga0233447_1001429_pt1 | contig 19863 bp, 23 predicted proteins | sample SI_124_October20_3_FD_183014 | JGI IMG/M metagenome (GOLD analysis project Ga0233447, IMG submission 183014) | Seawater microbial communities from Saanich Inlet, British Columbia, Canada - SI_124_October2016_135_MG | ecosystem: Environmental > Aquatic > Marine > Inlet | place: Canada: British...
GCGTACCCCTTTATTCTGATTTGATTGGGATGGCTAGATAATTCCAGCCATCACGCGCATCCAACAATCGATAACTGGAGCCTTCATGCTGTCCTGGGAAGAACACCAGTAAACGTCCTCGGATGGAAGTAGTCACTTTTTCAAGTACGGATGAAGCCCTCGTCAGGCCGAATAGTGAAGCAAGTCCCGTTATTGCAACAATGGTATTGTTATCAATATCAGATGCTGTGAGTGCATTCTCAAGATTGGCAACAACAACATCATTGAACTCTTGGAGCGCTGGCCCCATATCTTCCGGCGATTCAAAATAAGCCTCCCTGTAACGATGGTTTGCCATCCATTCGGCGAAAACATCAGTCAGATCTAAAGAGATCCAAGAATGGCCTGCTTTTTTTGTCACCGTTTCAAAGTCTGGCAATCGAAAACGGATACGCCTCTCCAGAGGAGGGTCGTACACAACAAACCAAACCTTCTCTGCACCTGAAAGATTATCTTTCCAAGGCAATTGCACAAAACGCTTGTAGGCATTTAGAAGTGTGTCAATTTCATTCACGATCGTTCTCCATGAAGTGGCGGAAAGTGATCTCCGTCACTTGGCCTGCGTGCCTATATTCCAGCCATCCCTGCTGAGATGCTTGTTGGGCAAGGTTATGTAATTGGTGCGTGGACGAATCCAGTAGTTTTAGCCATGTCGAGGCAAATAATCCATCCCCGCGATATCCTGAGAGATATGCCAAGAAAAGCGCATAAACTACTGCCATAGCATCCGGTTCGATCCGTTGGCGAGTCTTTTCTGTTCCGATTCTATGGAAATGCCCTGATTGTACCCAGGATGATGCTAGGTTGCGTCCAGTGCTTGCTTGTGTTTTTGGGTTTAAGCGCCCAGGAAAATTTTCAGCAACAATCTGTTCAAAATCTTTGGCTGTTAGGGTATTACCATATGATGTGTTTATCACTAAGTCAGTTGTGCTACGCAATACAGGATCTCGCGCAAGCGCACACAGAAGAGCCAGAAGATTCTGATCCGAAGATGGCTGGTTCCATAATTCTCTTAGCACCCTGAATACTAAAACAGATGGGTCTAAGCTATAAAGTTGACGCAAGCGACGATTTGTTTCTGCTTTGGAGCCAGCGGTTGGCTTGAGAAGCACGTTGTCGTCTAATATGGCTTTTCGATAGTTTTGGGCTGAAGCGTTCGCATCACATGCAGAAAACAAGAGTGTCACCTCTTCTGTCATAATAGTGCGACCAAGATGAGCACCGAGTTTATCAATAATAAATCCGTGTATTTCAGTTTTTTCAATGAGCATGATTCCCTCAGGAACCCCTTTTAGACCGATTGCTTAGATATGTTGTTAATTATAACAGTGGAAGATTACCTTCTCCCAACTAGTGGGTATATCTTTACTGTATAATCAAGATGCGGATTAGGTCTTATAGACATGATCATCCTTGCGTCATTTGCTTGATGAGAGGGTTCCCTGATGGGCGCATGTGCCTCTGATGGCATTATAGCCTATGAGGAACGTGAATATGATAAGTATGCTTATTGCTGGCTTATCCTCGGGATAGGTCCTAACGGACCTCTTCCGTGTACTCGAGACTTCCGGATTTTGCCGGAGACGGGATGAAAGGAGAGTGCTCATGTCCCCGTCCTGTGAAGAGCACTCTTATTAATAAACTAAAACCCATTTACCAGTATAATATTGCTTGCGGATCATGGCTTTGGTCATTGATCATCTCTGAGAAGGTAACTTCTTTGAGATTCCCTGATGGGCGCGCGTTCCTCATAGGCTATAATGCCATCAGAGGCACGCTCACAGGAGAACTTACAATGTCTCTTGACATATTGTTCTCTGGCTAGTTGGCCCTTACGGGCCTCTATAGCCACAGCTAGCTTGCCGATACTTTGTTTTTGTCGGCGACGGGATGAACCGAGAGCGCTTGTGTCCCCGTCCACACAAAAAGTGCTCTCGAAATATATTGGGGTTATTATGACTAAAGACATTGATGACGTTCTTGTAGAAAAATTTAATGAAGACCGAATTAATCAATTATTCTATCGCCTTAAATACTCAAAGTGGAACAGATTCAGTGATATTGACGATCCAGAAATTAATATAGCGATGGGGGCAGACGGCGTCACCTTTGAGGCTTTTGAGATTCAGCTTGAAAGACAAGCTCGCAATATTTGTTCACGTGTTCATAATGATAAATATATTTTCTATCCTTTTCGTGAACTCGATATTGAGAAAGAACCTGCGCAAAATGGGCAGCCAGCAAAATACAGGACCCTAAGCATAGCGAGTATTCGAGATAATTTAGTTCAAAGTTTGTTGTATGAAGATGTTTTATATGAGCCACTTGAAGAATTATTCAAAATTCTTGATAAGGCTAAACCAGTATCATTTGCTTATCGAAAGGGAAAATCAGCGCCCAAAGCCGCTCTTGAAGTAAATAATTATACTAGCGACATGACTGTTTGATTTCATCGATAATTACAAAGCGAAAAATGGAAAGAAAGAGCATTGGTGAGAACTCTTTCAATCGTTCTCATTCCAATTTGGAAAATGCTCAGATCACGACGAGATTTGACATCAACAAGATGTCGCTTTCCTGCATGGATTGCATGAGTACCAGTGGAGACCAACCAAAGATATAAAAAAGCGACCGCTAAAGTCAGTCGTGACAGGCGAAGGAAGCTGCGCAACATTGACGCTTCTAAGTCAAACCCATGTTTTTTCATGTCGCCAAACATCTCTTCAATCCATACACGCCTTTTGTAGAAACGCAAGGCAGTTTGTTTATCAGGCAAGTTGGTAGCTAAACACCAAGGTTCCTTTTCACCAACTTTCCAGTGAATAAGTAGATTAACTGTGTATTGTTTAGAGCGAGTAAAACAGGCTTCTTCAAGCCAACAGCTTTGCCCGGCCTTCTGGATAAAACTACCGAAGGACCTCCAGTTGCTTTGCTCTTTCAGTTGAACGCATGTATCTGTTTTCTGTCGCAAAACATAGAACCAGAGCCATTCATCCAATTGCTTTAGCACTTTTACAGATCCAAATTCAGTATCTCCGACCAGAATAACCGTTGCACCTTCTGGAATAAGCATTCTCACATACGATAACAAAGCTAATTGTTTACTCCCAGTACTATGACCGCGAACATGCTTGACCCATGTCCAAGAAATTGGAAGAGAGCGTTTACGATAGGCCAAGCTAACCATCAATAATTGATGGGCGAAGCCTACTTTGGTGCCATCCACAATCAAGCGAATTTCTCCTGTATTTGCAAATTGAGCAGATAGCCATTGTCGAGCCACTGGCTCATACCATTCACGAACTCGTATCGCTGGATTATCTAAAAAACGAGCCAAGCGACGCACAGCACTTGGAAGTTTCGCCTGCCCTGGTATTTTCCCCGCAATTCTGCTCAAGTACACAGACCTGCTTTGATATATACCGAGCATCAACCATGAGAAATTTCTAACTCGAGTAATTCTTTGCGATGGATGCAGTTCACGGATTTGTTGAATCCATGTATGATTGAGTTGGTTGATTGGCATTGGCGTCTCCGAGTTTTGTGTTTTGTCGTAAAAACAACTTTACTCGATTTTGCCTGCCAATCAACCAACTAATTACTAACTGTCATGTCGCTAGAAATTTATAGAAGATGTAAATTCAGTTGATGACGAAACCCAGAAACAATTGTTTGAGAAAATGGCATCTGACCCTGAAGAAGCTCGTCGTGTTGGAGAAACGACTTTGGCAATTTTGGAAAGGACAATCAGTACTGAAAAATCTGAAATAATTGCAAAGATATTTGTTGCTTATGGTCTTGGTCATCTTAGAGAAACCGATTTTCGTAGATTGAGTGAAGCAATTGATCGTTCCTTTGTTGATGATTTAAAGAAGTTGGTAAAATTGCATAAAGTTCCAGATAAATCAAAAGAAGAATTTTTGGCGTTTTTACTTCCATCAGGTTTCACAATATCTGTTGGTGGCGAACAACTTGACGATTTCGGTCAAATTTATTATAAAGTTACTTCTTTGGGAAACAAATTTCGTACAGCATATTATGTTGGAAAGAAGCATATTGGAGAATAGACTGAAACACCCATTATAATTAATATGAGGCGACAGTTCTCTAATAGAACAAGGCTAATGCAGTTTTTTTTGTAACTTCCCGTGATTTTTTTGTTATTTGAAATGAAAGTTAACCCCGCGTTAATCGGCCCTGCCTTCAGTTTAGAGGATTCGGCATAAATTTTGATGTTTCAGATTCTAGTAAAATTGGGTTGCGTTTACAAAGTCGGCGGGCAGCTTACGCTATCGTTAGGTTAAAAGGAGAAAAAATGATGCCAAATAGAATTTCATTGGTAACTTACAACTTGTGGAACACAGAGTGGTGGCCGGCGCGCGAACCAGCTCTCAGAGAATATCTAAAAGTTTTCAAGCCAGATATCTTGTGTATACAAGAATTAAGAAAAGAGACGCTTCAGTGCATTAGCGAAAGTCTGGACACCCATGCATATATCAAAGATGCGTTGCCAGGGTGGACGTGCGAAAGTAATATCTTTTGGAATAAAGACTATTTCACAGAGCTTGCACATGGGTTGGAAGAGTTAGAGATGCCAGAGCAAGACAGGGGATTTTTTTGGGTGCGGCTCAAGCTTAAAGGGCAGGACAAAACAATTTTCATCTCCACTGCCCATTTCACCTGGCAAGGACACCACGAAGAAATAGAGACTGGTTTAACTGCACGTAATAGACAAGCACGTCAGACCCTCGCGCATTTGAAAAGACTGGTTAATAAAGATGAAGCGGCCTTTTTTATGGGCGACCTTAATGACCCAGTTATTCCGCATTTGTTTTTTCCTGAGGCAGGGTATGAATCTTGTTTTAAAGAGCTGAATTTATTATGCCCCTCAACATTTCCAGCTTTGCCTACCACCTCTGATATCCGTGAAAACCAGACAATTGATTGGCTTTTTAGCAATAGAAAAGCAGAAACAATTGCTGCCTTTGTCCCTCAGTTCTATTTTGAAGGTTTTGCGCCTTCAGACCATTGGCCGATACATGCCATCTATCAATTATAATATTATGAGGTTATTTAAAAAACTCAGGTAGACTTTTCCCAGCCTAACCCAACTTCTACGAAAATGTGGGCTGTCTACTTAGAAAACTCTTAGACAAAAAAACACAAACAGGGACTTCCTTACGAAGTCCCTGTTTTTTTTAAGATTGGGTCTGGGATGAGCAGAAAAACATTCACGTTGAAGAAATATTGATCGAAGGCTCACAAGCTCAAAACGTGTACGAATCGGTTTTTCATCCAAAATAGATGCAGTTATAATATCCCCGAGGTAAAAAGTGATGAAAGTGAATAGAAGTCAAAAATTGCCTATCAAAATGTGGCTGGATGATATTGAAGAGGGCGCGTTATCACAGGCGCGCGATTTAGCCAATCTCTTTTTCGCGTGGAAATGGATCGCGATCATGCCAGATAGCCATCAGGGTTACGGGATGCCGATCGGCGGTGTGCTGGCTTCAAAAGAGATGATCGTGCCGAACGCGGTCGGGGTGGATATTGGCTGCGGGATGATTGCATCGAAACTCTCGCTGACCGAGATTGATACGCCAACGGTCAAAGAAATTATGGCGGGAATTAGAGAAAAAATCCCCGTTGGCTTTAGGCATAACGAAACTGCGCAAAAATGGGATGGCTTTGATGATGCCCCCGATATTCCCGTCATTCAGCGGGAATTGAAATCGGCGCGCAAGCAACTTGGTACTTTGGGCGGCGGGAATCACTTTATCGAAATTCAGCGCGGCGACGATGGGCATATTTGGCTCATGATCCATTCTGGCTCACGTAATTTTGGCTATCAAACAGCCAGAGAATATCATAATATCGCCAAGAAACTCTGCGAGCAGTGGCGTTCTGATATTCCTAATCGAGATCTATCCTTTTTGCCAATGGATATGGAAATCGGCAGAGAGTATTACGAAGCCATGAATTACGCCTTGCGTTTTGCTCAGGCAAATAGAGATCTGATGATGGCGAAAATTTTTTCCATTATTCAGCAGATTACGGGCGCAAAGGTTGAGCGCGAAATCAATATCCATCATAATTACGCGGCTTTTGAAAATCATTTTGGCAAAGATGTGCTCATCCACCGCAAGGGCGCAACGAAGGCTACGGCGGGGCTGGCGGGCATTATTCCTGGCTCGATGGGCACGAGTAGTTATATCGTCGAAGGTCTCGGCAACCCCGAATCTTTCATGTCCTGCTCGCATGGCGCGGGTCGAAAAATGGGGCGCAAGGCGGCAAAGCATCAGCTAAATCTCAGAGATGAGCAGGTAAAAATGAAAGGCATCGTTCACGGATTACGCTCAAAAAAAGGCCTCGATGAAGCCCCCGGAGCGTATAAAGATATTGATATTGTGATGGAAAATCAGAAGGATTTGGTGAAAGTGTCTGTGAAGCTCAAGCCTTTAGGAGTGATTAAGGGATGATGTGCCGCGTCGCACGTGATTTGGGCTTGCTTGCCCTTAATTAATATCTTTTTGACGTAGACATCTTCTAGTGAATCTTCCGTCCAAAGCCACTTTTCAACGACGATAAAAAATGCTGAAATTAAAAAATATCCACAAAACCTACGAAGGAAAGCCGCTTTTACATGGCATCTCTCTTGAAGTTGCCGAGGGGGAAACCGTTTGCTTATTAGGCCCCTCGGGCAGTGGGAAATCTACTTTGTTGCGGATTATTTCAGGCTTGGAAACTGCCGAAGCTGGCGATGTGTTTTGGAAGGGAAAAGATTTTTCAACTGTACCACCACATGAGCGTAATTTTGGTTTGATCTTTCAGGATTATGCGCTTTTTCCACATTTGAATGTTTTTGAGAATGTGGCTTTTGGCTTGAAGATGCAGAAGATGGGGAAAGAAGAAACCCGAGAACGTGTAAATGAATCTCTTAAGCAGGTAGATTTGCTCGGCTTTGAATCTCGGCGTGTGACCGATCTCTCTGGTGGCGAGCAGCAGCGGGTGGCGTTGGCGCGTGCTCTGGCTCCACGCCCGCGATTGTTGTTGTTTGATGAGCCGCTGGGGGCTTTAGATCGAAAACTGCGTGAATATCTCTTGGCAGAATTGCGCGGGATTTTGCGGAGTAGCGGTGTTCCTGCTATTTATGTGACCCATGACCAAGAGGAAGCCTTCACCATCGCCGACCGCGTGATGCTGCTCCACGAGGGGAAAATTGCCCAAGAAGGGGATCCTGCGGAGGTGTATGCAAATCCCGTTGATGGGTGGGTGGCAGGGTTTTTGGATGCAGGAAATGTGCTAGAGGGCAAGATGTTGGGAGATGGTTTGGTGGAGACGTTCTTGGGGATCGTGAAAATGCCTCTTGAGCGGGAGCAAGCTAAGGGCACGTCCGTTTCGCTCTTGATCCGTCCTGAAGATATAGCTCTTGGAGATGAAAAATCCCCTTTGCGTGGGCGTGTGGAGGATATCCGATTCCAGCAAAATAAATATAAGGTCAGTTTGGAGGGCGGGTTTTATTTTTATCTCTCTGACCCTCCACAAGCGGACGAAGAGATTGGGGTGGAAATTCAGCTCGATAAAATCAGGTTTTTAGATGTCAAATTAGAGTAGTGATTGAAGCCGGTATATGTTAGGATATGCCATTGAATTTTCTATCCGTCTAAATCAGGATAATATCTCTGAATAGGATTTTATTATGCCTTTCTCAATCATCTTGCTAAATGTTGCTCTTATCTGGTTTATTGCTGTGATTACCCCCGGCCCTAACTTTTTCATCACTGTAAAGACGGCTGTCGGGCAAAGTAGACGTACTGCATTTTTCGTCGCGCTAGGTACGAGTACTGGTGCGGTGATCTGGGGGCTATCTGGGTTTTTAGGGATAGCATTATTATTTAAAACCGCCCCCTGGATTTACCTATCCTTTAAACTCCTTGGCGGAGGCTATCTTGTATATCTTGGCTTAAAGCTTTTTACATCGCATAGTAAAGCAGGGGCTACCCAAGAAGCTATGGCTTTGGAGAATATCACTTCTTTTCAAGGATATAAACAAGGGCTTCTCACAAACTTGGCAAATCCCAAAACCGCTGTTTTTGTAACAAGTCTCTTCGCTGCAACGATGCCCTCAAATGCCCCTTTGTGGATTGGGGTTACAAGCGTTGCTGAGATGTCCATCATATCTATCTTTTGGTATACAGCCATTGCCCATATTTTCTCATCCAACCGTTTCAAGAAACTATATTTGAATAGCAAGGTATGGATAGAAAGGTTCTCAGGAATTGTTTTTATTGGCTTTGGAGTGAAATTGTTGGTGAAAGAGTAAATTTATTGAGGTAATCATGATCGTTGCTTTATTTGACTGTGATGGTACGCTTTTCTCTGCTCTATTTGGACGTGGGTTGATGAAATACACGAATTCCAAAGGTCGTAAGGGATTGGTTCGTCTTTACTATGCTTCTCTTTTAATTCCATTCTTTTTAAAGAAATTAGGGCTGATTTCGGAAGAAACTTTTTCGCGTAGAATTATTGCTAACCTGGCTATGTTCATTAAGGGTTGGAATGATGAAGAAAGCAAGGCAGCTTTTGATTGGGTAGTGAACGAATATTTGCTCTCCACCCAACGAGATGAGGTCGTATCTCGCTTACGCTCTCACCAAGCCAAAGGACATGAAATCGTACTTGTTTCAGCTCAGTATTTGCCCTCACTTGAAATTCTAGGAAAATACTTTAATGCCGATGCAATCATTGGCACAGAAGTTGAAAAAACAGAAAACCGCTATTCAGGCCGAATTACCCCTCCGGTTATTGTCGGTCAGGATAAAAATCTTAGGGTTCGTGAATTGTTTTCTTCCCAAAATCAGGAGATCGATTGGGAGGCAAGCTTTGCATATGCAGATTCGATCACGGATCTGGAACTATTCGATTTGGTTGGAAACCCAGTTGCAGTATTCCCTGATCTTAAGCTAAATGAGATAGCGCAAGCCAATAACTGGGAAATTATTGGAACGCCAACAAAATAACTTTTTTGCTGATAATAAAAAAGCCTTCTGCTTGTGAATTGGAGTTTATATGATTTTGATCTCAGAAACTATTGAATGGAAAGCCGTACATCCTGATGCTGTGATAGGTTTGCTAGAAATATCAGGCGTGGATAATATGAAAAAGTGTATCCCCTTGGACAATCGAAAGAGGGAAGTTGAAGAGCAGCTTCGCATTCAATATGGAGAATATACACGGCAGGAATTAGTCTCTCTCCCTGTGATATCAGCTTATAAGCGGTACTACAGCCGATTCAAAAAGACATATCATGTGCAACTTCAAGTCGAATCAATTGCGCAAAAAGGGAGAAAGTTGCCAAATGTCTCTCCATTGGTGGACGCAAATTTCATCGCAGAAATGGAGACTTTTATCCTAACAGCAGGACATGATGTAGAAAAATTACAAAAGCCGATTTCGATAGATATTTCGAATGAGGGAGATATAATCACGCAGATGAACGGTCAGCGTAAGCCAATCCGCGCTGGTGATATGATCATGAGAGATGCGGATGGTGTTAGTTGTTCGATCGTTTATGGGCAAGATAACCGTTCTTATATTTCGCCAGAGACATCTCATGTACTTTATGTTGCTTATGCCCCAGATGGTGTTCCCACAGAAGTCGTTATGGAGCAATTAGAGAAGATTCAAGAATATATTCAACTCTTTTCACCAAGTGCGAAGCTAGAGCAGAAGCGTTTACTTAGAGCAGAATAACGATAAGTCTATACCACAAAAAATCCCACTTCGTAATCAACGAAGTGGGATTTTCAGTATTATCCGTGTTCTTTTATCCCGCCATCGCAAAGAACATTGGGCTGAAATAGGGGATCAACCAAATCAGCCAAACAGCAACACTGAATTTGTGAAAACTTTTAATCGCCTTTTCATCATTTTTGCGAAGAACGATATAAGCCCAAAGAGCGTGAATAAACATCAGAATAATAGCGAGCAATCCTGAAATCCCGTGTACATCAAAGGTCATCCCACCAGCGTCTTCGAGCATCATTCCCGTTCCCCAAGTGTCACAAATTAACCCGAGAACAAAGAAGACCAGATGCCATTTTTTCAGCTCTCCAGAAATACGTTCGCTCCATACGCCAATGGAGTAAAAGACCAGTGCTGCTGTGATAATGATGGTAGCTGTTGAATCCATCTATTTCTCCTTAATTTATTGAATCTATTTGTAAACAGGAAACTTTTTACAAATTTTGAGAATATCTCTTTTCAAATCACTCAAAACTTCCTGATTTTCATAATTCATTAACGCGCTATCAATCATATTTGCAATTTGTACCACATATTCTCCCTCTATCCCTCTAACAGATATTGGACCTGTGCCAAGCCGCAGACCACTTGCCCTTTTGCCAGTATCTTTGGGGATATAGTTTCGATTGGTGATGATACCAATCGATTCGAGCGTGTTTTCGGCTTGCGTGCCACCAATAGCTTTGGATGTGACGTCAACAACGACCTGATGCGTATCTGTGCCGCCACCAACTAAACGATAGCCTTTTTGAACAAGTGTTGCCGCAAGGAGTTTTGCGCTGGCAATAGTTTTGTGTTGCACTTCTATGAAGCTTTTCTCTTGGGCGAGCTTCGCAATCGTTGCTTTTCCGGCGATATTGCTAACGGCTGTGGTTCCCTGCGTGCCAGGGAAAACGGCTTTATCTACGGCGCTCGAATAATCTTTTTTGCATAAAATAACGCCACCCCTGCCGCCCATCATCGTTTTGAAGGTGGTGAAAGAGACAAAGTCGGCATACTCAACGGGGCTGGGAATCAACTTCGCTGCCACCAATCCAGCAATATGCGCCATGTCTACAAATAAATACGCCCCTAAAGATTCTGCGATTTGAGCAAATTTTTCGTAATCAATCAATCTTGGGTACGAGCTTGCGCCAGCAACGATCATTTTCGGTTGGAAATCTTCCGCCTTTTTTGCCAAGGCTTCATAATCAATTAGCTCGGTCTCCAAGTCAACGGCATAATGCTGAAAATCGAAGGCTTTGCTTGTCATCGAAGCGAAATGTCCATGCGTCAAATGTCCGCCATGAGAAAGTTCCATCGCCAGCACTTTATCGCCAATATCCAGCACAGAAAAGTAGACAGCGAAATTAGCCGCCGATCCTGTATGTGGTTGGACATTAGCGTGCTCTGCGCCAAAGAGTTCTTTCATTCGGTCAATGGCGAGGTTTTCGATCACGTCCACGTGCTCACAGCCAGCATGGTATCGCTTGCCCGGATAACCTTCAATTGTTTTATGGTTCAGAACCGATCCCATTTCTTCAAGAATGGATTTGGGCATATGAGTCTCGGATGCTACGAGGTCAATCGTATTTTCGATTCTCTCAGCTTCTTTTTGGATTAATTCGAAGATTTTGGGGTCGTCGTGTTTTAGGTTATTCATTTTAGAAAAAGCCTTTTTATTACAATCTCAGCTTTGCTCCACAAGAACGACAGAACTTATCACCAGAGCGAGCGCGACTACCACAATCGTGGCAGTGAACTGCTGGGCCACTGGGTTTATGTCGTTTACGGCTTTCTTTTGATGTATTGTCACCACGTCCTGCTAGGAAGAAATAAAGTAGCCCACCAACAATCAACAAGACGCCTACGCCCACTAAAACAGTAGGCATAGACTCGCTTATGGAAAAACTACCTGATGAGTTTTCGTCTAATCCGCCCACTTCTACGGGCATCGAAGAGACGGTAAAATTGTCGTTGTTTTTCTCATAAGAGAGCGATAAAGTAAAAGCTTTATTTGCTTCTACGCCATTTATTGCGAGTGTATGGTATGTCATCCCTTCTGGTAGAGGAGTAGCATTTGAAAATACGGGTGTAAGTGCCAAATTCGTTGCACTTGGGGGTTCCTGAAACTCTAAAAATAACGCATTTACATCATAATCACTTTCCCATAAAAAGGAGAAATTACGCGTTCCTCCATTTTTCTCCAGAGGGGTATAGTATTCCACTCTATACGCTGTTAGTTCATCAATAACAAGGGTGATGATCATCCAATCTCCCTCTCGGATAGGAGGATCATAAGGGACGGTCAGCATCGTATCTGCTGAAAGTTTGGCGACCGCATTTACTTCAGCATTTGCAGGTACACGGACGCGTAATTCGGTTGGGAGGGGGGTATCCTCTGCTAAAGAGAAGGAATACATCACCAGCATATCCGACCGATCGTACTCGGGCCAGAGTTGAACGCTTAATTCATTAATCGTCAGATCGCTTTGTGCATAAGCCAATGTTGGCAGTAGCAGCAAGCTTATTGCCAAGATGAAAAGAAAAGTTTTTCGCATTAGAGAATATCTCCTAAGTTTTTATTTCCCGAATCTTACCACGATTAGCCTTTGCGCTTAGAAGTTGCCAAAAGGTTTTATTGAGTGGTGTTGGCAGACAGAACTTTTCCCCCACGCGCGTAATTGCTCCACAAATGGCATCAATTTCGGTTGGTGCACCACGTTGCAAATCTTGCAACATCGAAGAAATATTCGTGGATGTTCGCCTCGCTACATTTTCTGCTGCATCAACGGGATCCTCAAACGAAAGCGGGATATTTTGTGCTTCTGCAACGGATGCGGTCTCTCGCGCCAATTCTCCCATCAATACTCTTGCTTCTGGAATTTTCAGCAAATCTCCATTGTGGATATCCAAAAGCGCGGTCAGTGGGTTGATTGCCGCATTAATCACCAATTTGCTCCAAACTAAAGATTGGACATTCGGGACGCTCTCAAGGTAGAAATTTGCTTCCGTTAAAAGAGCGTTTACCGGTCTCAAACGTGGATGCGTCTCCACCAAAACTTTGGCATCTCCGCTAATTTTCACGATTCCCGGAGCTTGCAATGATGCGCCCACGATCGTCACACCTTGTGCTACGCGCTCTGCGCCTAAAATATCGCTCAAAACTTCTCCATTCCCTAAACCATTTTGGAGGGTAAGCACAATGCCATCTTCGGTAAGACATTTTTTTAGCTGATGCGCGATTCTTTCAGTTTGCCACGATTTGACCAAGATAATCGCGTAATGTACTTTTTCGCAACTGCGCGTAGCCTTTACAAGCCCAATAATTTCATCATTATCCGGGAGAATTAATTTCACTCCATTTTTATTTAACGCGTCAATGCCTTCAACCCATGAGCCAAGCATCGATACATCAACGCCCACAGACGATAATTTTGCGGCAAAAAGTGTGGCCAACGCGCCCGTTCCTACAATGAGAATTTTGTCTTTTTTCATATTCCTCCTCGTAGTGACGACTTCAGTCGTCCATTTTGCCATAGAGAAGGACTAAAGTCCTTACTACGAGGGAAATACTGAAAACTGACCACTGAATACTCTTTACTCATCACTCTTCACTGCTAACTGAAACGCATCCCACTCTTCTTCCTTCATTTCTACAGAATGTTCTTTTGCGGGAAACGCCCTGCTTTCCACCTCTTCAATATATTTGCTGAAAGCATCTTGTGTATTACTATGTAATTCAGCATATTTCTTTACAAATCGTGGGGTGAACCTATCGAAGAGACCGAGCATATCATGGGTGACTAAAACTTGTCCATCACAGCCTGCTCCTGCTCCGATGCCGATGGTGGGGATGTCGAGTTGCTCGGAGATGTACGTTGCTAATTTGGCAGGAATCGATTCGAGGACAATGCTGAAGCATCCAGCTTCTTGCAGGCGATGTGCATCGTCGAGAATCTGCTGACCAGCGGAAGCAAGTTTACCCTGCGCGCGGAATCCGCCAAGTTGATGCACGGATTGAGGAGTCAGCCCGAGATGTCCCATCACGGGGATGCCGGCACTCACTATCAATCGAATCGCATCCAGACGTTCTTTTCCTCCCTCGAGTTTGACCGCGTCCATACCAGCTTCCTGCAAAAATCGCCCTGCGTTACGGAGGGCTTCCTGTGCGGAGATTTGATAGGACATGAAGGGCATATCGCCTATCAGCAGAGGATATTTTGCCCCCCGCGAGACAGCTTTGCAGTGGTGGAGCATGTCGTCCATCGTGACGGGGAGGGTGGTTTCGTAGCCCAGCACGACCATGCCGAGCGAATCACCGACCAAGATGGAATCAATGCCTGCCTGATCCATAATTTGGGCGGTGGAGTAGTCGTAAGCCGTTAAGACGCTAATTGGCTCCCCTTGCTTTTTCTTCTGTTGGAATGTATGCGTGGTGATTTTTTTGCGCGCCGAGCTAAGCGAGTGTAGGGGCGCAGTGGGGGGTGTGGACATGGTACTCTCCTTTGGGTAGAGTCCGTTTAGGAATTGGAGACACTCGATTTTTTAGAAAAAAAAGTGTCTTTAGTATATTTCGCCGTCGCGTTCATGCGTAAACAGATACGCGCGGTGGGGCTATTATGGCGTAAAGTTGGAGAAAAGGAAAGGGGAAATTTTGTATACGGAGTGCGGTTAAATAAAAAAGACCCTTGGAAGGTCCTTTTTATTTATCATTGCCGAAAGCGAGTCCGCTCTACGCGGGTTGGGCTGCTTTGCCTAAATACAACAACGTTAGTTCAACCAACTACATTGCGTGGGTAACTGAGTTTAGCATTTTGAGCTACGCTTAAATCAATCTCCAGCGTTAGAAAGGGGTGCTCGCGTGACGTTAGACCCAATACATGCCCCTCTTCTGGCTCAATTATCCAGCCGCCCCCACCCCACTCTATATTGCCTTTCTTTCCATAACTGTAATTTGATGATAAAGAATAGGCTCCCGATACTACCGCAGCCGCTCTACCTCCAGCAAGCCATTTGTCGATTGATGTTATCTCGGTTGCACGAGGCGTGACCAAGAGCTCAATCCCTTCTTTGGCATATTCGCGGGCATGAACGTTAAACCATAATTCGGTGCAAATTAAGAAGCCTATTGTTCCTTTCTGACTCTGGATTACTGAAAAAACGCCATCCCCCCTGTCATACCAAGAAGCTTCCCACCAGCCTTCATCGTCAGGAAGGTAGTATTTTCTATGGACGCCTTGATAGCCATTCGTGCTATCCCAGATAAAACCCTCATTGAATTTCTTTTGCTTTTGAACGACTGGACGGGTGCTAATTACGAGTGTCGATTCTAATTCAGTGAGTCGTGTTATCCAGCGATCATGCGCTTCGACAGAGGCTTTCCATACATCATCGTCAACTTGATTTCCACGGGCGATCCAAGGGTAAAATGGCATCTCTGGCAGCAATACCAAATCACTGGATTCAGATTTCACATGCGCAGCAAGCTCCTGCCAATCTTGTTCTAAATATTCTGGTTCATTTCTGAGTTCACATACAGTTACTTTCATTTTAATCATCCTTGTATTTAAATTCAGCGCACTCAGGTGCGCGCGGTGGATTTAAGTATAGCTGTGAATGCCGCCTACCAAACCATTGGTACATATCCCTCATGGATATAATTGGAGATCATTTCACCTACATACTCTACTTGGATTCCGATTTTAGTTAATTTCTCACTTTTCTTATCTTTATCTGCTATAAATTTACAAGCTACGACCGCCTCGTCTATTTCTTGATATTCTTTGACGCGCACCTGAAGTTCTTCATCGACTAAAAGTAAATCTTGGGCGGGGCCGAAAAAGATGATCTTTACCTCTTCCATCCAGCCGTGTTTGAGGGCGTTGATCGCATACATTGCGCCAGTGCGGGCTTTTCCTGCATCTGATGTGCTAATAATGACCACGATTTTTTTGCTCATATTTTCTCTTTTTCTTCGAATGCCTCGCTGCGTTAATGCAGCCAATCTCAATTTTATCATTCTCGTATTTTTGCTTTTGTTAGAGAACCCGTTATAATAGGGGCAGTGTAATTTATAATTCGACTCATAGGTGCAGCACACCTGTCTAAAAATAGGAGACTCTCATGCGAAAATTCTTTGGTTTTATGATTGGCATCGTCGTTGGTGCTTTGGTTGGCTCAACCATTGCCCTTTTGCTCGCCCCCGAATCTGGTGAAGAGTTGCGCGGTCAATTGCGTGAACGCGGTTTGTCTGTGCAGGCTGAAATTCGCAATGCGGCAGATGTGCGCCGCATCGAATTACGTGATCGTTTAGATGAGTTGCGCACGCCGCCTGAGGCGTAATCCCCGAACCTGAGAGGTCTTAAAGACCTCTCAGGTTTTTATAGAATTGCTCCGCCTGCGCCATGCTGTGATTATAGTCAGCACGCTCAGTGATGATTTTCTGATTTTCTACGATGGCTTGCTCACGCAAGTCATCGTCGTTTAAGGCACGCAGTATCGCATTAGCCAATGCTTTTTCATCAGCGGGATCGATCAAGAGACCGTTTACTTCGGGCGTGATCCATTCTCGGATGGATTCCAAATCTCCGGCGATGGGGAAGCACCCACACGCTATGCCTTCGAGGAGCGAATTCGGAGTCCCGTCATGAGTGCTGGGGGATACCAAAACCTGGGCGCGACGGAACGTGTTTGCCAGTTGCTCCCGTTTAAGGGGCGGAGTTAGCTCAACAGATTTTTCCACGTTAAATTCTCGAATCCAGGCTTCTGCCTGAACTTCACCAGCCATTGTTGGGCAGATGAACTTTACCTCAGGGCGTTCCGCCAAAACAAGCGGAATCGCTTTGAAAAAAATATCATTGCGGATATAGCTTCTGAAGCCACGCGGATTGATGACGAGCAGTTCTCTAGCCCCGAAAGGTTTTATTGTGTTACCTTTTTTATGAGGTGATGTTGAAGGTTTAGATTCTGGTTTAACTATGTTGCGATTGAAACCTTTTGGGTCTTCATTAGGGGTGGGCGGATAAAAAAGATTACGATCAATCCCACCTGCACCGGGTAAGACAATGCTGGGAAGTGCGGTATTAAAGCCCCATTTTTCCGCGAGTTTGATATCGCGGTGACAATCAGCGTGGAGGGCATCAGCGAGTTGGAGCGTTTGGCGCGTATATTTTCGCATCAGTGGGGAAGCAGGGGCGTGAAGCGTAAAATCGTTTCCCCAAATAGAGATCAGTAGTGGTGGGAAGTTTTTGCCAGCAAGTTTTTTTGCGGTTGATGCGAGCATTCCTTCGTAGGGGACGCGCATGGCGTGGACAATATCTGGTTGAATCTCAGCGATGAGTTCGTTGAGTTTCAGCGCGGCTTTGGGGAGGGTGAGTGGTCCCAGCCAATGCCGAATGGCAGTACGCAGGTTCATCGTTGCCGCGCCCCAAAGGGGCGATTTCTTTTTTTGACGGGACCCAGCTGAAGGTGTAGATTTTGCTTGGCTGAAAGCAGCAGGTATAAAGTCCACGTGCGCTAACGTCAAATTTGGGGAGACGGGAAAAGTTGAAGCGAGGAAAACTTCGTATTCGCGCGTCGTCCAGTATTTAATCCAATTAAGAGCGATGGGGGAGCGTCCATCAGCGACAAATAGTATTTTCATGAACTAGACTATACCAAGAAAAAAATCCCCTGCCAAGTTGCAGGATGAGGCAAGGCATAGTATATTTAGCGAGTCTTTATAAGTAGAGTTTTGGAGTTATTTTATGAGCGAGCAACCAACACCGAAAAAGAAAAAGAAGATGGAGTTCAAACTTTCTACCGAAATAATCGTTGCTATTTTGGGGTTATTTGGTGTTGGGGTGACAGCATATTTTGGCTATTTACAGACAACGGCACCATATAAATATGAGCGGAGTCAAACACAGACTGCTGAAGCACGGCTGACGCGTATTGCTCTCTCTGCTACGGCTACTGCGACTAGAATTCCACCGACAGGTACATCGACAGAAATACCTCCCGCTACAGAAACGCCTATTGATACGCCAACAAGAACCCCATCTCTTACACCTTCTTTAACCCCAACTAAAAAGGGACGACCAGAAGGGTTGCGTTATTGCATCAATGCTTTTTCTGTGAATGTACGTTTGGGACCAAGTACGCAATATGGTGCATTTGGCAATTTGCGTGGTGAAGATTGTTTGTATTTTGATGCAGCGAATGTGGAGGGGACATGGTTACGGATCGCACCTAATCAACCTGAAGAGTATGCTGATTTGGAGCGAGGCTGGGTGTATATTGAGCTATTGGGCTTGGATGAAAATAAACGCCTACCGGCAATTACGCTAACTCCCACGCCAACCTTTACCCCCTCGCCGACCTTAACACCTTCGCTGACCCCAACGCCAACCATAACGCCTACACCGACTTTTACAGCAACGCCGACAGCGTCAGGATAAGTGCAGTGTGTATGAATTTTCTATAAAATTGCAATAAAAAGAGATGACAATGCGCATTGTCGTCTCTTTGGTTTTTCTGGTATATTCAGAGCCGCTAAAAATTGTGTAAAAAACACTTTTGAGAGGAAAATTATGAAACAAATATGTGTAGTTGGTGTTGGTTATGTAGGTCTCGTTTCCGGGGCCTGCTTTGCCGACCTTGGTAATCGTGTGATTGCCTTAGATATTGATGAAAAGCGTGTAGAAAATCTTAATAAAGGCATAATGCCGATCTACGAGCCGGGGCTTGACGAGTTGGTTGAGCGCAACGTGAAAGCGGGGCGTTTATCTTTTACGACTTCTTATGAAGAAGCTCTCAAGGGTGCTGAGTTTGCTTTCATCGCGGTCGGGACGCCTTCTGGCGTAGACGGCGATGCTGACTTGCAATATGTTGCATCCGCTGCGCGTGCTGTTGCTGAAAATATGACCGATGAATTGATCCTGATCAACAAATCCACCGTGCCAGTTGGGACAGGAGATTGGGTTGCGAATATAGTCAAAGAAGCACAAGTGGAACCTATCGGTTTCTCTGTCGTTTCTTGCCCTGAATTCTTGCGTGAAGGTTCGGCGATTACCGACTTTATGAACCCACATCGCACTGTTTTGGGATCGCAGGACGTAGAAGCAGCAGAAAAAGTTGCTCATCTTCACCTCCCCTTGCGTGCGCCGATCGTTATTACAAACCTCCGCACGGCAGAGATGATCAAATATGCATCCAATGCTTTCTTGGCAACAAAAATCTCATTCATCAACGAAGTTGCCGATATTTGCGAAGCCTTGGGCGCAGATGTAAAAGAAGTTGCTGTTGGGATGGGCTACGACAAACGCATCGGCCCTATGTTCCTCGATGCTGGTCTTGGTTGGGGTGGTTCCTGTTTCCCTAAAGACGTGAAAGCTCTTGCTTTTATGGCTGAAGAAAAAGGACTTGATCCTAAGATTCTTAATAAGACACTCGATGTTAACTATATACGCCGCGATATGGTTGTTGAGCGTACTACCGAGATGCTTGGCGGTAACGTAAAAGGCAAAACCATTGGATTGCTGGGACTCGCCTTCAAGCCGAATACCGATGATATGCGGGATGCCCCTTCGATAGACATCGCCAATGCCCTCAACACCGCTGGTGCGTCCGTGCGTGGATATGATCCCGTTTCGATGGATGTAGCCCGAGATATGCTCCCTGCCGTTGAAATGTACGACGATCCCTACTCAATGGCAAAAGACTGTGACGCCTTGGTTGTTGTTACTGAGTGGAATGAATTTAAACAGCTTAGTCTTAAAAAGCTTAAAGGCTTAATGAAGAAAAAACCTGTTATTTTCGATGGACGCAATATCTATGATCCCGCCCATGTGCGTGAACTTGGTTTCAATTACCGAGGCATGGGGCGTGGTTTCAATGGTACTGGAATATAAACCAGTAAATCGGTAAATTAAAGAAATAGAAAATCAGGAATCATGCAATCCCTTGCGCTGATTCCTGATTTCTTTTATCCTCAAGCCTGATACCTGATACCTGATACCTGATACCTGATACCTGATACCTGATACTATATTATGACAA
>Ga0233447_1001433_pt1 | contig 19806 bp, 21 predicted proteins | sample SI_124_October20_3_FD_183014 | JGI IMG/M metagenome (GOLD analysis project Ga0233447, IMG submission 183014) | Seawater microbial communities from Saanich Inlet, British Columbia, Canada - SI_124_October2016_135_MG | ecosystem: Environmental > Aquatic > Marine > Inlet | place: Canada: British...
CTCCTGCTAGGGCAATATTAAGAGAGTATTCAGATTAGATTAAGTTGTAAATATTTTTTAACTTAAAAGAAGGCACTAAATGTTGTTACATGACAGAACTGCAATAATTACAGGCGCATCTCGCGGCATTGGTAAGAGTATTGCATTAACTTTTGCTCGTGAAGGGGCTGCTTTAGTCTTAATTTGTCAAAAAGATGTTAAGGGTTTAAATGTTGTTAAAAAAGAAGCTGAGTTGTTGGGTGTAAAGGTGTTAACTTTGATAGGTGATGTAGCGTCTGTTGATTTTTGCAATGACATAGTAAAAAAAACTGTACACAGTTTTGGATCTATAAGTATTTTAGTAAATTGTGCAGGCACAATTACTCGAAGCCCCATTGAAGAAATGAGTAACAAGGAATGGCATCGTGTTATTGATGTAAATTTACACAGTGTGCTGTACTTGTGTCGAAATGTTCTTCCTGTTATGAGAAAACAAAAATATGGAAAAATTATTAATTTAACCTCCCAAATGGCTCATATGCCGCATCCGAGTGCATCCCCGAGTTATGAGGTTTCTAAGTCAGGAGTAACAGCATTAACAAGACATTTAGCTTTTAAGTATGCAAAATTTAACATATGTGTAAATAATATTGCCCCTGGTTCTATAGATACTGATTTACCAAAAAGCATGTCTAAGGAAGCGCGCCAAAAATTAAAGGATGCTGTTCCAATGAAAAGACTAGGAGAGACTGCAGAAGTGGCGGACTGTGCATTGTTTTTAGCTAGTCAAATGTCGAGTTATGTAACCGGAAGTACTCTTCATGTAAATGGAGGATCTTTAATATAAATGCGAAGAGCAATTAAGGTATTTTAGAAATTAGGCAGAATTATAATAGCCTCTTGTTTTTATTGGTTGTTTTTAGATGTTGAAATAGTTACTGATTTTTTTCAATGAGTTTTTAAATAGACAAGGTAAGATTAATAGCGACAGTGGCATTGGCAGTCAATACTAGACTACAATAATCTTGAGAGATAATTTTTTAGGTGCTGTATGGATACAGATTTGTTTTATTTTGATTCAAAGGTGTGGGATATAGGTACTATCTTTGAGTTATTAACACCATATATAAATAATGGGGATGTTATTTATTTACAAGTTGATTTAATGAGGTTTGGAAAGCTTATTTCGGGAGTAAATAAGCAACAATTATTAAACAACTATGTAAAGTTATTTGATGATCTGGTGGGTAAAAATGGAACTATAATAGTTCCTACTTACAGTTATAGTTGGGGTAAAGATTCATCAAATTTTATTTTTGATGTTGTTAATACACCAAGTAAGCTAGGTATTTTTTCTGAATTTTATAGAAATAAATATCTATCATTACGCACAATGGACCCAATGTTCAGTCAGGTAATTAAAGGCAAGAGTGCAAGAGAAATAGTACAAACTCTAGAAAATGATAGTTTTGGCAGTAAAAGTGTATTTTCTTCCATGCATGGGTTTAATGCCAAGCTAATATCGTTTGGAACAAGTGGGTACGATCCTACTTTCGTTCATTATGCTGAGCAATATTACCATGAAAATATAGGTGAGTTGGATTACCGATTTCTTAAGAAATTTATAGGTAATGTGATGGACTATTCTGGCAAAAAACATCGTTCATCTCAGTATTGTTTTTCTAGAAATCTTGATAAGTATACAGATTTCTTGTTTAATGATAAAAAATTAAGAGATGATCTTTTTTTTAGAAATAAATTAAATGAAATTAGAGTAGGCAATGGAATTGTTGGCATTGCCGATGCAAATTCAGTATTTGATGCGATACAAATAGGACTGTCAAAAGACATGCATTACTTTCTAACTACTAATAGATAAGAAAAACAATGAGCGGAAATAATTTAGGAAATAGGTTTGATGAAGTAGTGCAAGCATATGGAAAAGAAAATGCTATTATAATTAGGAATCAGTTTATATCGTACAGAGAACTTGATTGTCTATCTAATAGAATAGCCCGTTATTTAATAAGTAAAGGCCTTTCGAAAGGAGATGTTGTTGCAATCTCCAGTATAAAAAAAATATTTACATACGGAACTATTCTTGCTTGTTTAAAAATAGGGGTTATTTATTGTGTAGTTGATCGTAAAAGTCCTATTGCACGATTAAATAAGATTTTTAATAACTGTGCCCCAAAATATATCATTGCAGATGATCGACTAAGTAATGCTTGTTCTGATATTGATATATCGATCATCAACATATACAATGAAAGCGAAGAGCTGATAGTTAATCAGTTTCCAGGCAATAGTATTGACTTTCAATGGACGGTAGAAAGTAGTTTTCCAGTCTATATTATGTATACATCTGGCTCAACAGGCCACCCCAAAGGGGTAACAATTACACATGGGAATTTAATTTATTTTATTGAGTGGGCAAGGCAGGAATTTGATTTGGGCCCCGGTGAAAGGTTGACAAATATCAACCCTCTTTTTTTTGATAACTCTGTATTTGACATTTTCACAAGTTTATTTACTGGTTCGTGTTTAGTTCCTTTCTCTAGAGATGATGTTAAAAAACCATTAAAGTTAATCAATAAAATTGATAAAATAAAATGCACTTTATGGTTCTCAGTTCCATCACTACTAATATATTTTCAAACGTTAAAAATATTTGATGTAGGTAATTTAAGGTATATAAAAAAGATTATATTTGGTGGAGAGGGCTATCCAAAGCCGAAATTATATAAATTATTTGAGTTGTATAATAACCGCATGGATATATTTAATGTTTATGGACCAACTGAATGTACCTGCATATGTAGTTCATATCAAATAACTCAAGAAGATTTCTTTGATATGAATGGCATACCTCCTTTGGGAAAATTATTAGATAATTTTGATTATATAATAATAGATGAAAAGAATAAAGAAGTTAGTAGTGATGTAATTGGAGAGCTGGTTTTAATGGGCGATCAAGTTGGCTCCGGATATTACAATGACAACAAGAAAACAAAAGGTAGTTTTGTTCAGAATCCAGTTAATAAATTTTTTTCTCAAAAAAGTTACATAACAGGCGATTTAGTAAGATTTAACAGTAATGATAATAAGCTGTATTTTGAAGGCAGAAAAGATACGCAAATAAAGCATATGGGGTACAGAATTGAGCTTAATGAAATAGAGTATGCACTATTACAAAATGAAAGTATTAATGAGGCTGCAGTAATGTATTTTCATCAAAACGGGAGTCATAAAATAGTTGGTTTTATATCTTCATCGATTTTTTTAGATACAAAAGTAATCAAAAGTGAACTGTTAAAAATTTTACCGAGTTATATGGTGCCAAAATTTATATACAAACTAGAAATTTTACCAAAGAATGTAAATGGTAAAATTGACAGGAAAAAATTAATTGTTAAATATACGAATTAACTGGAAATATATATGTCTAATATTGAGAATGAAATAGAAGCTATATTGAATGAAGTTGTGCAATTGGATCGTTTAAATGAAATTAATAACTTAGTTACGGGTGGTCATCTAGATTCTTTTGATACACTTGCATTGATTTCAAAAATTGAAGATAAATATGACATAAGCATTGAGTTTACTGAAGATGTTTTTTCACAGTTAGATTCTATAAGTAATATTAAATTTCTTATTAGAAATGCATTAAAGGCTAATTAAAATCAAATAGAGGAAGTTTTAATATGAATGAAAATGGATTTTCATTAGAATGGGAAAGTATTTATAAGAGTGGCGATCAGTATACGTTGTGGCCTTGGTCTGACTTAGTGAGCTTAGTATCAATTTATTTCAAAAATAAGAAGGATATGTCAAAACTGAATGTTTTAGAGCTTGGTTGTGGCGTGGGTGCTAACATACCATTCTTTAAGTCTCTAGGTGTAAATTATTATGCTATAGAAGGCAGTGAAACTGCAGTAAATCATATACATATGAATTTTCCAGATTTATCAAATAGCGTTATAAAAGGTGATTTTACAAAATCATCTAGTTATGATTTCAATCTCAAATTTGATTTAGTAGTAGATCGTTCAGCTGTAACTCTTAATACAGGAATGTCTATTAAAAATACAATGGATAACGTTTTAGATATACTTAAACCAGAAGGAATATTTATTGGCATTGATTGGTTTTCAACTAATCATTCTGACTTTACTCTCGGAACCAAAGACAGTGATGACAATACATATTTTGATATTCCATATGGGCAGTTTGCTGGAGTTGGCAGGGTTCATTTTTTTAATGAGAAAGAGTTTAAAAAGTTTTTTCTTCCTGGATTTGAAATCCTTATGTTAAAAGAAAAAATAGACGAAGTCGTTATACCGCGTAAAAATCATAAAGGGGCATCTTACAATTTTGTATTAAAAAAATGAACGTAGGTTTACAAATGATTAGATGGATGAAAGATCTTTGGAATTATCCACGATCTCTTACAGGGCATGGCACACGTAATACGCTTTATTATCTAAAATCTATTAATTCAGATTTAAATATTCACTCTTTTAAGTCTGGTACAAAGGTATTCGACTGGAGTATTCCTGATGAATGGAATATTTATGATGCTTATATTGAGCACAAATCTGGCGAAAGATTTGCTGAGTTCTCAAAGAATAATTTACACATATTAGGGTATTCTGTGCCTTGTAATATAAATCTTCCTCTTGCCGAATTATTACCGCATATTTACACTCAAAAAAATCAGCCAGATGTTATTCCATATGTGACATCATATTACAACAATATTTGGGGTTTTTGTATGTCAGATGATGATAAGAAAAGTATGCCTGATGGGGAATATAATGTGGTGATAGACGCTAAAAGAGGTCCGGGCTCTTTAGAAATTGCAGATCTTGTAATAGAAGGTGTTAGTAGTAAAGAGATTTTTTTCTCAACATATGTATGCCACCCATCTATGGCTAATAATGAACTATCAGGTCCAGTACTTTCTACTGCATTAATACAATATATAAAATTAAAATATAAAAACCCTAAATATACATATCGATTTGTTTTTGCGCCAGAAACTATAGGCGCAATTGCATATTTGAGCAATAATATAGAAAGTCTTCAGGATAAAGTTATTTGCGGATTTAATCTTTCTTGTGTTGGAGATGAGCGTGCATATAGTCATGTAGAGTCGAGAACTGGCAATACATTGGCTGATAGCGCATTACAATCAGCTCTTATTGGGCTTGATAATGTAACAACATACTCGTTTTTAGAGAGAGGATCTGATGAGAGACAATACTGCTCTCCTGGTGTGGATTTACCATTTTGTGGATTTTGTCGAACCAAATATGGAGAGTATCCAGAGTATCATACAAGTGCGGATAATTTCGATGTTGTGACTGCAGATGGGCTTAATGGGTCATTTAATGTGATGAAAACTATTATTGATGCTTTTGAGGTTAATTTATTTCCAAAAATAAATGTCAAATGTGAGCCACAACTTGGTAAGCGCGGACTTCGTCCTAATATTAGCCAGAAAGGATATATGGGAGATATTACTACTCGCTCGAATTTTATTGCGTATGCAGATGGGGAGCATAGTCTTTTTGATATAGCTAACTTAATAAATAAAAATCTTAAATTTGTTATTGAAGAAGTGGTTATTCTTACAAAACATAGATTGATCGAAGATAAGGAGTAGATATTGAAATTAAGTTTTAATTATTTAAGCCGTATTATTGCTCTAGGTGTGACATATCGTATTATTGGAATTCTTATCTTGTTGTCTTTACTGTCAACAGTAACTGAAATTTTTGGTATAGGAATTTTTTTGCCTATATTTCAGTTTATTCATTTTAAGGGTGATCTGGATGCCTTAGGTGCCGACTCATCCTTATGGGAAAATGTGATAAATTGGTTTTATTCTGTTGGTATTGAACCGACACTGGCAATTCTGTTATTAGTGTCATTTGGATTTTTTATTAGTCGCCAAGTATTAATATATCTTAGAGTTGTTTATAGTTCAGCAATTAGACAGAGTATTACTCAAGCACTAAGGAACCGTATATTTAATGGGTATATTGAGGCAAACACTTCATATCATGATGACACTCCAGTTGGAAGTTTAGTAAGCATAATTACCACAGAGGTCAATGGATCTGTTATGGCAGCGATGTTACCAATGCAATTAATAGTTTATTTTATTATGTTGGCTAGCTACTTATTGGTGCTTTTATTGCTTTCATGGAAAATGACATTAGCGTCTATTATTGCTTTCTTTTTTGTAGTTATAGTATCCAATATATGGGTTAAAAAGAGTGCAAGTACAGGTCGTAATATTGTCAGTGCAAATACAACTATGTCAGAATTTTTAGTTGGTCGATTGCGGTCACCTCGTTTAGTGCGTTTAGCAGGAACTGAAAAGGCAGAAAAAAAAGAGTTTTATCGATTAACACATGCACAACGTAAACACAATATGTTTTCTGCTATTTTAAGTGCAAAAGTTAGTATATCAATGGAACCCATTATAATTAGCGTGAGTTTAATTTTTCTTTATATTTCCTATGCTATATTACAGTTACAAGTTGAGACTATCGGCTTGTACTTGGTTATTGTATTACGGTTATTGCCAGTTATAAAAGGGATTGTATCTGATTGGCAGAAATTACAGGGTGTTTTAGGCTCTTTAGAGGCGATAGAGGGTCGCTTAAAGTCAATGAAGGACTCTATAGAAGGTGATATAGGGACAGATGATGTGAATCAGTTAAAGCAATCATTATTAATTCATAATGTAAGTTATTCTTATCCAACTAGCAAGAGCTATGCGTTAAAGGATATTGAAATTGAATTTAGAGCAGGTAAAATGACAGCAGTGGTTGGTCCATCAGGAGGTGGTAAGTCAACATTAATTGATTTATTACCACGTTTACGATTACCTACTAAAGGTTTCATATGTATCGACGGTTCAGATATTGGAAGGTACACATTAAAAAGCCTTAGGAAGATGATATCTTACGCATCACAATCACCACAAATATTTGATGGTACAGTTAAAAATCACATATCGTACGGAAAAGCGGATGTGACTCATGATGAGATATTGGAGGCGGTGCGCTTAGCAGGTGCGGAAGAATTTATAAACGACCTGCCACAAGGACTCGATACTGTTCTAGGGGAAGATGCCGTTAAGCTCTCTGGTGGTCAGAGACAACGACTCGATCTCGCTAGAGTATTGGTAAAAAAAGCTCCGATTCTAATTCTAGATGAACCGACCAGTAATTTAGATGCTGAGTCAGAAGATGTGTTTATGCAGGCACTTTATAAAATACATGCAGAGAGAAAAACCACAATTATAATTATAACGCATAGATTGAGAAGTACTTTGTATGCAGATAATATTATTGTTTTAAAACAAGGGAAGGTTAAAGAGTCAGGTTCACATTCAAAATTATTGCAACAAAATGGATGGTATGCCAAAGTATGGAAAATGCAAGAATTAGAAAATCTTGAATCTATATAATAAGCGCAATATAGATACCGATCTTAAGTTTTTAGAATATTGTATGAAAAATAAAAAAATATATGTTTTATTAAAAAATAAGATAGTTGGGATAGACTCGGTAATTCCATTGTGCCTAGAGTTAAATAAAGTGTGTGGTTGCCGCTTTACTTTTGTATTATTTAATCATCCAACTTTTCAGGCTATAACTAATGACAATATAGTTTTATTTGACGCGATTAATTCTATCGGTGAACTTGTTGACCTATCTGTATCAAGTAATAGGCACGTGTCATTGGAAAAAATAACCACTGTTTTTTTTCTGATAAAAATGATGTACTGTGTTAATTATAGGAGAAATTATATAATGCATTTTGGCGCATTGCATGAATATCCGTTAGATAAAATGGTAAAATTAATCAACCTGTCAAGGGTTATTTTGTGTGAGAATACATCATATGGCCCTTGTAGCACAGTTAGTAATATTTATAATTATCGTGAAACTCAAATCGAATATAGTGAAAGTCATCTACATAAGTCATCAATTCTTAATGCCAGAATATTAATTGGGTATGATAAATTATGGAATTATTTTAAGCATGATAAAGCAGTAAATGCACACAAGGTTTTATTTAACAATTCACGTAATAGTAATGCATGGATTGATTTCATTAAAAGTAAATCTTCTAGTTATATAGATAATGAACTACATAATGCCTTTGATAATCAAGGTCATGGCCATATAATAATAGTATTTATTGGAAGGCTTAATTTAGATGAAACTGGGAAATATGTTAGTTCATTTATACAATTAATTCATGAATTAGCTAAAAATATAGGAGATAAATTTCCTGTTTTTATAAAGCCACATATTTTTTCTGATTTAGATTTTCTTGAAAAGTGCATATTAGAGGGTATTGGAAATTATACAATGAATTATATAATAACAAAATTACACCCTTCTGTACTTGCTAGTAGGGCTGCCATAGCACTTTTTGTTAATAATAGTACTGTCATTCATGAAATTTCAAATTTAAATGTACCAATTATACAATGCCTATATGGATTTAATCGTGATGAGGCTTTAAATGAATCATCAAATAAATCAAACTATGTAATGACAAAAGGGATGGACAACCTAAGTGTTATTGTAAATAAGCTGCTTTCTGTTAATGCAAGTCCAATTGTTTATAGAAAAAAACAGGAAAAAATAGACTGTAGTTTTTTATTACACTGATTATACGCATTAGTATTGTAAAAAATCACCTTATTCTTTAAAATTTAAGAATAAGGAATTATGATTTAATTATAGAGAAGGAGATTGCATAGTAGTGATAGGAATCGGGTCTCTCTAAATTTTAAGGCTTATTGTTTGTCTGAATTGTGAATAATAAAATTTTTCTATAAAGTCATAATAACAATGGGTGTATATCGAAAACGCGTATATTAAACTGTTTAAATCCCATTGTAATCCTCCTAAAGATTAACACTCAGTAAAAGTAGAATTTTCTTATAATAAAAACATAAGGAGATTCAAATGAAGACAACACGTAAATCAGGTTCACAAATAATGCAGATACTTAGCCAAGCAGGCTCAGGCGTTCTAGTATCTGAGCTGTGCAGAGAGCACGGCATGAGCAGCGCCACTTTTTATAAGTGGCGTGCTAAATACGGCGGCATGGACACATCAATGATCGCTAGACTTTAAGGATCTCGAAGCAGAAAACTCTCGTCCTAAGAAGATGTACGCTGATGAGCGCTTAAAAGCCATGATCGTACAGGAGGCGTTAACAAAAAAGTTCTAAGGCCATTAATAAACATCGGGTAACAGTAAGGTTGGCTTGCCAGACATTTAAAATCAGTGAGACGTGTTATCGCTACGATCCAAAACTATCATCTGAGAATGAATTAATTGCTGATTGGCTGCTTCGATTAACCACAACACACAAGCAATGGGGCTTTGGATTGTGCTTTATGTATCTGCGTAATACTAAAGGCTTTAAATGGAATCACAAGCGAGTGTATCGTATCTACAAGCAATTAGAGCTTAATCTTAGGATTAAGCCTAGAAGAAGAATCAAACGCGACAAGCCGCAGGCTTTAAGCGTGCCACTGTCCATTAATCAAACTTGATCAATTGACTTTATGTCCGATTCATTAAATACAGGCAGGAAGATTAGGATATTCAATGTGATTGACGATTACAACAGGGAGTGTTTGGGCATTGAAGTAGATCACTCTTTGCCAGCGCAAAGAGTGATTAAATCGTTAGAGCGACTCATTGAGTGGTGTGGTAAGTCTAAGGCTATTAGATGCGATAATGGACCAGAATATATCTCTCATGCACTCAGAGAATGGGCTCAGGCAATGGGTATTGAGCTAATGTACATACAACCAGGCAAGCCAACTTAAAATGCCTACATAGAAAGATTTAACAGAACAGCAAGAAACGAATGGCTAAACATGCATATTTTTGATTCAATCGAACATGCACAAAATTTAGCAACCCAATGGATGTGGGTATATAATAACGAACGACCTCATAGTTCGATTGGTGGGATTCCACCAAGAAAGCTACTTGAGGCTATTTAAACAACGGAGATTCTATTTTTAGCAAGCGTTAGAAATGGGAGAATTACAAGTGAGACTACATAAAAATATACGAAAAGAATATGAGATTTAAATCACTCGATGTTTTATTAAATCCGAATAAGATAATTCCGCATTATGATAGCAGAATTAATGCCTCTCAAAAGGCACCTTTTCCAATTTCAGCAGAACTTCATTGGACATCAAACTGTAATTATGATTGCACTCATTGTTCATACGGAAGTAGAAGGAAAACTACAAATTATCTAACAGATGAAATTATTAAGGCACTTATTCAAGATTTGACAGATATGAACTGTAAAGCAGTTTATCTGTCTGGCGGTGGCGAGCCTACGGTAATAAAAAAATGGGATCATTATACTGAACATCTGATTTCTGGCGGTGCAGAAGTTGCTTTAATAACTAATGGCATTGCAGTTTTAGACAAACATATCAAGACCATTAGGAAGATGAACTATGTTGCAGTATCGGTATATTCCACTCAAGAGGAAAGGTATAGAGAGATAACTGGAAGTAAATTTTTTAATAGGCAATTTTCCCTGCCTAAAAGTATTAAAAGTAGTAAGTCTAATACTATTGTTGGTGCACGCTGTGTCTTAAATAGGATCAATTATGATGAATTATATGAATTATATTGTGCCGCAATTGATGCAGGATTCGATTATATTATATTTATTCCTGCTGTGGATTATGAGGGTAGAGGTGTTTTTTTAGAAGATAGGTGGATTGAACGTGTTCAGAGCAATATTAAAGAGGTATTTGATAAGTTTGACCACACAAGGACCAACGTCAAGGCTTTATTAAAAAAGAAAGTAAGTCATTATAGTGATGGTAATTACTTAGACGGTATTTCAAGTATCGGACTAGATTCATGTGGTGCCATAAAAATAGGTAGTTCTATCTTCTTTAATTATGATGGCGGTGTATATTTATGTCAACCAGATATTGGGAATAAGGAGTTAGAAATCGGTAATTTAAATGATAATCGTTTTATGGATATTTGGAACTCAAGTAGACATGATGAGGTAATAAAAATTTTAAATAAAAGGTGGAGAGGTGGAAGTTGTAAAAACTGTAGATCTATTGCATTTAACAAAGCGATTGATACTTATAAAGAAAACCCTGTAGATGTTCATAATTTTAATAAAGACTGTTTTTTGTAATGTTTGATGATTTTATCCGGTTTGTTCAAGAGATGTATGGAACAAAAGAGTTAATTCCTCTACACTCTCCAAGGTTTAACGGCAATGAAAAAAAATATTTATTAGAAACTATTGATTCAACTTTTGTTTCTAGTGTAGGTGAGTTTGTCAACCGGTTCGAACAACAGGTCGCGGATTATACTGGTAGTAGTCATGCAATAGCTGTTGTCAATGGTACTGTGGCATTACAAATTGCGTTGAAACTTTCTGGTGCTCGGTACAATACAGAAGTCATTACTCAATCCTTTACATTTGTAGCAACATCTAATGCAATCCGCCATTGCGGAGCAGTCCCAGTTTTTGTTGATGTGAACCGCTCAACCATGGGACTTTCTCCTAAAAGTTTGGAAGAATTTCTAGAAGGGCAGTGTGAATTACGTGATGATGGCACTTGCTGGAATCGTTTGAGTAATCGTCAAGTAGTATCGTGTTTACCAGTACATACATTTGGTTTTCCGGCGCAACTGAACGAGATAAAGAAGATTTGCGACCATTATAATATTGTAATGGTTGAGGATGCTGCAGAATCATTAGGAAGTTTTTATGGTAAAAAACATACTGGAGTAATTGGAAAATTAGCCGCACTTAGTTTTAATGGTAATAAGATTATCACTACAGGTGGTGGCGGTATGATTTTAACTAATGATAATAAACTTGCAAAACAGGCAAGGCATATTACCACTACTGCAAAAAAACCCCATAAATGGGAATTTAATCATGATGAGGTTGCCTATAATTATAGATTACCAAACCTCAATGCAGCCTTGGGGGTGGCTCAAATGGAGTCGTTGCTAGAATATATAAAAAATAAAAGAGAAGTTGCTCATCAATATCAGGCTTGGGGAGCAAGGAATAATATGAATTTCATCCAAGAACCGGCTAATACAAAAGCAAACTACTGGCTAAATGTTGTAATTATGCAAGATAAGCGGCATAGAGATCAAATTTTAGAAGCAACTAACAATAGAAATATAATGACTAGACCTGCTTGGGTACCAATGCACAAGCTATCGATTAATCAAGATTGCCAATGCTCTGATATGAGAAACACAGAGTGGCTCTATGATAGGGTGGTAAACGTACCGAGTAGTGTAAATTTATAATGATAGAAAAAAGAAGAGTATGCATAATAACCGGAACACGAGCAGAATACGGACTTCTTTACTGGTTAATGAAAGAGGTGCAATCCTCATCAAAGCTAGAGTTACAAGTTATAGCTACTGGAATGCACTTATCGCCAGAATTTGGATTGACATATAAGCAGATTGAGCAAGATGGTTTTACTATAAATAAAAAAGTAGAGATGTTACTATCATCAGATAGCGAGACAGGTATTGCAAAATCAATAGGATTGGGAGTGATAGGTTTTTCTGATGCACTGAACAATCTTGAGCCCGATATTGTAGTGGTATTAGGCGATCGATTTGAAATTTTCTCTGCTGTGATTGCGACAATGGTTTCAAGGATACCTGTGGCACATCTGCATGGTGGTGAAGCAACAGAAGGTGCATTTGACGAGCCTATTCGTCACTCCATAACAAAAATGGCGCACTTGCATTTTACTGCAGCTGAAGAATATAAAAATCGAGTTATTCAATTGGGAGAGAGGCCAGATAGAGTTTTTAATGTTGGAGCAGCAGGTATTGAAAATATTAAAAAATTACAATTACTCTCTAGAGCAGATTTTGAGAAATCTATATCATTTAAGTTAACTAAAAGAAACCTTCTAGTTACATTTCATCCGGTTACTTTAGAAAAATCAACTTCAGAAGATCAGTTTAATAGTTTATTAAATTCTCTTGATAAGCTAAAGGGAACAAATATTATATTCACCAAGGCAAATGCAGATACAAATGGTAGAATTATTAATAAATTAATTGACCAATATGTGTCTGATCACCCGCGAACAACCATAGCATTTAACTCTTTAGGTCAGTTAAGATATCTTTCTGCGATTAAGCATGTAGATGGTGTAGTTGGCAACTCTTCAAGTGGGTTATTAGAGGCGCCGAGTCTTCAAGTTGGAACTATTAATATAGGAGATCGTCAAAAAGGCAGGATAAGGGCAACCAGTATTATTGACTGTTTGCCCGAAGAAGGTGATATTACAAAAGCATTACAAAAACTGTTTAGTATAGATTTCACCGAATCTGTTAAACATACTGTAAGCCCATTTGGTGATGGTAATGTTTCAAAGAAAATAGTAGAAATTATTGAGTCAGTGTCTTTAGATGGTATTGTGAAAAAAAGTTTTTATGATATGCTACAAATATATGAAAAAGTATAATATAGCGATCGCAGTTAATTTAGTGGATGATGTTCTATATGAGTCTAATAAAATTTTAGAAACATTAGATAAGGAGTATGGGATTAATTATATTAAAAACCATCAGCCTATATTGCATATAGCATTGTGCTCAGGTTTGGTTGATGTTGATAATATGGATTTTTTTTTAGAAAAAATTAAGCCCATTCTGGGAGATATGAGCAAGTTCACGTTATCGTTAAATGGAATGGGTATATTTTTGGGAGACGAAGTAAATCTACATGTTAGATGGTTACTAACTAAGAACTTAGTTTTGTTAAAAAACAATATAGAAAAATCTTTATTTTCCATATGGGAGGCGAATAGAAAACATAACAATCAGTTATATTGGCTACCCAAAACGAGTGTGGCTTATAGAGATTTGACTTATCAAAACTTCAATAAAATAAACTTCGATAATATTAGAATAGACACTAAATGTATGGATGTTAAAGAGATATCAGTAATTAAATTCGAAGAAAATAAAAAAGAAGAAATTATTAAAATACTGAGAATAGAGTAATTAAAATATTTTCTTAATTTGAAATTCTAGATTTAAATCCCAATTATGAAAACTACTTATATAATAGCTGAAGCTGGAGTAAACCATAACGGCAATGAAGATATGGCATTTAATCTTGTAGATGTGGCAGTAGAAGCTGGTGCAGATGCGGTTAAGTTTCAAACTTTTAAAGCAGAAAATCTAGTAACTAAAAGTGCAGATAAAGCAGCATATCAGAAGCAGACAACCGACAGTGCTGAAACTCATTTTGAGATGTTAAAAAGACTTGAGTTGTCTCATGAATTACATAGTAGACTTATAACTTATTGTAAAGAGAAAAAGATAGATTTTCTTTCAAGTGCATTTGATTTGGATAGTCTTGATTTTTTAGTAAATGAGTTAAAATTAAAGACTCTAAAAATACCATCTGGTGAAATTACTAACGGACCACTTCTTTTGGCGCATGCGCGAGCCGGTTGTAATCTAATTTTATCAACAGGCATGTCGACATTAGCAGAAGTAGAAGAAGCACTGGGAGTATTGGCTTTTGGATTTATAAGTAACAAAGCAATTAAGCCATCAAAAACATCTTTTCATCAAGCTTATCTTTCAATAGAAGGCAAGTCATTGTTAAAAGAGAGGGTTACTATTCTTCACTGTACTACAGAATATCCGTCTCCAATACAAGAAATTAATCTTAATGCTATACTTACTATGCGTAGTGCTTTTGGTTTGAAAGTGGGATACTCAGATCACAGTGAAGGAATTACAGTGCCAATTGCAGCAACTGCAATAGGCGCAGTATTGATTGAAAAACATTTTACACTAGATAAAACATTGCCTGGACCAGACCATAAAGCATCCCTTGATCCGGATGATCTGTATGCAATGGTTAAAGCAATTAGAGCTGTAGAGCAAGCAATGGGAGACGGTATGAAAGTACCAATGCCATCAGAACTAAAAAATAAGCCAATTGCAAGAAAAAGTCTAATTACTACAAGAAATATTAAAAAAGGTGAAAAATTTACTAAAGACAATATAACAATTAAAAGACCAGGGATGGGCATTAGTCCGATGCAGTATTGGCATATGTTAGGAGAAACTGCAAAAGATAATTTCGGTGAAGACGAGGTGATTAAGTGAAAATTGGTTATTTTGCAGATGGGCCATGGTCTCATTTGGCGTTAGAAAAACTGGTTAAGTGTGATTATTTTGAAATTTGCTTTATTGTGCCTAGATATGACACACAAGATCCGGTATTGAAAGAATGGGCAGATAAATTATCGGTCGATTTTTTACTCTTTAAAAATATAAATCACCAGGATTCTATTAAGTCTTTGCAGCAATATAATGCAGATCTATTCATCTCAATGTCATTTAATCAAATATTAAAGAGTGAAATTTTAAAGGTGGCACCATTAGGCTTTATTAACTGTCATGCAGGTGAACTTCCTTTTTATAGGGGGAGGAATATTTTAAACTGGGCGCTTATAAATGACGCAAAATCTTTTGGAGTAACGGTACATTATATTGACGAGGGTGTAGATACTGGTGACATTATAGAACAATCAGTAGAACTAATTACAGATCAAGATAACTATGCTACATTGCTTAACAGGGCAATAATTCTGTGTGCAGACCTACTTTATAAGGCGGTATTAAAAATTGAAAATAATAGTGTGATAAGGATAAAACAGGTTGACAAACACCCTGTAGGGTTTTATTGTGGCTATCGAAGAGACGGAGATGAGTGGATTGATTGGAGCTGGTCAAGTAGAAGAATTTTTAATTTTATTCGCGGTATTAGCAAACCAGCACCTTGTGCAAGAGCACTATATAACAAACAAGAAGTAATAATTGAAGAATCTTCAATTATTGAAAATTCCCCTTCATATATTGATACACCTGGCACTATTGTTGGTAAAAATTCTGATAATTTTATTGTGAAAACTGGTGATTCTACAATTAAGTTGTCTAAAGTTTACTTTGCCTCCAGACAGGAACGTAAAATAAATTTTAGTGTTGGTCAGCGCTTTGTAAACAATTCAGATTCTATGATTTTACAATTAATCAGTAGAGTATCTAATCTTGAAGATAAAATTAGAAAAATGAGCACTTTTAATGAAGGTGATTTAGAATGAAAGATTGGATAAAAATACTATTAAAGCCGACAGATACTATAGAAACTGCCATTCGAGTGTTGCATTCTGGTGGGGCGAGAATTGCATTGATAGTTGATGAAAATAGAAGGTTGTTAGGAACAGTGACAGATGGTGATATTCGTCGGTCACTGATTGACCATATTACTATGGATTGCATTGTAAAAAAGATAATGAACGATTCGCCATCAACTGCATTAATGTCAGACTCATCTGATTTAGTTATGTCAATGATGAAGAGTAAGGCATTACTACATATTCCTCTAGTGAATAGTGATGGAGTTCTTGTTGGACTGGAAACACTGCACCATCTGCTCGAAAATAAAAAATATGATAATCCAGTATTTCTTATGGCAGGTGGTTTTGGTACAAGACTACGACCATTGACAGATGAAAAACCAAAGCCACTATTAAATGTTGGTAATCGTCCCATATTAGAAACTATTATAAGTCGATTTATTGATGCGGGGTTTCATAACTTTTATATTTCAACTCACTACAAAGCAGAGATGATCCGTGATCATTTTGGTGATGGATCTAATTGGAGTGTTACGATTGAATACCTGCATGAGGACAATCCATTGGGTACAGCTGGATCGATTGGATTACTACCAGATAATATTATTAAACTACCAATTGTAATGATGAATGGCGATCTTCTAACTAAAGTGAATTTCGAACATTTATTAAATTTTCATAATGAACATGGTGGTCTGGCAACTATGTGTATTAGAGAATATGATTTTCAGGTTCCTTATGGAGTTGTAGATATTGAAAATCAGTATGTCACTAGTATCAAAGAAAAGCCAACACATAAATTCTTTGTTAATGCTGGAATTTATATATTAGAACCAAAAATAATTAACTATATTGATGGTAATTCATATATTGATATGCCAAATTTTTTTGAAACCCAAATTGAGAAAGGAGAAAAAATCAGTGTATTTCCAATACATGAATATTGGTTAGATATAGGGAGAATAGAAGAATATGAAAAAGCCAATAAAGAAATTATAGATATATCATGAATATAAAACGCTTGGCAATTATAGGATTGGGAAGCATAGGTCGAAGACATCTTAGGCTGATATCAGAGATCAGGTCAGATATTGAAGTTATTGTAGTGCGTTCTGGACATGGCGACTCATGCGATGAGGAAAAATTAGCTACAAAGACAGTGTATTCCATTGGTGATGCAATTAAGGAGGGTATTCAAGCTGCTATTGTATCATCGCCTGCAACGCTACATTTAGATCAATCTCTAGAGTTAGCGAAGAATGGCGTACATTTACTTATAGAAAAACCATTGTCACATACATTAGATAGAGTGGAAAAGTTGTTAAATATTGTAAATGAAAATGATGTAACGGCTATGGTTGGCTATGTTTTTCGTTATGACCTTGGCGCGATAAAATTTAAGAGCTGGCTAAGTAAAAAAATAAAGGGTACAATTTTGCACGCTAGGATTGAGTGCGGTTCTTACCTTCCTGATTGGAGGCCCGATCAAGATTATCGAAGGACAGTTTCAGCATTGCCTGAATTAGGCGGCGGAGTGCTGTTAGAGTTGAGTCATGAGTTGGATTATCTACATTGGTTTTTTGGTAAACCAACTGATGTGCAGGCACAGATAAAAAATAGTGAAACATTAGATATTAATGTAGAGGATCAAGCTGATTTATTGATAACAAGTAAACAGGGTTACCCTATTGTGGTGCAAATTGACTTTAATCGACGTTATTTAACAAGAAAATGTAAAGTTATAACAACAGAAGGTGAGTTAGTCTGGGATGCAATTCAAAAAAATGTAACCTGGAAGGCAATTAATGAAAAGACACTTAGTTATGAATATGATAATGAGCGAGATTCTATCTATCGTACTCAATTAGAGGTATTTATTGATTGTATAGAAAATGATAAAAACCCAATAGTAACAGTAGAGGATGGGATTAATGTTATGGAATTGATTGATGCAGTACGTTATGCATCCATAAGCGGATCTAAAACAACTTTATGAAGACATTTGCATTTATATTTGCTAGAGGAGGGTCGAAAGGCGTGCCAGGTAAAAACATCCGTATTTTAGATGGTAAGCCATTATTGGCGCATTCTATAATGGTTGCACAGGATATTGTTGAAGTGTCACGTATATTTGTTTCAACGGATGATCAAGATATCGCTGATGTTGGTATTAAGTATGGTGCAGAAATCATCAACCGTCCAACCGAACTTGCACAGGATGATTCTCCAGAATGGTTAGCGTGGTTGCATGCTATTGAGTGGCTGGAAAGCAAGGGGGAGTATTTTGACCGCTTTGTGTCTTTACCAACTACATCACCATTGCGTAATAAAAGTGATGTGATTAATTGCTTGAACCTACTGGATAAGCAAACAGATGTTGTTGTAACAATGACTGATACATCAAGAAGTCCATATTTCAATATGGTCACTGAAGAAAATAGTTATATCAAGTTATTGAATGAAAGTAAAGAAGATTATTCAAGAAGGCAAGATGTGCCGTTGGCATATGACATGACAACGGTTGCATATGTTTCCCGTCCAGATTTTATAAAAAATAACAATAAAATTTTTGATGGCAAGGTAAAAGCTGTAATAATTCCAAAAGAGCGAGCAGTTGATATTGATGATGAGATAGATTTTGAAATAGCAAAGATGTTAATGAAAAAAAAACAGGAGAAAATAAATGTTGAAAGATAATGTAATAGCAATTACAGGTGGTGCAGGATTAATTGGGACAGCCTTTTCTAAGGCTATTATTGAAAATGGAGGCAAGGTTATTATTGGAGATATATCTAGTGACAGAGGAGTAAGTATTCAAAGTGAACTTGGTAAGGATAATGTTTTTTTTATTAAACTAGATACATCAGATACAAATTCTATTGATAAATTTTTAGAGTTAGGTAAAAACCATTTTGGAAAAATTGATTCTGCAATTCATTGTGCTTATCCGCGTTCAGAACAGTGGGGAACAAAGTTTGAAGAGTTGAAAGCGAAGGAGCTTAAAGATGATTTATTTAATCAATTAGGTGGCGCTATTCTGTTTTCACAACGATTAATTTCATTTTTTAGAAAACAGGGCTTTGGTAATTTGATACATGTTGCGTCAATCCAAGGTGTGGTTGCGCCTAAATTTAATCATTATGAAGAAACTTCAATGGTTTCACCTATCGAATATAGTGCGATAAAATCTGGAGTTATATCTATAACAAGGTATCTTGCCAAGTATTGTAAGGGTCAAAATATCAGAGTAAATTGTATAAGCCCTGGAGGGATATTAGATAATCAGCCAGAAGTTTTTCTTGATAAATATAATTCCACATGTTCAAGCAAAGGAATGATGGATGCGCAAGATTTAGATGGTACTATTATATATCTACTTTCAAACATGTCACAATATGTCAACGGTCAGAATATTATTATTGATGACGGTTGGACCTTGTAAATCTTATATTATTGCATCATAATTGTAAAATAAAAATCTTATATAATTTGAGACCTTTGCATAAATCAACCCAAATTATACCAATCATAACCCCCAATCCAGTAAAATAAAAACCATATAA